>Ga0114129_10003851_pt1 | contig 21162 bp, 11 predicted proteins | sample RhiMetdeltSRZDD1_FD_80071 | JGI IMG/M metagenome (GOLD analysis project Ga0114129, IMG submission 80071) | Populus rhizosphere microbial communities from Tennessee, USA - Rhizosphere MetaG P. deltoides SRZDD1 (version 2) (version 2) | ecosystem: Host-associated > Plants > Roots > Rhizosphere >... | reverse complement strand
TCGACTTGGGCTCGAAGCCGAGCTTCTCCAGGTCGATGTTGAGGTTCGACTTGTCGAGAATACGCATGACGATCTTCTCGCCGTACAGCGTCGGCAGCGAGGAGACGCGCAGATCGATCATGCGGTTCAGGATCTTGATCTTGATGCGCCCGTCCTGCGGGATGCGGCGCTCGGCGATGTCGAGCTCGGCCATGATCTTCAGGCGCGAGATGATGGCGGCCTTGAACTTGAACGGGGGCGCCATCATCTCGTAGAGCGCGCCGTCGATGCGGAAGCGCACGCGCAGCGACTTCTCGTAGGGCTCGATGTGGATGTCCGAGGCGCCCTTGCGGACCGCGTCGGCGATCAGCGAGTTCACCAGCTTGACGATCGGCGCTTCTTCCGCGAGCGAGATGCCGGCGGCTTCGGCCTCCTCGTCGTCGGTGTCGACGACCTCGACGTCGTCCTCGAAGCCCTTCATGACGTCGGCCATCGTGCCGGCCGAGTCGAAGCACTTGTCGAGCACCTTCTTGATCGCGCCCTCGGTCGCCACCACGGCGTCGATCTCGTAGCCGGTGATGAACTTGATGTCGTCGAGCGCGAACAGGTTCGAGGGCTGGGCGAGGGCTACCTGCAGGCGCCGTCCGCTGCGCGCCAGCGGCACGGCCAGGAACTTGGTGGCCAGCTCCGCCGGCAGCAGCCGGACGATGTTCACGTCGGGCTCGCTCTTGCGCAGATCGACGGCGGGAACACGGAAATGGGAGGAGAGGAAATCGAGCAGCTGCTCCTCGGTCAAAGCCCCGATCTTCACCAGGCTCGCGGTGACCGAACCGCCCGCGCTCTTCTGCTGTTGGACGGCCTTCTGCAGGGCTTGCTCGGAAACGAGACGAGCCTCGAGCAGTTTCTGGCCGAGATCTTCGGTGACCATGTCTCTCCCGCGCGCTGGAAGGGCGGGCCCTGGGAGGGCCCCGGACAATGCCGCTTGCCGCATTCGCAATCTCCATGCCGCAATCCGCTCGATGGAACGAGCGGGGGAACCGCGATCGAGGGGACCGGGAAACGGCGAAATCGCAATGCCGGGAGGGGTGGAGCGAGGCGGAATGCAATGGCCCGGGCGCCGGAGAGACCCCTTTCACGGCCCGGCCCGGGGCGCGGCGAGAGAATCCTGGGCAGCCCGTACCGTCACGCTCGGCAAGAGTTTGGCCAAGATGCGGGGCCCGATGCCGCGCACCTGGAGCAGATCCTGGACGGTAGTGAAGCGTCCCGCCCGGGCGCGGGCGGCGAGAATGCGACTCGCGAGGGCGGGTCCGACGCCCGGCAGAAGCTCGAGCTCGGTCGAGTCGGCGCGATTGAGATCGAGCCGGCCGCGCTCGTCGTAGGCGAAGGAGCGGCGGGCGCGCGCCGGCGTCTTGCTGCGGCGCGGACGCCCGAGCGCCGAGTCGATCGCCGCGGCGGCGGCCAGGGGCTCGGGGTCGTCGTCGTCGCTTCCGGCTCGCGCCACGTCGGCGACGCGCGCCGGACCGAGCCACGGAGCGAGAGCCCGCGGGCGATGCGCGAGGATGGCGTCGAGGGCGGCGCCGGCGGCGAGCCAGAGCACGAGGGCGAGCGCCACGCGGCGCTCGGCGGACGTGAGCATGGGAGGAACCTGGCGGGAGCGATGAGGCGGGAGCGACCGGGGTGGCAGCGAAGGAAGACTCGCAGCAACACCCGTCGATCGCAAGCGTCAGGGAGGGCTTGCCAATTTCATCGACAAGTTCTGCAACGAGTTTCCGAGGTGACCGGGTCAAACAGGCCGCGCGGCCTGCTCGTCAGTTCCGGAACCGCCACTCGAGCGTGGCGCGGATCTCGCGCCCCGGCGAGCGCAGGCGCTCCCCGGTCACGTCGCGCCCGGGCAGCGGATGCTTCACGTCGTCGAGATCGATGCCGCGCACCACGACCCAGGCATCGCCGAAGCCCAGGACGAGGCGGGCGCAGGGCCGAGCGATGGCCGGCAGGTTCTCGTCGGCGGCGGCGCGCGGGCCCACGACGTCGAGCTCGCCCAGGAGCATCAGATCGAGGCTTCCCTGGAACAGGCGCGCGCGCGGCCCCGCCCACGCCGTCCACCGGTAGTCGGGCGCGGCGAGCGCCACGCCCGCCGGCGACTGGCGCGCGGCGGCGTAGCCGTTGCCGCCGATCGTCACCCAGCGCCGTGGCCACCACTCGACCGTCGCCACCACCGCGCCGCCGTCGGCGTCGGCGAGCACGGTCTCGCCTTCCAGGATGTCGCGCGCCAGGAGGCCGAAGCCGAGGAAGCTCACGTCGCGGAGCGACCAGCCCACGAGCGACAGGCTGCCGGAGAACGGCGTGCCCGGCACCCGACCCGGCACCGAGCGCACCGCGCTCGTGTCCTCGGCGGAGGACGCGTGCGCCGGATCGCCGACGCGCACCCCGGCCTGCGCCGTCCACCCGCGGGTCACGAAGCGCTCGGGGCCCGCCGAAGGATCCGTGGCCCCGGTCTCGGCCAGCGTCGGCGCGCTCGTCCGCGAGGCGCGCACGTCGAGCGTCGCGCGCCCGCCCACGGCGCGCGTCCAGGCGAGCCGCGGCGCCACCGTCGTGCGCCCGGCGGCACGCTCGCCGTCCACGCCGAGGGCCAGCGATCCGCCGCCGGCCCGGCCCTCGAGGAACCCTCCTCCCCGCCAGCCCTCGATGTCGTCGGGCGTGTAGGCCGCCGCACCGAGGGAGCGGCGCACGCGCTCGCGCCACCAGCCGCCGCGCGCGCCCAGACGCCATCCGCCGCGCGCCACGCCCAGCCAGGCGCTCGCCTGGGTGTCGCGCCCGCGCAGGACGAGCGGCTCGATCACCGGCCCCTCGGAGTCGAGGTGCTCCTCGTCGCGCTCGGCCGCGAGGCCGCCGAAGGCGCCCTGCTCTCCCGCACGGGCCTCGAGGCGCGCCGTCGTGCGCTCGCTGCCGCGCCGCTCGCGCTCGAAGCCGAGCGCGTCCTCGATCGCCGCGCGGTGCGCGTCGTGCGTGGCCGAGAGGCGCAAGCCCGGCGTCGCCGCGCTCAAGCGCACCGAGAGCCCGTGCTCGGCGGTGAGGCCGAGCGCCCCCAGGGGATCCGCCGAGCGGGTCCACGCGCTCCACACGGCACCGGCGTCGACGCCGCGGATCGGGCGTCCGAGGTCGAGCAGGAAGCCCTGCTCCGAGTGGCCCTCGCCGCCCACGCCGAGCCACACCGAGGAGAAGGCGTTGCGGCCGTGGCGAAGCTCGGTCGCCGAGCCCCACTCGCCGCGTCCCCCCCACGACGCGAGGCCCGCGGGGCCGGGGAGCACGTCACCCAACGTGTCCTCGGCGGCCGCCTCCGGCGCCGACCATCCGGCGGCCGCGAGCGCACCGCTCCCCCACGCCCCCGGCTCCTGCCACACGGTCGAGCGCGGACCCGCCGCCGCGCGATCGCCGGCTCCCGTGGCCAGGTTCCACGGCATGCCCGCGAACACCAGCGGCTCGGCGTCGGCGCGATCCTCGTAGAAGCGCGGTCCGGCGCCGGCGGCGCGCCAGGCGTCGTCGGGTCCGCCGGGCGCGCGGCGCAGCCGCTCGTCGGCGCCGACGCTGAGCGCCCAGCGTGCGAACGCCGTCCCTCGCACGGGCAGCGGCGCCGGAGCGGGCGGTGGCGCCGCCGGCGTTCGGCTCGTGTCGGGGACGATGCGCAGCGTGGTGTCGAAGGGAGCGGTGGCGGTCGAATCCTGCGCGCCCGCCGGCCCGGCCGTGGTGGCGAGCAAGGCGAGGGCGACCACGCCGGCGACGAGAGCACCGCGGCGCGCTTCGAGGGCCGTGGTCAGGGGGCCGCCGACCACGGCGTAGGCCACCGCGTTCGTGAGCGCATGCGCCGCCGCCCACGGCGCCCCCAGCCACAGCGACGCCGCGACCTGCCCGTACACGAGTCCGCTGGCCGCGTTGGTGAGCGCGTCGTAGAAGACGCTGCCGGCGAGCGCCCATCCCACGAGCGCGAGCGCGCGACCGAGCCCGGCGCGCGGCAAGCCGAGTCGCGCCGCCCATCCCCCGCTCGCCCCCACGAGCGCGCGCCCCGCGACCTGCGAGGCGAGCACGAGCGGATGCGCCATGCCGTAGGGATTGGCGAGCGAGTAGATCCCCATGGCCAGGCCGCCGACCACGGCCCCGGTGCGCGCGCCGAGCAGGAATCCGGCGGCGAACACGACCAGGCTCTGCAGCTCGAACCAGGGGATTTGCTCCAGGTAGCAGATGCCCACGGCGAGCGCCGTGAGCGCGCCGGCATAGGCGAGGCGCCGGACGCCGCTGGCCGCGTCGCTCACGTGCGCGCGGAGATCCGCCTCATCGGCTCCCGCGCACCGAGCGGGCCGCTTCCTCGAGCTCGTCGACCACCGAGAGCGGCACGTCGCCGTAACCGATCATGCTGCCGCCGGGCCGGCGGCCGTGGCAGTCGGAGCCGCCGGTGGCCACGAGGCCGAGCTCGCGCGCCAGGGCGCGATAGCGCTCGGCGGTCTGCGGATCGTGCTTGGGGTGCGTGCACTCGAGGCCCGCGAGCCCCTGGCCCGCGAGATCGGCGATCAGCGAGTCGCGCCCGATGGTCGCCGGATGGGCGATGACCGCGGCCCCGCCGGCGCGGCGCACGAGCGCCACCGCCTCGGGCGGCGTGAGCACGGGCTTGGGCACCCAAGCCGGACCGTTGTTGCCGAGATAGCGCCGGAACGCCTCGTCGAGCGAGCCGACGTAGCCGCCGGCCACGAGCGCTTCGGCGACGTGCGGGCGGCCGACGGTGCCGCCCTTGGCGCGCGCGAACACGTCCTCCTCGGTGAGCTTCATGCCCAGGGCGGCCAGGCGCTCGAGCATGGCGCGCGCCCGCTCGCGGCGCACGTCGCGGAAGTGCGCCAGCGAGCGATGCAGCTCTTCCTGCCCCTCGTCGACGAAATAGCCGAGCACGTGCACCTCGACGCCGTCGGCGGCACTCGACAGCTCGACGCCGGAGAGCACGCGCAGGCTCGTGCCCGCCGCAGCGGCGCGCGCCTCGGGCAGGCCTTCGAGCGTGTCGTGATCGGTGAGGGCGAGGGCGGAGAGGCCGCGCGCGAGCGCGTGCTGCACCACCTGGGTGGGCGTCTCGGTGCCGTCCGACCAGAGGCTATGGGAATGAAGGTCGCAGGTCGGCGGGCGGGCGCTCAACGGTCCTCCGGGGCGCATCGGCGCCCGCGGCTGAACCGCGTCTAGCGCCTCAGTTCGCGGATCTTGAGGGCGACTTCCGGGTAATTGGGCTCGCTCTGGAACACGCTCTCGAACTGTTCCAACGCTTCCACGACGCGTCCCGAGGCCTCGAGGGCCAGGCCAAGGTTGTAACGGAAGTTGACCTCGGCATCAATGGGCAGGTCCGGCGTGGCGAGGGCGCGCTCCAGCTCGGCGATGGCGGCGCCGAAGTCGCCGCGCTCGAGCAGCGCGCGGCCCAGCATGTCGAGCGCCATGATGCGCAGCAGCGGGCTGCGCGAGGCCAGGCGGAACTCGGCCACCGCCTCGTCGAGCAGGCCCATCTGGCGATAGGTCATGCCCAGGTCGAAGCGGCTGCGCGCGTCGTCCATCTGCACCTGGTTCTGCACGCCCTCCTGGAAGGCGTGGACGATCTCGCGCAGATCGACGTCGAAGTCCTCCGACATGCGGCGCGTCACCGTGATGCGGTCGTCGGACGTCTGCGGCGGCTCCTGCGTGCGCTCGCCCCACTCCTTGAGACGCTCGAGGCGCCGGCCGGCGCGCTGGTTCTCGGGATCGTAGGACAGCGCCTGCACGAACCACTCGTGCGCCGACGCCGGCTCCTGGGCCGCCAGCGCCAGGTCGCCGAGCTCGCAGCACACGACGGAGGCCTCGGGCCACTGCTGGCGGCGCTCGCAGTTGGCGAGCCACAGCCGGTAGAGGCGCTCGGTGGCCTGCGGGCTCTTCGACAACTCGTGGTAGATGGAGGCCGCCTGCTCGAGCCCGCCCTGCTGCTCCCAGCTCTGGGCGGCGGCGAGCAGCTCCTCGGCGGCGCGCTCGCGCTCGCCCGCCGACAGGAACTCGCGCGCCCGCGCGAGCAGGGTCGACACGTCGGTGGGAACGTCCCCGGTCGAGGGACCGGTTCTCGCCGCGGGCTCCTCGGACGCCGCCTGGGTGGGCGCGGCGGTCCAGCGCGCTCCGAGAGGCGCATCGATCGTTTCGCGATCGACGGCCCCGGCTGCCGGAGGCACGAAGGAGACGCGGGAGTCGAGTCCCTCGACCGCGGAACGCCCGTTGACCGGGACACCCGTCGAGGTCGAGAGGGAAGGAGGACCGGGCATGGTGTCGCGCGTGAGATCGGGAAGCAGGATCTCGGGCAGCGGCTCGGCCGAGGCGGCGGCCATCTCGGGGCTCGTGCGCGTGAAGCTCGCGGCCCCGGGGTGCATCTCCTCGGCGCGCTCGCGCAGGCGCTGCGCGTCGCTGGCCTGGCCGATGCGGTCGTGCGCGTCGGCCGCCTTGAGCAGCGCCTGGGCCCCGCGCAGCGACTCGCCTTCGAGGCCCCACAGCTCGCCCACGCGCTCCCAGGTGTGCGGGTTGTCCGGGGACAGCCCGGCGGCGCGATCGAGCGCGTCGGCGGCGGAGCGGCGCTCGCCTGCGGACAGGCAGTGGTCGGCGTACTGGACGAAGTAGACGGTGGCCTCGCTGGCCAGCCCGTCCTGTGCGTGCAGGTCGCCGAGGTAGCGCGTGGTCTCCGCCGTCTCGAGGCCGAGACGGACCATCTTCTTGCAAACCGCGATGGCGTTCTTGATCAGGCCGGTGCGCTCGTAGGATTGCGCGGCCTCGCGATAGCGGCGGCCGGCGTCATCGCGCTGACCCTTCTTGAAGAGCAGATCGCCGAGGGTGACGAAGACGTAGGGATCGGCCTCGTCGGCGCCCAGCAGTTTTTCATATTCCGCGACGGCGCCGTCCACGTCTCCGGCCTGGAGACGCTTCTGCGCCCGCCGCTTGATCTCGAGAGTCTTCTCCACCCAGGGGCCCTCGCGCCGGTCTGGCGGTGCTGGATCATCGGGCGGCGACCGCGGCCGAGGCAGCATCGGTCGCGGAAGCCAGGCGCTGGGATACGGCACGCGCCTCCTTCTCGACGCCTTGCTTATCGGCAGACTCCCCTAGGGACTGTAGGTTGATTTGCACGTTGAGGAGGGCGCCTTCGCCCGCCGCCCGGGCCAGCCAGGCGGCGGCGCCCGAGTCGCTTACCGCGTTGGCGTTGCCGATGGCGGCAGCCCGGGCCGCGAGAACTGCCGCCTCCGCCGCACATTGCGCGGTCTCGAGCGGCACCCGGGCGGCCTCGAGCGTGGCCCGGGCCAGCGCCTCTTCCCGCGCCTGGGCCTCCTCCGGCGTGGCCTTGGGCAAGCGGCTCGCCCCGAGCACGACCTCGCACGCCTGGCTGTCGCGGCGCACGAGCCCGGCCAGCCGCTCGCGCAGAATGCGCGCTCGCTCGCGCATCTCCTTCATCTCGTTTTCGACCTCGAGGTACTTCTTCTTGCCCACCGTGAGCCCGGCCACCATCTGCACCAGCGCCGCGGCCAGGGCGCCGGCGAGCGCCGCCACCGATCCCCCGCCGGGCGTCGGCGTGGCCTCGGCGACGCGGTCGAGGAAGTCGCCCACCGTCGTCCCGCTGCCCGCCGGCGGACGCCCCATGCGCACCTCGAGCACCTGGTCGCGGTGGAAGCCCTCGAGACGCAGCGCGTGCTCGGCACAGTCGAAGAGCGCCGCCTGCGGCACGAGTCCCACGACCTCGCAGCCGGTCACGTGCGTGCCGTGACGGCGCGCCTCGTGATCGATGAGCGCCAGCACGCGGTGGATCGGCGTGCCGTCCGTGTTCACGAGGTTCATCGACACCTGCGCCTGCCGACCGTCGCGGATGGCGAAGCCCAGCGCCTTCACGTAGCGCAGGCCGCCGTCGGCGAAGCGGATCGACTTGGCAATCGCCTTGGCGACGGCGACGTCGGGCGTGGCCAGGTTGGCGTTGAAGGCGACGAGCGGGCGGCGCGCGCCCACGGCCACCGCACCGGCCGAAGCATGGATGCGCGGCGGACCGAAGTCGGGCGCGCGCTCGGCATCGCGGCCGATGCGCTCGGCCAGGCCCTCGAACTCGCCGCGGCGCACGTCGGCCAGGTTCTCGCGGTCGGGGCGCGTGGCCGCCGCCTCGTAGAGGAACACCGGGATCTCGAGCTCGTCGCCGATGCGGCGGCCGAGACGGCGCGCGAGCTCGGCGCACTCCTCGAGCGTGATGCCCTCGATGGGCACGAAGGGAATGACGTCGACCGCCCCCATGCGCGGGTGCTGCCCCCGGTGCCGCCGCAGGTCGATGCGCTCGGACGCGAGCTTGGTGGCTCGGAACGCCGCCTCGAGCGCTGCCTCCGGCTCGGCGGCGAACGTCACCACCGAGCGGTGATGGTCGGCGTCGAGCTCGACGTCGAGCAGCGTGGCGCCGGGCACCGACTCGATGGCCGCCGCCAGGGCGTCGACCACCGCGCGATCGCGGCCCTCGCTGAAATTGGGAACGCACTCCACGAGCCGGGCCATCCGCTCATCCTCCTCCGGAAGTGGTCTGGGGCGTGCCGGTCACGGCGACGCGGTAGCGCACCACCCAGCGGCCGCCGGCCACGACGTGGCGCGGCCGATGGGCGTCGAGCTGGTAGGCGAGATCGCGCGCGCGCGGCACGTCCCACACGCACACGTCGGCGCGATAGCCGGCGAGCAGGCGGCCGCGCGTGCGCCCGCGGCCGACGCTGGCGGCCGCGTTCGCGGTGCTCGCCACCCAGGCTGCCTCGGGCGTGAGACCGAGGAGGCGGCAGGCGAGTCCGAGCGCCAGCGCCGGCGACTGCAGGGTCGACGAGCCGGGATTGAAGTCGGTGGCGAGCGCGATCGGCACACCGCCCGCCGCCAGCGCCCGCGCCGGCGGGCGCTGTCCGCCGCGGCCCTCCATCGTGAGCACGGCCCCGGGCGCCAGCACGGCCACCGTGCCCACGCCGGCGAGGGCGGCGGCGTCCTCGGCCTCGGCGCGCTCCAGATGGTCGGCGCTCGCGGCGCGCAGGCGTGCCGCCATCGCCGCTCCGCCCGAGCGCGCGAGCTGATCGGCGTGCACGCGCACGCCGAGGCCGATCTCGGCCGCCCGGCGGAGATAGGGCTCGGCGATCTCGACCGGGAAGAGGTCCGGCTCGACGAAGACATCGGCGTACTCGGCCATCTGGAAGCGCCGCGCCTCCTCGGTCGCCGGCCACGCCACCTCGTCGAGGTAAGCCTGGGCGCGCCCCGCGTACTCGGGCGGCAGCGCGTGTGCCGCGAGCAGCGTGGTCACGATCTCGACCGCGTGCCCGTCGGCCGCCTCGCGCGCCAGGCGAAGCAGGCGGATCTCGCCTTCGTGCGTGAGCGCGTAGCCGCTCTTGCACTCGACCAGGGTCGTGCCGGCGAGGAGCCAGCTGTCGAGCCGCGCGCGCACGAGGTCGACGAGCTCGGCGTCGGTGGCCTCGGCCGTGGTCCGCGCCGTCGACGCGATCCCGGTCTCGAGCGCGGGATCGGTGGTGCGCCCGCTCACCCGGGCGGCGAACTCCTCGGCGCGCCAGCCGGCGAACACGGGATGCGCGTGGGGATCGGTGAACGCCGGGGTGACGGCTCCGCCGGCGGCGTCGAGGGTCTCGGCGGCGCGCCAGCGGCGGGCGAGGTCGTCCGTCGTCCCGACCTCGGCGATCGTCTCCCCCACCACGGCGACCGCGCCGTCGGGGATGACCGTCGCCTCCTCCTGCGCCCGACCGCCGACGGCGCCGGCGGTGCGCAGCGCCGAGGGACTGCCGGGCGACTCGGGCGCCGGCGAGAACAGCTCGCCGGCATGGAGGATCAAGAGATCGCAGTGGGTCACGCGCTCGCCCCGGGAATGTGGAGGCCCTTCTCGCGCGCGCAAGCCCAGGCCTCTTCGTAGCCCGCGTCGGCGTGACGCGCCACGCCGGTGCCGGGATCGTTGGTCAGCACGCGCTCGAGCCGGCGCGCCGCCTCCGGCGTGCCGTCGGCGACGATCACCATGCCGGCGTGGATCGAGAGCCCCATGCCCACGCCGCCGCCGTGATGCACCGACACCCACGAAGCACCGCTCGCCGTGTTGAGCAGCGCGTTCAAGATCGGCCAGTCGGCGATGGCGTCGGAGCCGTCCTTCATGGCCTCGGTCTCGCGGTAGGGCGAGGCCACGGAGCCGGCGTCGAGGTGATCGCGCCCGATGACGATCGGGGCTTTGACCTCGCCGCGCGCCACCAGGTCGTTGAACGCGAGCCCGGCCTTGTCGCGCTCGCCGTAGCCCAGCCAGCAGATGCGCGCCGGCAGCCCCTGGAACGGCACGCGCCGGCTGGCGAGCGGCAGCCAGCGCCGCAGCACCGGATCGTCGGGGAAGAGCCGCAGGAGCGTCTCGTCGGTCTTGGCGATGTCCTGCGGATCGCCGGAGAGCGCGGCCCAGCGGAACGGGCCCTTGCCGCGGCAGAACAGCGGACGCACGAACGCCGGCACGAAGCCGGGATAGGAGAAGGCGTCGGCCTCGGGCACCCCACCCTTCGCCGCCTCGCCGCGCAGGTTGTTGCCGTAGTCGAAGGCCACGGCACCGCGGTCGCGGAGCGCCAGGATGGCGCGCACCTGCTCGGCCATCGAGGCGCGGGCGCGCCGGACATGGGTGTCCGGGTCGCGGCGGCGCAGCTCGGCCGCCGCCTCGAGCGAGAGCCCGGCCGGCACGTAGCCGGCGAGCGGATCGTGGGCCGAGGTCTGATCGGTCACCACGTCGGGCGTGATCCCGCGGCGCACGAGCTCGGGATGGATCTCGGCGGCGTTGCCGACCAGCGCCACCGAGAGAGCGCGCCGCGCCGCCACCGCCTCCTCGATCCACGCCAGCGCCTCGTCGAGTCGCGCGGTCATGCGATCGCAGTAGCCGATCTTCACCCGCCGCTCGGCGCGCGCCGGATCGACCTCGACGGCGAGGCAGGCGCCGCCGTTGAGGGTCACCGCCAGCGGCTGCGCGCCGCCCATGCCGCCGAGCCCGGCGGTGAGCACCCAGCGCCCCTCGAGCGAGCCGCCGAAGTGGCGGCGCGCGCACTCGGCGAGGGTCTCGAACGTGCCCTGCACGATGCCCTGCGTGCCGATGTAGATCCACGAGCCCGCGGTCATCTGGCCGTACATCGTGAGGCCCTTGCGCTCGAGCTCCCAGAAGTCGTCCCACGTCGCCCACTTCGGCACGAGCAACGAATTGGCGAGCAGCACGCGCGGGCTGTCGGGCGTGGTGCGGAAGACGCCCACCGGCTTGCCGCTCTGCACGAGCAGGGTTTCGTCGTTTTGCAGGGCGCGCAGCGCGGCGACGATGTCGTCGAACGCCTCCCACGAGCGCGCCGCGCGCCCCATGCCACCGTAGACCACGAGGTCGTCCGGCCGCTCCGCCACCTCGGGATCGAGATTGTTCATGAGCATGCGCAGCGCCGCCTCCTGCCCCCATCCCTGGCAGGTGCGCTCGGGGCCGCGCGGGGCGCGCACCAGGCGCGGTCCGGAGGCGGGCTTGGCGGTGGCGGCTCGGCTCATGGCGGCGTCCTTCACGCGCGGGCGGCCGCGCCGTTCGAGCGCCGCCGCCACGGGGATTCGATGGGCTCGCCGGCCTCGGCGAGCGCGGCCCGGGCCCCGCCCTCGGCGATCCACTGCTCGAGCGCGGCCAGATCCGGCGACGGCGGGCGATCCTCGCCCAGGGTCGCCACGCGCGCGCGCACGGCGCGGTGGAGCGCCGCCGTGCCGCGCCCGGGCGCGAGCGGGGCGCGCAGATCGAGCGCCTGGGCGGCGCACAGGAGCTCGGTGGCCACGACGCGGCGCGCGTTCTCGACCACGCGTCCGAGCTTGCGCGCCGCCCACGGCGCCATCGACACGTGATCCTCCATCCCCGCCGATGTCGGGATCGAGTCCACGGACGCCGGGTGGGCGAGCCCCTTGTTCTCCGACACGAGGGCCGCCGCCGTGTACTGCGCCAGCATGAGCCCCGAGTGCAGACCGGGATCACGGGCCAAGAATGCCGGCAGGCCGCTCGCCGACTCGTCGACCAGCAGGTTGACGCGGCGCTCCGCCTGCGAGGCTAGCGTAGCCACGCCCACCGCCGCCACATCGGCGGCGAGGGCGATGGGCTGGGCGTGGAAGTTGCCGGCGGAGAGGATGCGCTCGTGCCACGGCTCCGAGGCCGGCGCGTCGGCGAAGACGAGCGGGTTGTCGGTGGCGCTCTCCATCTCGCGCTCGAGCACGCCGAGCGCGAACTCGAGGGCTTCGAGCGCCGCCCCCATGACCTGCGGGATGCAGCGCAGCGAGTAGGGATCCTGGATGCGGTCACAGGTGGCGTGCGAGCGCATGAGCCCGCTGTCGCGGGTGAGGGCGCGCATCTGGCGGGCGATCCACGAAGCTCCGGCGTGCCGCCGCGCCCGCACCACGCGCTCGTGCATGGGCGCGATCGAGCCCAGCAGGCCCTCGAGGCTCATCGCCGCCGCGCCCACCGCCGCCTCGACCAGGCGCTCGGCGTCGGCCAGCGCCAGGGCGAGAAGCGCGGTCGACTGCTGCGTGCCGTTGATGAGCCCGAGCCCCTCCTTGGCCGCGAGCGTGAGCGGCGCCAGCCCGGCGCGCGCCAGCGCGTCGTGGCCGGAAAGGCGCTCGCCGTGCCACTCGGCCTCGCCTTCGCCGATGAGCACGAGCGCGTAGTGCGCGAGCGGCGCCAGGTCGCCGCTCGCTCCTACCGAGCCCTGCTCGGGCACGATGGGATGCACGCCGGCGTTGAGCAGGGCGGCCAGCGCTCCCACGACCTCCTCGCGCACCCCGGAGACGCCGAGCGCCAGCGACTCGGCGCGCAGCACGCCCATGGCGCGCACCGCGTCGGTCGCCATCGGCGCGCCGACGCCGGCGGCGTGGCTGCGCAGCAGGTTGCGCTGCAGGATCTCGACGTCGCCGGGGGCGATGTGGCGGTTCTTGAGCTCGCCGAAGCCCGTGTTCACGCCGTAGACCGCCGTGCCCGAGGCCAGCGCCTCCTCGACCACGGCGCGCGAGGCGCGCATGCGCGGGCCGACTTCGGAGCCGATCTCCACCGGCTCGCGGCCGCGCGCCACGCGCAGCACCTCGTCGAGCGTGAGACCGCGGCCGTCGATGCGAACGCTCACGATTCCTCCTCGGCCACCAGCGACTCCTCGCGCGCCGCCGGCCGTGCGCTCAGGAACTCCGCCGCCGTGCGCGCCGCCTCCTCCACCGATCCCGAGCGTGCGAGCGCGAGCGGCAGGGCGGAGCGGAAGAAGCTACCGTAGGAACGGGTGAGGCAGCGAGGGTCGGCGATGACCACCACGCCGCGGTCGGTGGCGCGGCGCACGAGCCGGCCCACGCCCTGGCGGAAGCGCAGCACGGCGTCGGGCAGGAGCACGTCGCGGAAGCCGCTGCCCCCTTCCTCCTCGGCGCGCTCGCAGCGCGCCTCGACGAGCGGATCGTCGGGCACGGCGAACGGCAGCTTGGCGAGCACCAGCACCTCGAGCGCCTCGCCCGGGAAGTCGACCCCCTCCCAGAAGCTGGCGGTGCCGAGCAGCACCGCACCGCGCGCCGCACGGAAGCGCTCGACCAGGCGCGCCGCCTCGCCGTCGACGTCCTGGGCCCAGAGCGTGGTGCCGGCGGGCAGCGTGCGCGCCAGCGACTCGCGCGCGCGCCGCAGCGCGCGATGGCTCGTGAAGAGGACCAGCGTGTTGCGCGGCACGGCGCGGAAGAGCGCGGTGACCAGACCGCAGACGTCGTCGGTGGTCGGCTCCCTGCCGGTGACGGCGAGCGCGCGCACCTGCGTCGGCCAGTCGAACGGCGAATCGTAGGCGCGCTCGACGACCTCGGGCCCGCCGGGCGCGTCGAGCCCCAGCGTGCGGCGCAGGAAGGCGAAGTCGTCGCCGACCCGCAGCGTGGCCGAGACGAGGACGAGCGACGACAGCTCGTTCGTCACCCAGTCGCGCACCGCGGTCGCGGCGGCCAGCGGGGCGGCGGCGATCTCGGCGCGCTCGGGCTCCGACCCCTCGCGCCAGTGGACGCTCTCGCGCCCGCGCGGATCGGTGAGGCGCGCCAGATCGCCGGCGAGCCCGCGCCACTCGGCGAGCGCGCCTTCGGCGTCGGACAGAAGCTCCTCGTGATCCGCCGTGGACTCGAGACGCGAGGCGGCGCGCGCCAGCGCCTCGAGCGCCCCCTCGGCCTCGCGCGCCGCCACGAACAGGTCCTCGAGGCGGTCCGGCTCGTCCCCGTACAGCTCCTCGGCGGAGCGGAAGCGCCGGCGCGGCGCGTACGGCGAGGCGCTGTTCTCCTCGAGCGCCACCTGGGCGAAGAAGCGCTTGGCGGCCTCGACCACGCGCGGGGCGAGGCGCGTCAGGTGACGCCCCTCCTCGGCCAGCGCCTGCTTCTCGGGCGGCGCGAGAGCCGCCAGGAGTCCCGGATCGAGCTCCGACACCAGGCCGCCGGCGCCGCGCCGGCCGCGCGTCCACAGCTCGACGGCGCGGGCCACGCGCGCGTAGGTCACGCGCGCGGTGAGCTGGCCCGTGATCGCCGATTCGAGGTGCTGCGCCTCGTCGACGATGAGAGCGCGAAACGGCGGCAGCACGCCGCCGGCCGCGCGTCCGGCCACGAGCAGCGCGTGGTTCACGATCACGATCTCGGCGGTCGAGGCCTCGCGGCGCGCGCGCCGGAAGGCACAGTCACCTCCGGCCCGGCACACGCCCGGGCCGCAGAAGCCGTTCTCCGCCGCCACTCGCGCGCGCAGCCCGGTCCCGCCCGCGTGGCGATGCCAGGGGAACTCGTCGAGGTCCCCGGTCGTGGTGGCGTCGGCCCAGGCGGCGAAGTCGCTCTCGAGCACGCCGCGCTTGGCCCGCGGCCCCGGATCGGCGAGCGCCAGGCGGGCCCGCCGGCCGCACAGGTAGTTCGACTTGCCCTTGAGCACGACGACGCGCGCCTCGATGCCGGCGGCGCGCGCCACCTCGGGCACGTCCTGGCGCGACAGCTGATCCTGCAGGCTCTTCGTATACGTCGAGATGACGACCGGCTCGCCGTTGGCTCGCGACCACAGGAGCGCCGGCACCAGGTAGGCGAGGCTCTTGCCCACGCCCGTGGGCGCCTCGCCCAGGAGCGTGCGCCCGGCGAACAGCGCGTCGTGCACGTCGCGCGCCAGCTCGCGCTGCGGCACCCGCGGCTCGAAGCCCGCGATCGTGCGCGCGAAGCGCCCGGTGGGGCCGAACCACTCGTCGGTGGGATGGCGCGCGCCGCGGTCGCTCATGCGGCCCCCTCGGTGGTCAGGCTCTCCGGGCTCTCGAGCGCGCGGCCGAACGCCGCCTCGTCGAGCACGCGCACGCCGAGCTCGCGCGCCTTGTCGAGCTTCGAGCCCGCCTCCTCGCCGGCCACCACGTAGTCCGTCTTCTTGCTCACCGTCGCCGACACCTTGCCGCCACGGGCCACGATCTCGGCCGCGGCCTCGGTGCGCGAGGCACCGCCGAGCGTGCCGGTGAGGACGAACGTGAGCCCTTCCCACGGCGCGCCGGCGGGCGCGGCGGGCGGTGGGGCGGGATCGAGCCCGCCGGAGACCAGGCGCTTCCACAGGTCGGTGGCCTGCTCGTCGGCGAAGTAGCGCTCGAGCGCGTCGGCCACCGTGGGCCCGACGTCGGGCACGCCGAGCCACGCCTCGCGTCCGGCGCGCGCCAGCGCCTCGTAGGAGCCGAAGCGCCGGGCCAGCGCCGACGCCAGCGTCGTGCCCACGTGGCGGATGCCGAGTCCGTAGAGCACGCGATCGAGCGGCCGCGTGCGCGAGGCGGCGATGGCGCGCGCCAGGTTCTCCGCCGACTTCTCGCCCTGGCGCTCGAGCGTCGCCAGCTTCTCGGCCTCGAGACCGTAGAGATCCGCCACGTCGCGCACCCAGCCGCGCTCGACCAGCTGCTCGACCACCGCCGAGCCGAGCCCGGCGATGTCGAGCGCGCCGCGCGACGCCCAGTGAAGGATGCGCCCGCGCACCTGCGCCGGGCAGGCCACGCCGTCGCAGCGCAGCGCCACCTCGCCCTCCTCCTGGACCAGCGGCGTGCCGCAGGCCGGACAGCGATCGGGCACCACGAACGGCCGCTCCTCGCCGGTGCGCCGCTCGGGCAGGGCCGCCACCACCTTGGGGATGACGTCGCCGCCCTTCTCCACCGTCACCCAGTCGCCGATGCGCAGGTCGAGCCGCCGGATCTCGTCCTGGTTGTGGAGCGTGGCGCGCGACACCGTGGTGCCGAGGAGGAGCACGGGCTCGAGCAGGGCCACGGGCGTGATCACGCCGGTGCGCCCCACCGACAGCTCGATGCCGACGAGGCGCGTGGTCGCCGACTCGGTCTCGAACTTGTACGCCAGGCCCCAGCGCGGGCTCTTGGCCGTGGTGCCGAGCGCGCGCTGTGCCGCCAGATCGTTCACCTTGATGACCAGCCCGTCGGCGTCGAACGGCAGCTTGCGGTAGCGCCCGCGCCACGATTCGGCGATGGCCTCGACCTCGTCGATGCCCTGGGCGAGCCGGGCGTCGGCGCTCACCGGCAGGCCGCGCTCGCGCATCCAGGCCAGCGCTTCCCACTGGGTGGCGATGCCGTGGCGCGCCGCGTCGACCACGCCGTAGAGCATCACGCGCAGGGGTCGCCCCGCGACCTCGCGCGGATCCAGGGTCTTGAGCGTGCCGGCCGTGAGGTTGCGTGGATTCATGAACGTGGGCTCGCCGCGCTCCTCGCGGGCCCGGTTCAAGCGCTCGAAGTCGGCGCGCAGGAGATACGCCTCGCCGCGCACCTCGAGCTCGGCCGGCGGCTCGGGCCCCGAGAGCACGAGCGGCACGCCGCGGATGGTGCGCAGGTTGCGCGTGATGTCGTCCCCCACGCGCCCGTCACCGCGCGTGATCCCGAGCCTGAGCCGCCCCCCGCGATAGCGCAGCGCGATGGCCACGCCGTCGATCTTGAGCTCGACCACGTAGGGGACGCTCTCGACCTCGAGCCCGCGGCGCACGCGCGCGTCGAACTCGCGCACCTCCTCCGGGGCATAGGCGTTGCCCAGGCTCAGCATGGGTGTGGAGTGCTCGACCGAGACGAAGCCCGGGCTGGGGGCGTCGCCGACGCGCTGGGTGGGCGAGTCGGGCGTGACCCACTCCGGGTGCGCCGCCTCGGCCTCCTGGAGCGCGCGCATCAGGGCGTCGTAGGCGGCGTCCGTGAGCTCGGGGCGGGCTTCGACGTAATAGAGGAAGTCGTGGCGGCGGATGCTCTCCCGCAACCGCTCCACGTCCTCGCGCGTCGTGAGTGCGGGCTTCATGACCTCCCGCCGGGGGCGGAGTCAGCGGTTCAGAATCGGCTCTGGAGCGTGAGGTGGACCTTGGCGTCGCGCGGTCCATCGCCGCGGCCCCAGCCCAGGGAGAGGCCGGCGCGACCCACCGCCGTGGGCAGCCACGCGCCGAAGCCGTAGCCCGCACGGTAACGCGTTTTCGTCCCGGCCGTCGAGTCCGAGAGCGCCTCGCGGCCGAACAGCGCCTGATCCGCGAACACGAACACGTCGCCGTCGCCGAGCCGCCAGCCGTGCTCGAGACGGACGAGCCCGTAGCGCGCGGCACGGAACTGCCGCTCGCGGTAGCCGCGCAGGCTCTCGGCACCGCCGATCGGGAAGAGATCGTAGACGCCGAGCTCGCGGCTCGCGCCGAGACGCAGCCCGCCCTCAAGACGCGCGCGCACGACGCGGCCGCTCCACGGCGTACCCATCGCGGCGCGCGCCGTGAGCTCGGTCGCGCGGTCGCGCGCCTCGCTTCCGTCGGCGAGGTGGTCGTGCAGGAACTCCTGCGCCGTCCGGATCTCCAGTCGCGAAGCGCGGCGCCGGCCCGACTCGCCGTCGGCGCGCCAGCCCTCGCTCTCGCGGGTGAGCGCCGCCCACGTGCGCTGGCGGTTGGAGCGCCGCACGTCGCCGTTCTCGGTCACCACGCGTACCCCGCCCACGCCCAGCTCGAGCGCCAGGCCCTCGCCCGCCGCCATCTCCGCGCTCACCCCGTAGTCGGTGCGCGTGTACGTCGTGTCCGCGAGCTCCTGGGCGAACGACAGCCCGGCGCCGACCGGGAGCCCGAACAGGAAAGGCTCGCGGTAGGCGAAGCGGAAGTCGGCGCTGCCCGACCCGCGCCCCTGCCACGACAGGGCGGCGCTGCGCGCCGTGCCCGCGATGTTGTCGAGCGTGAGCCGCGCCGTGCCCGCGACCGAGCCGCCCTCGCCCTGATAGCCGACCACGCCCTCGAACGAGCTGCCGCCACCCTCGGCCACCGGATAGCGCAAGAGGCCGCGCCCGGGGCCCGTCATCTCGAACCGCGGCTCGCCCACGCTCGCGAACGTTCCCAGATGGACGAGACGCGCCCGCGCCTCGTCGGCGCGTCGCGGATCGTAGGGCGCGCCGGCGAGCCCGGCGAGCGCGCGCCGCACGATCGCCGGCCGCGTGCGCGACGGGCCGTCGACGCGCACCGAGTCGACGCGCGCCGAGTCCCCCTCGGCGACGGCGATGTCGACGTCGGCCACGCCGCCGCGGGCGGCGAGCCGGCGAATCCGCGCCTGGGCGAACGGCTTGCCGCGCGCGCCCAGCTCGGTCACGAGCCGCTCGAGCCCGGCCGACAGTCGCTCGTCCGACCACGCTTCGCCGGTCGCCACGCCGAGCCAGCGCGCCGCCTGCGCCGAGTCGGCGGGCGGAACGCCGGAGAGACCGACGTGGCCGACGCGATACGCCGGACCGGCGTCGATCGAGACCTCGGCGCGCACCCGGGCTCCGTCCTCCTCGAACGTCACCCGGGCGACGCGCGCGTCGAGACGGCCTCGCGCCGACCCGGCGCGCGCCACGCCCTCGCCCAGCGCCTGCCAGCGCGCCGCGTCGAGCACGGCGCCGGCCCGCCATCCCGTCGACGCCTCGAGCTCGCCGGCGGCCAGCGGTCCCGACCCGCTCCAGCGCACCGAGGAGAGCGTACGCCCAGCCACCGACGAAAATCCGCCGAGCTCGGCGGCCGCTGCCGGCTCCGCGGCCAGGGCGAGCGCGAGTGCGGCTCCCACGATCCAGGCACGGGCGCGCATCAGAAGTACGTCCGCAGCTCGGCCAGCGCCGAGTGAATCAGGCGCTCGCCGACCGGCGCGTGGCCGGACCAGGTGAGGTCGACGTTGGCGCGCTCGCGCACGCGGTAGGAGGCGTCGAGGCGGAAGTCGAAGCGATCGGGCCGCGTGGCGAAGCCCGACGGAAACAGCGTCGGCACGACCTCGCCGCGAACGCGCCCCCAGCGCGCCGTGGCCTCGAGGCGCCCGCGGTTCCCCACCGCGTAGAAGGCGTGCGGGCCGGTGCGCCACGCCTCGTACGGTGTTTCGCCCGGGGCCTGCGCGCGCTCGAGCGAGGTCAGGAGGCCGAGGCGAACGGTCTCGGCGAGGAAGCGCGTGGCCTCGAGCGTGATCGCCGACTCGTCGATGCGCCGCGACGAGGCGTAGGATCCGGCGCTCTGGAAACCGTCGCGGCGGGCGCCGCGCGCCGTGCTCTCGAGGAGCCAGCGCGGATCGAGGCGCCAGCGCACGCGCCCCTCCCCCGCCCACGCTGACGACAGCGTCTGCGATCCGGCGAGCGAGCGGTCGGTAGAGCCTGAGCGCTCGCCGCGCACGAAGAGCACCACCGCCCCCTGCGGCTTCTCGGCCTCGACGCGGCCCAGCCACGAGGCGTTGGCGAACGAGGTGTCCTGGGCCGCGCGGTGCGGCAAGGCGAGGAAGTCCGAGGCGCGCAGGCGGCCGCGGCGCCCCGCCGAGGATTGCACGAGGCCCGAGACGCGCAGGGACGACCACGCCGATCCCGCTCCGCCCGCCGGGCTCGCCCACGGGCGCGCGTCGGCGCGATACGAGAGCCCGGCGCGCGCCAGCGGCTCGACGGCACGCGGGTCCTCCTGGTCGACGATCGTGTAGTCCCCCTGGCCGACGAAGTTGCCGAGCGAGTCGTAGGCGCCCGCCCCCGAGCCCACGAACGCGATCGTGCGCGTGCGCCGGAACGCGATCTCCGAGGTCCACTCGGCCGCCGCCTCGTGCGACAGGCGTCCGCCCACGCCCTGCTGGCGCAGCCGCGCGTAGCCGTTGTCGACGCGTCCACGGCCGCCGACGGAACTCTCCGTCCAGCGCCGGCTGCCGCCCAGGCTGCCGGTGAGGCTCGCGCCCGGGGCCGCGGTCACGGACAGGCGTGCGTCGCGCGCCGTGCGCAGGGCGGCCCAGCTTGCGCCGTCGAGCGAGAAGTCGCGCCGGAAGCCGAAGCCACCGCTCCACGAGAGCGCGGCGCGGGTGCCCGCGAGACCCGCACCCCACGAGCGATAGCGCAGCGCTGCCGAGTCGGGGCGCCCGGGGATGACCCGCTCCTCCTGATCGATGGTGAACGACGGGCGCAGCCACGTCGTGCGCGTCCACGCCGTCTCGTACGTGAGCTTGTCGCGATGGCCGCGGTCGGCGTAGCCCAGCGAGTCCGTGCCCGGGCTCTCGGAGTCGACGCGGTCGAGGCGCAGCCGCTGCGTGAGCGGGCCGGCCCAGGCGAGCGTGCCGCGCCAGCGATCGGCGCCGAAGCCCTCGTCGGCGTCGAGCCGCGCGCGCTCGCCGCCGACCGAGAACGCGCGCCAGCGGTAGCCGAGCGAGGCCGCGCGCTCCTCGCGCCCGGTCAGCGGATCGCGCTCGTCGGTTCCCCAATCCTCCTGGAAGAAGGCGCTGTCCTGGCGCGCCGGCGCCAGGAAGCTCGCGTCGCGGCGGCTCCAGCGCACGCCGCCCTCGATCGTGCCGCGCTCGGCGCCGCCCCAGCGCAGCGTCGGGGCTAGGCGCAGGTCGGCGCGGCCGGCGGTGCCGCGGTCGGCGCCGTCGTCGAGCGTCGACAGGCGGTTGAGATCGGCGCGGCTCCCCGCCACCTCGCCCTCGAGCGACACCCAGGGCACGGGCCGGAACGCCGCCCCGCCGCCCACGATGCGGTTCTCGCCCGGGAGTGCCAAGCGCCGGCCAGGCACGTGCGTGCCGGCGCCCGTGCCGACGTAGCGATAGACCGGCGCACCGTCGACCAGCGTCGACTCGACGTAGGCTCCCTGGCCCGCGCCGCGTTCCGTGAACTCCACCTGATAGAGGCCGGCGGCGTGGCCAGCGAAGG
>Ga0114129_10003848_pt1 | contig 21165 bp, 18 predicted proteins | sample RhiMetdeltSRZDD1_FD_80071 | JGI IMG/M metagenome (GOLD analysis project Ga0114129, IMG submission 80071) | Populus rhizosphere microbial communities from Tennessee, USA - Rhizosphere MetaG P. deltoides SRZDD1 (version 2) (version 2) | ecosystem: Host-associated > Plants > Roots > Rhizosphere >... | reverse complement strand
GAAATTGTTTGTTCACAAGGTATTCATATGAACTAATTATTTGAATACATACATTTGAAAGAGTTTAGGACGAAACTAAGTGTCCTTAAGAAAGTGGCTCACAAGGAGAGACTAACTCGAGATAATTTAGTAATGCCAATAATAATAACGGAAAAACGCTTTGAATCTCCAAATTATCTGATCACTATTCCTTTAAACTCACTCGTAACCGAAACTCAAAAAATTCTAGAATTAGGGATTTCAAGGATTATGATTTTTGGGATTCCAAAGAAACGTAACGCCGAAGGCTCGGAAGCTTGGAATTCAAGAGGCATAACCCAAAGGGCACTAAGAAAAATAAAGAACAACTTTGGGGACAGGGTTGAGGTAATTACAGACCTATGTGTATGCCAGTACAATTTGTCAGGCCATTGTGGCACCAGCAATTCCCAGGGTCTTTGGATGAATAATGATAGATCATTAATTAACATAAAGAGAATAGCCTTGAGCCACGCAGAAGCAGGTTCTGATGTAGTCGCTCCCTCATCTATGATGGATGGGCAAGTTGCGACGATACGAAGTTGCTTCGAAGAACATGGTTTCAAACGGGTTAAAATCATGTCTCTTGCGACTAAATATGCGTCCAGCCTATATTCGCCGTTTCGATCTACAGCCTTCGCTAACAGTCCAGGCAAAATAAGATTTGATAAATCCTCTTACCAATCACCATACCCTAATTTTCGCGAAAGTTTGAATGAAATACAAATGGATTTGGAAGAGGGCGCTGACATGATAATGATTAAGCCCAGTATGACTTCCTCAGATTTGATAATAGAAGCGAAGCGAAGATTTGGTTGTCCTTTGGCAGTACAAAATGTTTCTGGAGAATATTTCATGGTAAGATCATCTGCCGACAAAGGTTTCATAAATGAATCAGAGTGGATGCTTGAATATGTGATAAGTATGAGACGAGCAGGCGCTGACCTGATAATGTCTTATGGACTAAAGAAAATAATCGAGTATCTTGATTAAAGAACGAATTGTACAATTAACTTCATGATACGTTAGAATTCAATATTACAATAATATTTTCATATTACATGGATAGATAATTAATTTGAGTAAAATTACAATCCATTCTTGATTGCAATTTTGGAAGGACCTGATATTTTCATAAATGAAAGTAGTTATAAGGCAAGAGTTTACCATGGAAAATGTCCCGCGGTAGCTCAGCCTGGTAGAGCTTTCGGCTGTAGTAGTCGGCTGAATGAGCTGACCGCGTGAAACAGCCTATCAGGCTAACAATTGCAGTCACCGAAGAGTCGCAGGCTCAAATAGTATCTGGGGCATCCAGTCTAGGGTAGATCCTGCCCGCGGGATACATTTTTTGAATATTGGAAATTCTGAAATTAAGCATTTTTTTATTCCGACTTATTACTCAAGTGCGATAGAAACAAGGAATTGTTTGAGATTGATTGACTAGAGTAAGCCGCCTTAGATGTGACAGCAATTCAATCACGAATTAAGTTCAAAGCATTCGTTGAGAATCAAATTGATTTGTTTGCACGTTGGTAAAATACTTCTGAGGTTTGAATTACTAATCTGTCCAAGGCTTCGTTATTCTGCCTCTGCAGATTCACTTGTTCATATACGATTAAAATTAATATTGAGTATGCTCAATTAGTGATCAGAAATTACTTGGAGAAGATCTGCGTTTCATTAGCAGCTTCATCGTCAGATGAACTTTCTATTTTGCTAAAGAGATCGATTAAAGAGGGAGCTGATTACGTCGAGATCAGGTTTGATTTTCTCAATCCTGAAGAAATCGAAAAAGTGTTGAAACGAGTTATTACGAAGGACATTTGTAAGAGAGCAGTATTTACATTGAGGCCTCATTCTGAAGGTGGATATTTTACGGATGAATTGACTGAGAGAACTAAATTTCTCCAAAAACTTGCTCTATTTAATCCAATGTTACTCGATGTAGAATTCAATCTGTTGAAAGAGAACAATCTGTTAATGAATTTCTTGATAAAGAATAAAACATCGATCATGGTATCATGGCATGACTATCTTGCAACACCTTCTAGATCTGAGTTGATTGCTAGAGTCCGTAAAATGAGGAAATACAGTAACACAATAAAAATTGTAACTGCAGCGAACAAAGTAGAAGATGCTATTTCTATAATTTCTCTCTATGATTCGATTGAAAATACTACTCTTATAGCGTTTGGCATGGGAGAGTCTGGTGTCTTGTCCCGGGTCTTGTGTACATTGTATGGAAATGCCCCATTTACATACGCATCGTTAAATAGGGGTACAGCTCCCGGGCAACTTACGATGAAAACGATGAGAAAATTATTCACTGGCATTTCAAATAAATCCAAGAGATTATATGAAACGAGGATTTAATACTTACTGCATAATTGGGGATCCAATTGAACATTCCCTCTCTCCGGCTTTGCACAATGCGGCATTTACTTCTCTTCATCTCAATTCTACCTACATCGCATATAAGGTTCAGAGGGACGAACTTGAACCGGCAGTCGCCTCCTTAAAGTCTGTGAATATATCAGGATTTAACGTAACAATGCCTCACAAGATTGAGATTCTCAATTTTGTCGATAAGAAAGATACAAGTGTAAAAAAGGCTGGTGCAGTGAACACGGTAAAGAATTACCATGGTGAATTAGAAGCGTTTAACACCGATATCGTAGGCTTTATTAATCCACTTCACAAGCGCAAAGTGGATTTTAGTGGCATGGTCGTATTGCTATTGGGTGCAGGTGGAGCTGCACGTGCAATAGTGGCGGCATTGGGTGAAGTAGGAGGAATTTCGAAGATTTATGTATCTAGTAGAAATGAGATGAAGCTAAACCAGCTAATCAACGCAGGAAAAGATATTGGGCTCGAATGCATTGGTGCAAAAACCAACAAAATTAACACTTTGTCTGAATCAAGCGATTTGATCATAAATGCTACCCCTCTTGGAATGAGTCATGAGCCAAGTCCCATCAGCTATAGAAACATTTCAGAAAGGTCTATCGTTTATGATATTGTTTACAATCCTATAATCACCCCATTAATATCAAATGCGAAAAGAGCTAATGCAATAGTAATCTATGGGTATGAAATGTTATTAGAACAGGCAGCGGAATCATTCAAGATTTGGACAGGAATGATTCCACCGATGGAAACTATGAAAAAAGTGTTATTTGGAGGATTTGGCGAGCCCTCATGATGAGATCATCAAGTACTGTTCATGGGGCAATATCGATAGTAAATGCTGTTGCAACTGGATTCGGATCTGCACTTGGTATTTCGTTAAAGGTTCAAGTCGAGATTGTCGCGGAGAAGGGGTCTGGTATTTCATTTCGATCGGGTGAGTGTACTCCAATGATAAGACACATAATTGACAATATCCTCCCGGAAGATTTTGTCAAGGAAAATCATTTGAAAGTTCTCATTAGTTCCGAAATACCGACTGGTGTCGGATTAAAGAGTTCTAGTGCCGTATCATGCGCCATGGCCCTTGCATGTGCTGGATTAGTTGATAATAAAATCAATGATACTTATGTGATTAATTCGGCAATTAATGGATCCATTTTTGCTAAAACAACCATAACAGGTGCCTACGATGACTCGGCAGCATGCTATTATGGAGGATTTGTAACAACCGACAATTTTGGTAGAAAATTATTGAGGACGGATCCTTGTAATGCTGATCTTGTTGCCATCATACAAGTGCCCGAAAAGCGTCAAAGAGGAGATATTTCAAAGTTAAAGCTTGTGTCAAATCTTTATAGTGATGCATTTAATTTGGCTTATGCAGGAGATTACTGGAAGGCAATGATCTTAAACGGGCTTCTTACCTCCTCGATGTTGATAGAAAATTATCTTCCTGCTAGACTGGCCCTCGAAAACGGTGCTTTAGCGGCTGGGATCAGCGGAAACGGTCCTGCTGTAGCAGCTGTCGCATATAGAGAAAATGTCACAAATATTATGCAAGCATTGGAAATATTTCCGGGCATGACGATAGTTTCTCCCGTAAATAACGAGAGAGCTTCATTAGTGAGATAGATGAATACTGTAGTTGTTCAGAGGTCTGTTCTGAACGGATTGATTAATTGTCCTCCGAGTAAGTCCTACACCCACAGAGCGATAGTGGTCTCATCGCTCAGTGAAGGCGAATCTTTGTTGGTCAATCCACTGAGATCGCGCGACACAAACGCAACGATTAATGGTTGTAAGGCACTCGGGGTTGAGATTCGAAATAAGACTGATAAAATTGCCATAATAGGCAGGAGTGTATTTTCGCCGCCAGATAATGTCATCAACGTTGAAAATTCTGGCACAACTTTGCGATTTTTGACACCTATGTCTGCGTTGGTGCATGAAGGATATACCGTGTTAACCGGTGACGAGAGTATTAGAAAGAGGCCAATGAGTCCGATCCTGCTTGCATTAAGGAATCTTGGAGTGGAATGTTATTCTACACGATTTAACGGATTGGCCCCATTATGTGTAAAGGGTGGGGGTATAAACGGTGGCAATATTAGAATTAGTGGTACTATATCCAGTCAGTTCTTGTCTGGACTCCTAATTTCAGGAGTTTATGCTAAATCAGAACTAGAAATTCAAGTTGAAGGCAAGCAAGTATCGCGACCATATATAGAATCTACCATTTCAACTATGAAGGAGTTTGGAATCAAAGTCAAAAGGTCAAAGGATTATAAGTTTTTCACTGTTCGTAACGGTACATATAAAGCCAGATCGTTCATAGTTCCTGGAGATTTTTCTTCGGCAGCTTTATTATTGTCCGCAGGTGCTATGCTTTCTGACAAATTAATAATCTCTGGTTTGGATTTTTCAATGCCTCAGGGTGATTTACATATTGTAGATATATTGAAAAGAATGGGGTCATCTATTAGGGTCGATCGCAATCAAGGCGAAATTAGGGTGAGTAAATCAGGGTCATTTGAGGGAGGCGAATTTGACCTTTCAGATACTCCTGATTTGTTACCTGTAGTTGCAATCTTATCGTTAAATTCTAGAAGGCCAATTAGAATTATTGGAATATCCCACGCAAGGTATAAAGAAACAGACAGGGTCGCAATTATCGGATCAGAATTACCAAAACTTGGTATAGATACAAAACTGGAGGATGATGCAATAGTTTTTTCTAACTCTGGACAGTTGAAAAGCGCATGTCTTGAATCTCATAACGACCATCGACTTTTCATGAGTTTTGTAATCGCCGCAATGATGACCAACAAATCACTCGTATCGGGAGCAGAATCCGTAGACGTTTCATTTCCCTCTTTTCTAACTGAAATGAAAAAATTAGGGGGTAAGATAAGCTATTTAAATTGAGTGAATTGACAATTGTCCCTATTGGTTAATTCAGCATCAAATTGACGATATTGGCAATCATAAAGCCAATATATATGACTTGAAAATCATACAATAAGCATAGCATGGTTGGCAACTTACTAGGTGAACGATTAGTTATGGTAAGCTTCGGAGAAAGCCACGGCAAGTGTGTTGGTATGGTATTGGAAGGTTGCCCAGGTGGTCTTCAACTATCTGAACAAGATTTGCAACTTCAATTGGATAGACGAAGGCCGGGACAATCAATTATCACTACACAGAGGAAAGAAGAAGATAAGGCGGAGATTCTTTCCGGAATATTCAATGGCTATACAACCTCGGCGCCGATATGTGCTCTTATCTGGAATAAGGATCATGATTCTAGACCATATGAGGAACTAAGGGATTTACCGCGTCCAGGACATGCTGACTATCCAGCCTCGGTAAAATACGGGGGATTTGAAGACTATCGTGGTAGCGGCAGATTCTCCGGCAGGCTGACTGCAACTATGGTTATGGCCGGTGCAATAGCGCAGAAGCTTCTCTACCAGTCTCTAGGCGTAGAAGTGGTTGCATACACGAAGCAAATTGGAACAATAACCTCCAAACAAGTTACATTTGAGCAAGCAAAATCTGACACATATTCCAATGAAGTTCGATGCCCTGATTTAGTTTCGGCCAACAAAATGAAAGCATTGATACTAAAAGCAAGGAAAGAAGGCGATTCGGTAGGTGGTATAATAGAGTGCATTGCGACAGGATTACCAGTAGGGATCGGAGAACCAATTTTTTCATCGATGGAATCGGACCTTAGCAAGGGCCTCTTTAGTATACCTGCTGTGAAGGCAATAGAATTTGGATCCGGCTTTACAGGCTCAAGACTAAAAGGTTCTGAAAATAATGATCAGTATTTCGTTTCCAACGGGAAGATAATGACTAGGACTAATAACTCTGGCGGAATAATTGGAGGTTTAACCAACGGCATGCCCATTGTGATAAAAATAGGCTTTAAACCTGCTTCATCAATTGCCAAGAAACAAACAACTGTGAGTTTGTCGAAGCATTCGGAATGTGATATTATCGTGCCAGGAAGACACGATCCCTGCGTTGTACCCCGAGCCCCCCCAGTAGTAGAGGCCATAGTTTCCCTAATTATAGCTGATCATGCCATTCGTGCAGGCTTTATCCCGCCAGTATTGGTGAAAAAATAATTGCTCGATTCTCGTGAATTGGATACACTTCGAGAGAGAATGAAGTCCATTACAGGGGACATAATGCACTTGATAAAAGTGAGATTAGAAATTGCAGAAAGAATTGGCAAGATAAAAACGGTTCAGAATAGGCAGATTGAAGATGAGTCAGTGGAACATGAAATCCAAAATCATGTGCAAGAGGTGGCAACACGAATGGGCCTTGATAGAAAATTTTCTGGCAGGCTTTTGAATTTATTAATTTCGCAATCGGTAAATGTTCAGCTGAAAAATTTACCTTCGAATAATGCAATAAATCATATGACTATGTTTATCCGTGCCAAAAAACTTGAACAAGAAGGTAAAAAAATAATTCATTTAGAAGTAGGTGAACCAGATTATATGCCACCTAAACAAGTTAAAGTGGCTCTATCTAAGGCTTTTCAAATGGGCAAAGTGCATTACACTGACCCAAAAGGAATTCCATCTTTGAGAAAGGAAATAGCAAGAAAATTTGGCGTCAAGGATGATGACAAGATAATAATTACCCCTGGTGGGCGCTTTGGTGTTTTTAGCGCAATTGCTTCCGTTACTAATCCTGGTGAGGAAATCATCATTTTTGAACCGGCATGGCCTGCGTATCGAGAATGTGCAGAATTCGTTGGAGCAAAGATTAAGGGTATAAAAACATCAATAACGAACAATTGGGATCCCGAAATTGAACTAGTCGAGAAAGCGATTACAGAAAACACCAAGATGATCATTTTGAATTACCCGAATAACCCTACAGGAAAAATAATCAATAAAAACCTGTACAACAAGATAGTCGATCTTGCTCGCCGGAACGATATTTTTATATTAAGTGACGAGGTATATGCAGAATACTCTTACTCGAAATTATTGAGTATTTTGAACTCTAGATATAACAAGGGTATTATGATTTCATCTTTTTCTAAAAGTCATGCCATGACTGGATTCAGAATCGGGTATGCAATTGCCAATATGGATGTTATAAACAAAATGGCGAAAGTGCAGTCGACAGCGATCACATGTGTTGCTGAACCAATTCAATACGCAGCTATCGCGGCACTAAAGAATAACATTCATCCAAATGTCATTCGAATTAAAAGGAGACTTGATTTTATACGCAAAAGATTGGAAAATATGCCAGTTAAGTTTTGTTATCCAGATGGGGGAATGTATTTCTTTGTTCAGCTAGAAGGCGGTAATAGCAGAACGTTGCGACTTCTGGATACTCTACTTAGACGGGGCGTTGCTGTTGCTCCTGGGATTGGGTTTGGAAGAAATTATGGTGATTTTATTAGGATTTCAGCTTGTCAACCTGCCCGAATTTTGGGGGAAGGGTTGGACATTATTCAATCATTAATGCGATAAAGGATAACACATGAGAAAAAAAATCAGTATCATAGGCGGAGCAGGGAAAATGGGCACATGGTTTACCAAATATTTTGCTAATAATGAGGAGAATCTTGTATTTGTATTTGATAAAAAAAGACCTTATGTAAGAAAATTCGAGAATGTAACTTATTGCAATACTTTAAAACAATGTGTACAGGATGCAGATTATGTCCTCATAACTGTATCAATCGATGATATTCCATCTGTTATAAGAGAGACTGCTACATTTATGAAACGCGGCTCAACTCTTCTGGAAATATCATCGCTAAAAAAAAATATTCTAAAATCGCTAAAGGCACTTCCGAACTTCATTATTCCTGTATCAATTCACCCAATGTTCGGCCCTGGCGCAAAAGGGCTTGAAGATTCAAAGATACTCATTGTTCCTACAAGGCGAGTAAGGTTGGAAAAACGCAAACTAAGGTCGATCATGGGTGACGCACAGATAATGGTTATTAAAAGCGCATTTAAGCATGATAAATTGATGGCATTGATTCTTGGCTTAGTTTATTACTCGAATTTAGTAATGGCAGCAGTAATATCAAGAGAATCATTTCCCAATCTTAAAAAATATTCCGGTACAACATTTACCTTACAGTCAATACTATTTCACAGTATTTTGATAGATGAACCATCACTCATTACCTCAATTCTAATGAATAATAAGGAATTAGGTAGGTATTTGAAAAGTTTCAGAATGGAAACAGATAATTTCTTCAAGTTGATCGAGTCAGAAGATCGTACTGTTTTCGAAAGAAAAGTGCAAAAATTGAAACGTGATTATGGCAGGAATAATGAAATTGCCCTCTCATATCTGAGGATGTATTCCTTAATTCGCAAAGCGGTAAATTGACAACTAGCTGTGAGTATCCATATTTCCATTAGTTGATTTAAGTGATTTAGTAACATTCGTCAAAGCTCTCACCTTAGGCTTCGCTGTAAGAGAAGCCGTAAGTAGTACTATGACGTTAATCACGGCGTTAACAGAGTACAACAATGCACGATGTTATCTTGTTGATAATGTTTGGTTACTTTGTGTATAGGTGGAAGCATTTCGTATTCAAAGGCTATACTGATAATTATTGATATCTGCCATACGTCATCGTTTAGCTGTTTTTATACACTTCATCCACCTTAAAAATAAGGTCATCTCCAAAGAAAATAGAGGCATTAACTTACCTAACTTTAGTAACAAGATTCTTTAAAGAACTTGATTCTGAATCTAGGCTGTTACCAAGTAAGTAAAATGCGAGCCCTGTAATCGCAATCATGAGACCAGGGGGAGCAATCCACCACCATATACCCCTAGCTGCTGCGTTCGCGTTGTTAGCTTCATGTAGCATTTGGCCCCACGTGGGTATGGCCGGGTCTCCTAGTCCTAGGAAACTGAGCGCTGCTTCTGCAAGAATAGCTGCTGGTACAGCAATTGCCATACTTGCGAAAGTTAGTGGCAAAAGTTGTGGTATTATATGCTTGAATATTATTCTCATGTCGGATTGTCCCATGATTTTTGCGGCCTCGACATACTGGAAGGTTCTAATTTGAAGGGCCAAACTTCGAATTATCTTAGCACTACCTACCCATCCAAATATTATCAAGAATCCAGCTATCAAGAATATACTTCTACCAAATGTGATGGACAAAATAATGAGCAATGGAAGGGCAGGGAGTGCATAAAAAATGTCATTAACTCGCATCAGGGACTCATCAGTCCTCCCACCCTTATACCCAGAGATAACGCCATAAATTAATCCCAATGATACCGCAATAGTTGAAACTGTGAGACCGATAAATAGTGCAACAGGAGCACCGAGAACTATGCCGAGTGCAAGGTCCCGTCTAAGATCGTCAGTTCCCATCAACCCAAAAACCTTGCCGCCCAATATCATACCTGTACTCTGAACGTTACTACTTTCGTCAAAAAAGTAAAAAATCTCGGAAAATTCGTAAGTACCTTTCAATAACTTTTGTTCTCCAAGTTCAGAGAACACTATAGTTTCAGGGCTTGAAATATCTATATCATAATTGAACAGGTGCTTATAATCTAATAGATTCTGCTTAATTAGTTTGTCCGATGAGAATATTGTATTACTATATTCGTTACTGTTTCCTTCTGCTGCAGGTAAGGCAGAATAGTAGAGGTTAAAGGTCTCGTTATCCGGTCTTAAGACCTGAACCTGTATAACGGGCTGAGTTTGTCCATACTTCACTGAATATTTAAACATAAAGTCGTCTGGAAAACTGTCAGCCTCAATGTCCACAAGATAAGTATGAGTAACTTTCCTCATTCCACTGATCTCTTCAGTTTTAATGTCAGCGTCCATGTCACCTAATATGATATGAGGGAACAATTGCGAGCTAGAGCCAATGTTTACCCAAGAAGGAGCAGCTGCCTTTGGATAATCGATCCAATGATTTGGATTGTTCCAGTCTGAATATGTCGTTACTGGAATGAATAATAAAGCATATATTGATATTATAAGAAGAAAACTAATGATTGTTGTTCCCACTATTCCTCTGCGGGTCCTTACTACAGCACCTAACGTCCCTAAGGCCGATAACAACTACTAAAAAACCTTTACCCTGGGATCCAGAAACGTGTAAGAAATATCAATGATAAAAACAGTTATAATAAAAATAAGTGTACTCACATAAGTCAATCCTATAATAATAGGGATATCCAATAGACCAATTGCATCGTAATAGAGCTTGCCCATGCCCGGCCAATCGAAAACAGCTTCAATGATTATGGATCCAGCAAATGAACCAGCCAAACCGAGGGCTATGACTGTAACTATTGGGGGAGCAGCATTTCGCAAAGCGTGGGAATAAAGTATCTTTCTTTTCGATATTCCAATCATGCGTTTGGCAGTAATATAATCTTCCTTTAGGATATTTGTAAGGAAATATCTTACTATGTAAGTCATAGATCCAAAAGAAACTAGTGTTATGGTTATTAGTGGAAGTAACATATGATATGCAAGGTCAAGCGGGTACATAGGATCTAAAGGGGAAGTAATTGGAGTAGCTCTTGCGGGAAATATGTGTAATGTGAAGGCAAAGAAAAGTATCATTAACATGGCAATCCACCACGATGGAAAACTATTACTAAATATGGCAAAGATCGGAGTGAGCTTGTCTGGAATGGAATTAACTCTTCCAGCTACGTATGTTCCTAGTAGGATTCCTATAAAAATGGCTAAAATTGTGGATGAGGTAAACAAAAGCAGTGTTTTCGGTATTTTTTCAAATATGATATCTCTTACATTTGATGACCCTTCATCTGTAGTAAAAAAATGTGATTTGCCTAAATCCAAAGTCATTGTACTAACGATCCTTGAAATTAGCTTAGTTGGAGAGTACCATTCTTCATTCAGACCTAGTTCCTCAGTCCTATGCTGAACCTCATTTTCCAAGTACGTTTGTTTATCAGCAGGATTTTGAAACTTTAGATGCTTTTCATTCACTTCGTCGACTACCTGGGTTCTGACATTTTCCAATAGAATCTTGTCTAATGTAGCCCCAGTCAGCATAATTGTAATGAATACTGTCGCAAACAAAACGAGCACCATGTTAAAGCTGCGCATTAGTATAACCTTAAATAATCGCAAATTGCGAGTACATTGAGAATATTGACTATTAATAGTATATTCTGAATATTATCTAACTTTAGTCTGATTGAGTATTGTTCATTCCGATTAACGTGGTGCTGTATAAATCCGGCTTTAAGGCCTCATTGCTATGGACGAACATTTCCAATCGATTTGGTCCCTGACTTAGTTGTTTAGTCTGATTTTCGGTGAGATAAATAAGATACTTACCTATTTCTTCAGTTCCTGTGCCATTTCCAAAACCGACAAGCTTTCCGTTCTTGTCAGAAACGAAGTAACGCAAACTAGCGCTGTCAGTGAGAGATCCATTAATCGATATTTTGACCTCAAATGTTAGGGGTTCACCTAAGTGAACTATCCTAGGGATGTTTTTAGGATTGACTTCCTCTATAGTTGCAATCTGAGGAACTTCGAATTGTGACCAAAACCCTTTCTTGAAAGGGTAAGTCTTGTCATTAAATGAAAGGAGCTTGATAACTCTTGCGCTTGGATCATAATAATCCAAAATAAATGGCCCGTTACCAATAATGGCATGTCGATGTTGAGTTATCCACTGAATACTGGCATTATATCGCTGTATCGCCTGTTGCTTTGTGACAATTCCTTGAAGCGAATTTGGAATAAATTCCTCTGATCTCATCTTTTTCAACTCCTGCAAGATGGCATCTGCATGGGACGGAATAATCAATGACAACCAGTCTACATTTCTTACAGTGGCTTCTGACCTAGAGAAGGCAAATTTCCCATCTACCACAAGACGTTCAGCTGCGGCCATTATTTCCCAAGGGGACGAACTCCAAACTGATGCAAAGTCAGCAATTTCTTTTTCATCAAAATGCCACAGATCTACAAATGAAGTCAGCCTATTATCAGCTAAGAACTTAACACCTTTCAAAAGGGGCAATACAACTTGGGCTTGCGCACTATATTCAGGATCAGATGTTGTATCGTTATCTCCCGTGACAGTTCCCCATTCTACTGGAAAATACATGGAATACAACAAGTCAGCTTTTGTCATTGGCTCACCATTTTGCCAATTAGAATAAATCAACTTAAAAGTAACAGCACTTGTCGATGATACCTGGTTGCCAACTTCAACCCATCTCTGCATGCTCGTATTCCAAACTATGGCGCGAGGGTCTACGGCAACCTTATTTAATGGTCCCGCTGTCGATATGTTTGTCCATACCGCTCTCAAAGGGATAACTTCACCAACATATGGATTTCTGAAAGTAGCAGGATCAGATATCAACGAAAGAACATAAGTGCAGTAAAGGTCACTACATCCAGCAACACCGTTCCAAGCCCCTTGATAGATTTGTTTTACTCCCACATTCAGTGTGTTGTTGCTAATGTCAGAACGTGCATTAATGAGTGATATCCTGCTTGGAATACCTGCGCCAAAGTCATTAATCAAACCTTTGATAGATGAGGAAGCAACAAATGGATCAATTGTTTGAGCTACAAAGATCCTTACAGATTCTTGAATCCCCATCTTGACAGCCTGATTCAAAAGTATTTCACGCTCCTTTAGTGAGGTAAAATTTGAAAACTCAATTCTTTGGGTTATTTTATTTATTGTTTCGTTTTCATAATTCCAAAATGACGGAGATTGCCAACCTGGCATTCTTCCAAAATAAGGGGCATACATCTGAGATGTAACTACTGGATTATACCTTACAAATGCGGACGTTCCACCAAATGCTTCGGTATAAGCATTCCATAGTAATTGCTGCGGGTCACTTCCGTAAATTACACTGTTAGCCTTGTTCAAATCACCATATTCACGATAAACCGTGAAACCTATGTTCTCAAGTTCATACGAAAGCATTTCCCCCATAGACTTCCTTGCAATATCATCACTTCTTATAAGAATTCTAATGGAGATGGGCGTGCCATGAAAGTACCATTTTCCATCTGTCTTATTAGCGCCCGCTGAAGTCAGTACTTCGTCTATCACGTTGCGAGCGAGATTAGGATTGTGTTCAAAACCAAAAGATTCTACTACTGGCAATATACTTCCAAACTCGGGTGAAGTAACCCCAAACGGATCTATCTGAACGTTACCATAACCCCTCAGAATTTCGCCAACTACAAAATTGCGATTAATTAAATAATTCATTGCAAATCTGACTTCTCGGAATTGAAAAGGATTTAATAATTTCGAACTATTTGAGGGGGCAGGGTTCAGCAAAACACCAAAAGATCCACCACCCTTTTCATAGACTTTAAGTTTGTCATCATTATAAACAGATGATGCTTGCTCTAAGGGAATTCTAAAAAAATAAGTATCAAGGTTCCCGGAACGAATCTCTTCAAGAGCAACGTTACCATCGATATATTGAATGAATCTTATTGAATCAAGATAAGCACCACCGTTCTCGCTTTCCGAAGATTGGGATACGCTTGCACTGTTTAGTATACATGCAACTAAAATTGTTACTAATATACTAAAATGTCTTATTTTTATTCTCCCTTCGATTTGTAGAGTAACTAAAACAAATTGAAGTAATGGACTTGACTGATCTCGTCCTGATTGAATCGTCTTAAGAAACGCGGATCCCGATAAGTTGGATTCAAGTAAATGCTAGAAAGGTATTTTGTTATTTCTGTACTATTCTTATGACTAGTGTTCAGGGACATTCTGTAGCTTGTCAAATCAGGTAATATGGGGTCACTGCGCATGTTAGGAAAAATACTGCATTGATCGTCCTTGACGTTACAATAAGCAGTCAATTCTAACCTTTTGTTTATCCATTTCATTAAATGTGGGGCGTCTGCTGGTGCGGCTTTCCATTCTGGGTCAAATTCTATATTATTTCTCGGGAGCCTTGAACCTTTAAACACGAAACATATCAATATAGAAGGGTCTAATTAATATTCGGTCATTCAAATTTGAAGTTAACTTCCCGTGACATAGTGCCTACAAGTAAGAAGTCAAATGTACCCCCTTCATGAACTTAGCATAATAGCAAGCCCTTGACTAGCTTGGGAATTGGTGTAGTCATACTACGAGAGTTTCTAGTATCGCTTTTTGAATATGAAGCCTATTTTCAGCTTCATCCCACACCACCGACGATTTGCCATCAAGGACTTCATCGGTAACCTCCTCTCCCCTCTTAGCTGGCAAACAATGCATGAATATAGAGTCAGGTTTGGCCTGCCGAATTAACGCAGAGTTGATCTGAAACTTTGGTAAAAAGATCTTCTTTCTGATATTACGTTCGGCCTCTGAGCCTATGGAAATGAAAGTATCAGTAGCAATAATATCTGCATTCTTCACAGCTTTACTCGGTTCATTCATAATTTTGAAAGCTGGTTTTTTCGGGAATGAGGCCGATTCGGCAAGCTCCAAGATAAACGATGGCGGTTCGTATCCTTTTGGAAATGCCGCTGTCACAAATATTCCAGTTTTCATACAAGCGATTAGGAGATCATTGAAAACGTTATTTCCATCACCTACCCATGCCAATCTCAACCCGTCAAGACGACCTTTGTGTTCATTAATGGTCATCAAGTCTGCCATTGCTTGACATGGGTGATACAAATCGGAAAGTCCATTTATTACTGGGATTTTAGAATGTCGCGCAAGGTTCTCAACATCAGAATGAGAAAAAACGCGAGCTACAACACAATCCACATACAATGATAATGTTTTGGCCGTATCTTGAATTGATTCCCCACGAGATAGTTGAAGGTCATTAGAATTGAGATAAATTGTATTTCCACCAAGTTGCATCATTGCAATTTCAAAGCTCACACGAGTTCTAGTAGAGGGTTTCTGAAAGATTAACGCAAGCGTCTTCCCTTTAAGGAGTGTTTTTGACCGAGATCTATTTTTCTTGAAAATCAATGCCCTAGAAATTAAGGAGTAAATGTCATCTCTGCTTACATCTTGCATGCTAAGTAGATTTCTTTTAGTCAGTAAGACCATCTATATCTTCATCTGAAAGGTATATAACCTCATCAGTAGATTCTGGTTCAATTCCATCATTGTCATTTTCAAATCCTTTGACTTGGTTAGATTGTTTTTTGCTTGAATTGTTGACAGAAGTGCCGGTACCCTCATCATTTGAAAGCAATCTGCGAAATATCCTTTTTTTTGTATGATTTGCTTTGTAAATTGTCGACAGGTTCTTGGTGCTTGAATTCAAGTGGGCCTGATTTTCAGTGTTAGGGGTCAGTTCTGGTTTATCTACATTATTTACGTGTGCATTAATTTCATGTCCTTTATCACGAGAGAACTGGTGATTATTTTTTACAAGTTCCGACTGCTTTGGATCGAGATGGTTCGTTCGGTGAACATGCTTTAAAGGTACCTGATCAACAGAAATTCTGCTGTCCCTATTTGACAAATATTTGTCATTACTTTCATCGACAATTTCTAGCATTGAATTAAGGAATTTTTCTGGTTCAAATTCCACCAAATCATCATATCCTTGACCGATACCAAGAAATAGAATTGGCTTCTTGGTCAAATGTACGATTGATACAGCAGCCCCTCCTTTAGAATCGGCGTCACTCTTGGTTAATATTGTTCCATCAAAGTTTGTGTATTGAAAAAATTCCCTAGCTTGATTAATAGTATCGTTACCTGCCAGAGAATCTCCAACAAATATCTTCATGTCAGGTTTGACGACACGTACAATTTTGCCAATTTCTTCCATCAAATTTTTAGACGTTTGAATTCTTCCTGCCGTATCTACTAGCACTACATCAATGTAATTCTTCTTGGCATGCTCTACGGCATCCCTTCCTACAGCAGACGGATCTGCTCCATACCTTTGAGAAATTACTTTGATGCCAAGATTCATCCCATGTTGATTCAATTGTTCGATAGCACCGGCTCTATGCGTGTCTCCTGCCGCAAATAAAACTGATAATCCTAGTTTACGCAATATCCTTGAGAACTTTGCCACTGTGGTTGTTTTTCCAGTTCCATTTATCCCCAAAAAGACAATAACATAGGGCCCGCCTTTTAGCTTCTTTTTTTCAATTATTTCTTGAACTATATCCCTTTTTTCATTGGATTGGAATAAATTCTTCAGTAGATTCTTTAGCATGTGACGTGTTAGTTCTTGGGATTTCTTCTTCTCAGCTCGGCTTTGAATCAAAGACAATTTCAGATCCTCTACTATTTTTGTAGCTACCTCATGAGCGACATCACTTTCAATTAACGAAAATAGTGTTTCTTCCGCTACAATCTCAATATCATTTTCAGACATCTCCTTTTGGCCAATAGACCTGGAGATATCCGAAAAGGCTTTTTTCAGCTTCTCAAACAAATGCGTTTAGCCTCTCATTACGTAGCATGAATATTACATTCAGTCATTTATCTTTAGATGCGTTCTGAATTAACGTATTTATTTCGTCTTGAATTTGATTCATTCGGTTAGTTATCTGATCTCTCTGTCCATTCAATTGACCTAATCCGAGTTCAAATCCCTTTATCTTGGATTCTAAATAATTCATGGTATCAGCTCTAGATTTTTCCACTGTTACACCGGCCCCAATATTTACGAGCAATTTTTTTACAGATCCTATAACCGATCTAGCATATACCCCTAGGCCTAACGGGACCATGGAGTGGACATCATCATCATCAGAAAGTGCTTGAAGAGCCTCCGAAGCATATTGGGCCTCACCAATCAGTCTAGTTAAGGCAGATTCTTTAGTCAATACGTCATTAAGATATGTTTCGAGAATCTTTGATTGCTGAATCATCTCCGAGACCTTGTGCTCTACTGCCTCCCGTTGCGTAGAATTCGTCTCTTTACTCATTGATGTCACTTTCAGAACCTATCATATAACTGTGACTAAGGATAAATATCGCATTGTATCAGGGGATACAAACCGATAACTAGGTTGAAACTTTTGATTTTTTTCGTAATTATTGAATTTGATATCGTCCATTGTTGGAAATCCGGCCAACCGAATTCTAGCCCACTAAATGATTCCAATCATGAGTCAGTTCTTTTCTTTCTAACCATAATATAAAATCCATGGGTTGAGATCAAAAATGCCGCTAGTGACATTTTGGTTGCGAAGACCAAATTCCAAGGTGTAGTGGGATTTGGATAAGGAACGTTAATTGAATCCAATTTCATAATTCCTTGCAAGGCATCAACTGTTATAAGTGAACTCCACACCATAAAATTATATACAAACTCATAAAGAGAAACGACAGCTATTACTAAAACTATCAGTTGCAAGACCGCCTTCAAAGCTGGTTTGATATCCTTAACCTTTTCACCCCCCAATTTCGTTACGCAATACCAGGCTAAGACAGAAACGATCATGAGATAAGTCACTAGCTTAGAAAGCCCATTGGCTGGAAATTCTGTAGTGACAAGCACTTCGCCTATGACTATTTTCCCAGTTGATAGAAATTCAATTAGGCTAGCATAGAGTGCATACATTGTGATCGCTGCCATGATAGTCGCCGAAATATAGAAAACTGCAAGATAAACAATTCTCGCCGAATTGCTATCCTTTTTCACGCTTGAATAGTACATGTTTTTCCTATCAAGATTATAGGAAGTTTATCTAGATATAAACTTGAATATGATGTGTTGCTTATTAGCTCCTTTCGTGGAGGAGTAGTAGTTATGCAGGTGCTGCGTAATGAGAATAGTTCAGCGAGGGTAATTGAAGAATACTTGGCAGTTATGCGAAGGGAAGTAAATCCTTCGAAAGAATATCGCAGGCTGATTCGATTTGTTCTAATAAAATAGATGTAAGGGAGCTCCAAGACGATAATTTGTCATCCTTGTGCTATCGAGTAACAGATAACCTAAGATCATGTAATGCAATTTTCTTCGCATTTGGATAAGCGGATGAATCATTTTTCTGATAGACCTAAATAATTGTTGGAGAGACGACTGAAATAAACGTAAAGTCAAAAAGTTATGGGCTTCGTCTATTTGCTTATATTGTTGTAATAAGTGTATAGATCAATATTTAGTTCTAGTGCGGTCTTCACCGCTTCCTTAGCGTCCAGAACCTTTATTTTCACAAGTCTTTACCCTCTTCAGCTGCCAGTGTAGCCAGTGTTGAATGTTTTTCTTTAAGAATTTTGATAATAGTACTGGCCATTTCCAATTTTACGTCAGTCCCTGTTACAGTACCTTCTACTATGTCATCCTTCTTGGATTAGTAACCAATGCAGTAGTGCTCAATAGTTTGCGCTCATTACAAAAATAGCAATTTTTGTGTTTCATATACAACACCGATTTCGTATTCATAAGATCAGACTTAACAGTTCAGTGCTATTCATTGTATTAGAGAATAAATTTTAAAGACATGGGATTTACTGAAATTATTAAAGGGACTCTCTGGAATCTTAAGTCACCAAATAATGATAAATCATTCAACGACGAAGTTCAGTAAGTAATAAGGTATTACTTGCTTAACTTGATTAATTTATACTAAAATACTATCTTAAGAAAGACCGAACTAATTGTTTGACTTTTCTTGGTTCTTAATCGTATATTCGCTTGCTGGTATGGTTGCTTCTGGAATTTGCAGTGATAGCGATCAACGTCTCCATATTCGTCAAATTTGACAATTTAAGTCAATATTAAATACTAGGTAAATAGTTATTGACTCATCTTTTAACTAGATATGAATTGTCTATTCAAGTCTTTTCCTAATCAATACAACTCTTAAAAATCACAAGAATCATCAATATAGTCTAAATAGAACCGTTTGCGATTATACCATGAGTGTGTATTAAGATTTAGTGCAATATTATGTTCTCATATTTCAGATCTAGATGGGATTTACTCGGCTGCAATTGGATTAATCAAATACCAAAATGTAGCACTTTCTTTCCATAACTATGGTAATTCTAATTTCCAGCGTATGTTTAACACAATCTTCAGAAATATCGAAAATGCAAATGCAAATGGAAATGGAACTGGTTTAGTTATCATTTCAGACTTGGGAATAAATTCTGGGATTGAAGAATTATGCCTAGAGATGATTGCGAAGATTAACCAGATGGATTGGAAAGTTACTTGGGTCGATCATCACCCATGGCCTAAGAAAGCTATGAAATTGCTCAAGAACATATCAACATTAGTTCATGATGAATCAGGTAGCTCATGTGCTGCAGAGCTAATGTTTAGATATTTTACGCCTCGTAATAAAGTAGCAAAACAACTTGCCCTAATGGCCCACAGTTTGGATTTCATGACTAACATTGAATTTCTCCCACCAGTTTCTGCACTAATCCAGTATTATCGCAATTTATCTAATTCCCAGGATAAGTTGACCGATCTAGCTCGAAAGAGTGCCACCGGAATTTTCTGGGACACAGAAATGCCTGAAGATTATTTACGTTATTTGACCGTTTACAATCGCGAAAAGAGTAGAGCTCTTAGTTCGATTTTGATTAGACATATTCAAGGCTTTGAAGTAGCTTTCGTTCCTGTATCTGACTACATCCAGACGAGTTTATTTGCAAAGGATGTTTTTGAAGCAACTGATGCGGATCTTGCCATTTTTTATAACAAGGTTGGTAAAGTAAGCATAAGGAGGAATAGTGATCGAATTTCATGCCGAAGGATTGCAGATTCGTTGGTAGAGGGGGGCGGTCATGACTTTGCTGCTGGAGGGAAATTAAGTGTCAATTCGAGTAAGGTAAATGGATTCCTCACAGAATTAGAACTATTGGTAACACGATCTCTGAGCGAAAAGAAAACATAGCCTCATAGCAGCGAGAATAGCGACAAATTGGTAATCGGCAGTCCACTTTGACGCCCCCCTCAATCCAATCATGTTTAGATACAAGGAAAATTAAATGCTATAGCTGTAAGTTCGTTTGATCCCGATAATTGGAACATGACAACTCATTTTTTAATAAGTAATTTTAGAAATTATTTTTTTGGCGATCAAGAGATACACGAAGTCAAAAAATACAAGCAAGACAAGATTAAGGACTGAGTAGTGACCAAATCTTTAGCGTCATCATTGCTGTCCACTTTTCAATATTCGATTGAAACCTTGATCACTACGTGAATGTTATGCGCCCCCAATTTGTAACGTTGGTATCTAGCAATCATACTCATGTTGTTTAATTAAATCCCTACATTTCAATTCGTTCAGTAGTATCACCTTTTTTCAGTAAACGCTTAAATTTGGATCTCGATCAAATAAAGTTGGTATGGCTAGTGATGAGTCAATAGGTGATGTTTTGTACGAGTGTATGCGATGTGGAACGGCCGTGACTAATATCGAATTGTCCAAGCTTCCAGAAATAAAATGTATTTGCGGTTTCCGTGTTTTCCGAAAAGGTCGACAACCAATAGTAAAACAACTTAAAGCGATTTAGTCACTAGGTAAATCCCCTTCATTTTAATTTGAGCCTAGGCTATATCCTTATTAGCCTAATTTGAATAAGTTAAAGCATGAAGATAATCTGTCCTGACTGCAAAAAATCCGCTGAACTATCTGATGATTTCAGCTCTGTAAAATGTTCATTTTGTTCATTTGATATGACATATGGAGAATATGTAAAATACGTTGCTTACAAAGATGTGCGTTATAGCGACATTCTAAATGATTACAAATAGGTCACAGGATGAAGAATTTAT
>Ga0114129_10003847_pt1 | contig 21166 bp, 16 predicted proteins | sample RhiMetdeltSRZDD1_FD_80071 | JGI IMG/M metagenome (GOLD analysis project Ga0114129, IMG submission 80071) | Populus rhizosphere microbial communities from Tennessee, USA - Rhizosphere MetaG P. deltoides SRZDD1 (version 2) (version 2) | ecosystem: Host-associated > Plants > Roots > Rhizosphere >... | reverse complement strand
CACACGAGGTCGGACACCTCCTGCTGGGCACGAATGCCCACGCAGCGGCAGGATTGATGCGCGCCGTCTGGTCGCGCAGCGACCTTCAGCGCAACAACCCGGCAGACTGGCTCTTCACCGCCGCCGACAGCCTCGCGATGAGCCGCGCGCTCAGGCGGCGGCAGGTCCAGATGGCCTGGAATCGATGAGCATTACGCGGTGCGAAGACTTAAGATCTTCACACCGCGATGCGCATCCTCGCACTGCTCTTAGCCGGAGTCCTGCTGGCGCCTGCCCAGGAGGCCGTCGAAGAGCCGTCGCGGCCGTTCGATGCATGGCTTGGCGACTTGATCGCCGACGCGCGTTCGCGCGGATTCGAAGAGAGCCTGCTCAACGAGACACTTGCGGGACTCGAGCCGCTCCCCCGCGTCGTCGAGCGCGACCGTTCGCAGGCGGAGCTGACGATCACACTCAACCGCTACTTCCAGACGCGCATCACGCCGCGCGTCATCCGCCTGGGGCGGCAGCACGCGGTATCGGAGGAAGCGCTGCTCCGCCGGATCCAGACAGCCTACGGCGTCCCCGCGCCCATCGTGCTGGCGATCTGGGGGCTCGAATCGCACTACGGAGAGTTCACTGGCGCCACCCCCGTATTCCAGGCGTTGGCCACACTCGCGTGGCAGCCGCGGCGCTCCGCCTTTTTCCGCGGCGAGTTGTTCAAGGCGCTGACGATCGTGTCGGGCGGGTACATCGACGCGAAGACCATGACCGGATCGTGGGCGGGAGCGATGGGACAGCCGCAATTCATGCCATCGAGCTACCTGGATCACGCGGTCGACTTCGACAGGGATGGCTTGCGCGACATCTGGCGGTCGAAACCGGACACGCTGGCATCAATCGCGAGTTATTTGAAGGACTACGGGTGGACCGCGGGTCAGACGTGGGGCCGCGAGGTCACGATCAGTGACGCGGCGCGCGAGAAGATCCAGGACATCCCGAAGCGCGCGAACGGCTGTACCGCGATTCGCACAATGACCGAGCGTAGACCACTGAATGCGTGGAGCGAGTCAGGCGTGCGGCTGAAGAGCGGTGCCACGCTGCCGAGCAGCGATATTCCCGCCGGCCTCATCGAGACCGGCGGACGCAGCTTCCTCGTCTATCCGAACTACGACGTGCTGCTCAGCTACAACTGCGCGCATCTCTACGCGCTGAGCGTGGCGATGCTCTCTGACCGACTGCAGTAATCGCGCTCGACCATCGCGGTTCAAGCAATCGGAAGCATCTTGCCGCCGGGACGGGCATCATGTCGCGTGGCGACGCGTTGGAGCCACGCCGACAGCGAAGTCGAGAAAACGCGAGAGCGGCCGTCCGAGCGTTTTCCGGCGTGGCGACCGCGTCGCGACGCGGCATGATGCCCGTCCCGGCGCGCACAAGAGCAAGCGCTAGGTGGTCGTGTCGATGAGACGCGCCATCTGCTCGTTGTAGCGATCGCCTGCGACCGCATTCGACGGGAACATCAGCTCGAGCTCCGACACCTCAGTCGTCGTCAGCTCGATGTCCGCCGCAGCCGCGTTCTCCTCCACATACTTCTGTCGCTTGGTTCCCGGGATCGGCACGATGTCCTTCCCTTTTGCAAGCAGCCACGCCAGGGCGAGCTGCGCGGGTGTGGAACGTTTGCGCTCCGCCATCGCCGCGAGTCGTTCGACCAACGCCAGATTGCGTTCGAAGTTCTCGCCCTGGAAGCGCGGCAACCGCCGGCGCATGTCGTTGGATGCCAAGGTCTCCGTGTCCTTCAGCGAACCCGAGAGAAAACCGCGGCCCAACGGACTGAAAGGCACGAAGCCGATGCCCAGCTCGCCGCAGACGGGCAGCACATCCTGTTCAGGTCCGCGGAACCAGAGCGAGTACTCGCTCTGGAGCGCCGCAATCGGGTGAACCTTCTGCGCACGGCGAATCGTCGCCGGGGCGGCCTCTGAGAGGCCGATGAACCGCACCTTGCCGCCGCGCACGAGCCCCGCCAGCGCACCGACACTTTCCTCGATCGGTGTCTTCGGATCGACACGATGCAGGTAGAACAGATCGATGACATCAGTCCCCAGACGACGGAGGCTCGCGTCGCACGACGCCGTGATCTCGGCAGGTGATCCGTCCGCGTCAATGCCGCCGCCGCTCGCCGGAAGAATCCCGCATTTCGTGGCGACAACGATCTGTTTCCGCCGCGAGCCCAGCGCGCGTCCGACGAGCGTCTCGTTGTGCCCCTGGCCGTAAATGGCGGCCGTATCAAAGAAGGTGACTCCGAGGTCGAGCGCACGATGAACCGTGCGGATGGACTCCTCATCATCGGGGGCGCCGTAGGACTGGGACATGCTCATGCACCCTAAGCCGACGGCCGACACGACAAGACCGCTGCGTCCAAGATTCCGCTGTTGCATCAAGTCTCCGAATCCCTCGGGTGTGTCCCGGCGTCGTAGGTTGTCAGCACCCGTCAATCCATGGGTGCCGGCCCGATTCAACGCTGTCCTTCGAGTGCACTATTAGATAAGATCTCTCGCTTCGCGCGTGTGCGCGATCTTTTTCTAGGAGAAGGAAGAATGGCTCTGCAACTTGGCGAAGTCGCTCCGGATTTCGAAGCTGAGACAACCTCTGGACCGATCCGCTTCCACGACTGGATTGGCGACTCTTGGGCGGTACTCTTCTCGCATCCGAAGGATTTCACGCCCGTCTGCACGACTGAGCTCGGTTACATGGCGAAGCTCAAGCCGGAGTTCGACAAGCGGAACACGAAGATTATCGGGCTGAGCGTCGATCCCGTCGACCGGCATTCGAAATGGTCAGAGGACATCAAGGAGACCCAGGGCTACGCGCCGAACTATCCGATGATCGGCGACACGGATCTGAAGGTATCCAAGCTGTACGGCATGCTCCCGGCCAGCCTCTCCGGCGGCGCCGAAGGCCGCACGGCAGCCGACAACATGACCGTGCGCAACGTCTTCGTGATCGGTCCGGACAAGAAAGTCAAGCTCATCATCGTGTATCCGATGACGACCGGCCGTAACTTCGACGAGGTGCTGCGCGTGATCGATTCGTTGCAGCTCACGGCCAAACACAAGGTCGCCACGCCGGTCAACTGGAAGCACGGTGAAGATGTGATCATCGCCGGATCGGTCTCGGACGACGACGCAAAGAAGACGTACCCGGACGGCTGGAAAGCACCGAAGCCCTACATCAGAATCGTGCCCCAGCCGCGCTCGTAGTCAGACAATGGCCACACGGGCGCGCCAGTGATCCTGCGACAGTTCTATCTCAACTGCCTGGCGCACGCCTCGTACCTTGTTGGCGACGAGCGGAGTGGCCTGGCCGCGGTAGTCGATCCGCAGCGCGACGTCGATCAATACCTGGCGTTCGCTGCGGATCACCGCCTGCGCATCAGCCATGTCTTTCTGACCCACTTCCACGCTGATTTCATTGCCGGCCACCTCGAGCTGCGTGACCGCACCGGCGCCGCTATCTATCTGGGTCGCGCCGCCAACGCCGAATACACGTTCACGGCGGTTGGCGATGGCAGCGTCATCGATCTCGGCGACGTGCGCATCGAGGCGCTGGAGACGCCCGGGCACACGCCGGAATCGATTTCCCTTGTCGTGTACGACACGATCACGAGCGCCGCGACGCCGGCGGCGGTCCTGACGGGCGACACGCTGTTTGTGGGCGACGTCGGACGTCCGGATCTCCGCGCGGCGCTCGGCTGGTCGGCGGTCGACCTCGGCGGCATGTTGTTCAACTCGCTTCATGGCAAACTGCTCGCGCTTCCAGACGCCACCCTGGTGTACCCGGCGCACGGTGCCGGCTCGTTGTGCGGCAAGGCGCTGTCGAAGGACACGGTCTCGACCATTGGCGACCAGCGGCGCGCCAACTACGCGCTGCGTCCCATGAGCCAGACGGCGTTCGTCGACCTCGTCACGACCGACCAACCCGAGGCACCCGCGTACTTCACCTACGACGCGGTGCTGAACAGCCGCGAGCGGCCCACGCTCGATCAGGCGCTGGCACGCGAGCTCCAGCCACTGACGCTCGATCAATTGCTTGCCGCGCAGCGCTCGGGTGCGCAGGTTCTCGACACGCGCGATCCGGCTGAGTTCGCGTCCGCGCATCTCGCCGGCAGCATCAACATCGGTCTCGGCGGCCAGTACGCTACATGGGCAGGCACGATACTCGACGCGACCCAGCCGATCATCATCGTCGCGCAACCTGGCGCGGAAGTGGAATCGGCGATGCGTCTCGGGCGGATCGGGTTCGACCAGGTAGCGGGGTTCCTGAAGGGCGGGCTTGCGGCAGCCTCGGATCGTGAATCGGAATCAGACGTGTCGCACAACGACAGTCTGATTGTTTCGACCGATCGTCTCAGCCCGCACGTCGCGGCAGAACGGCTGGCGTCATCACAGCCTCCGCTTGCGATTGATGTACGGTCACCACGCGAGCGAGCGGAAAAATGGATCGCCGAGACGGCGCACAACCCACTGAACTCGCTGCGCACCGCTGCGCTGGTCCTGCCGCGCGATCAACCACTCCTGGTCTTCTGCGCGGGCGGTTACCGCTCGTCGATGGCCGCCAGCCTTCTTCAACGCGACGGCTTCACAAACGTGAGCGAGCTCGCCGGCGGCATCGCGGCCTGGGAGGCTGCCGGCCTTCCCGTGTCGCGGGGCTGATTCTCCAGCGGATCAGGCCAGTCGACGTACTCGCGCTCGCGGGCGCGAAGCGCACGATATCGCCCGAATACGTCGCGCGGGCTCTCGAGCCCCACCAGCGATCTCCACGTGGTGCCGCGGAACGTGTGAGCCAGCATGCGACGGCCGTGTTGCAGCACGAACGCGGGGTCGTGCCGCAGCACCGTCGGCAGGTGCCTCACCTTCATCCAGCGTTCGGCCTTCCAGCGCATGAACTCGATTTCTTCCGCGGTGAGGTGCGCGCTGCGCGTCACAGCCGTCGTCCCGTCGTACTCGTCGACGCGGTGATTGACCACCAGGCCGCGCTCGACGAAATCGCGCGTCATCGGTGTGCCCGGATAGGGCGTCGGATGCTGGATGTACGGCCAGTCGACGTACTTCCGCGCGAAGGTGAGGTTGGCGTCAATCGCCTCCGCCGTATCGTCCGGATTGCCGACGATCAACCCGCCAATGACGAGCATGCCGTGACGATGGAGGATGTCCACGGCGGTGGTCGACGCATTCCCGATCCTGCGTCCTCCCTCCCGCTGGCTGTTTTTCGCACCCGCCTTCAGGAACGTCAGATCCTGGTCGAGGATGTTCTCGATGCCAAGAAACACGTAGCGAAAGCCGGCCTTCCGCATGAGCGGCGCCAGATCGTCGCCGTGCTGCGCGATCGACGACGTCATCCCCTGGACCATGTAGTCGATATCGGTGAGACCGGCGTCAATGATCGCCTGACAGAGCGCCTTGAACCGCGCCACGTCGAGCGTGATGTTGTCGTCGACGATGAAGATGGCGCCGGCGCCGCGACGGCGCGCGTCCTCGATGTCGGCGATCACGTGCCCGAGCGGAAACCGGTGGAAGTTTCGCCCCCGCATCTCGATGATCGAGCAGAAGCTGCAGTCGAACGTACACCCGCGCGATGTCTCGATGACGTCCACCCCCCGGCCGAGCATCGTGTAGCCGGAAAGCACCCGGGCCGCGCGGTTCGGAGGTCTGATCGTTCCCTCCTCGACCGACGTGACGGGCCGACCGGGCGTGCATCGGAAGCCGTCCTGTTCGCGAAACCACAACCCTGCGATGTCGGACAACGGTGTGCCGCCTTCGATCGCGCGCAGCAGCTCGCAGAACGTCAGCTCTCCCTCACCTCGAACGATCATGTCTACGCCCACAGCGGGATCTGTCCACGCGTCCGGCGCAAGACTTGGGTCGTAGCCGCCCACCACGATTCGGATGCCGGGCTTGAGCGATCGGATCAGCGAGATGATGCGCCGCGCCGTGCTTCGCTGAAAGGTCATCACCGACAGCCCGACGAGGTCGGGCTGGATCTCGCGCATCAGCTGCTCGACAGTACGCCGGACCGATGACTGCGCCAGCACGAGGTCGGCAATGGCGACGCGATGATGTGCGTCGATGTTCCCAGCCAGCGACGCGAGCGCCCCGTTGGGCATACGGATCGCGATCGTGGGGGTGTGCTCGAACGAATCGGGCATCGACAGCAACAGGATCTGCACGGCGGCCTCCCGATACGGGGCCGCGGAGACACGCGTCATGACTCCGTGGCTTGTCTCGCGGAATGTTGCGACTGAGACATTAACACCAACTCACCTCCGCCGTATCGCGTGGTACGCAGGATGCTGGATAACTTCCGGCGGGCTCTTCCCGTCTGAGGAGGAAGTTATGCTGCAGAGGTTCGCGACGGTATTGTCGGCCGCAAGCTTGGCCATGACTGTCGCATGCTCCCAGTCGGATTCGGGGATCACGACCGCCGTGAAAACCAAACTGGCTGCCGATGTCATCGTAAAAGACTCTGAGATCAATGTCGACACCGGCAGGAACATCGTCACGCTGAACGGCACGGTGGACATACCCGCCGCGAAGGATCGCGCGGTCATGATTGCCCGAGACACCAAAGGCGTGGTCCAGGTCGTTGACGACATCGTCGTCGATCGTGAGGTGGCAGCGACGACGGGCACAGTCGAAGAGAAGGCGGTGGACAACGCCGACTCGGTGAAGGATCTGGCCACGGACGCCGCCATCACGTACGCGGTCAAAACCAAGTTTCTGGCTGACCCGGGGGTGTCCGGTCTGAAGATCAACGTCGACACGGATGACGGCGTGGTCACGCTGCGCGGCAACGTCACGAGCGTGGCGGAAGCGGATAAGGCCAGCGCAATCGCGCGCCAGAGCAGCGGCGTGAAGAGTGTCGTCAACGACCTGCGCGCCGACTAGGGCAGACGAAGCGGACCGGACGATTCACCAGGGGGCGCGAAGCTCGGTGACGTTACTCAACAACGTGACCGAGCTCCGCCGTATCGCCACGTGGTACGCGTGATGCTGGAATCTGCGACGGCGGGATTGGCCGCCTGAGGAGGAAGTTATGCTGCAGAGGTTCGGGATGGCGCTCACGGTGGCAGGCCTGGCCATGACTGTCGCATGCTCGCAGTCGGATCCCGGGATCACGACCGCGGTGAAGGCGAAGCTGGCTGCCGACGACACCGTGAAGGCTTACGAAATCAATGTCGATACGAACAACCGCGTGGTGACGTTGACGGGCAATGTCGACTCGGCCGCCGCCAAGGAGCAGGCAGTCATCATCGCGCGCCGGACCAACGGCGTGAACGAGGTCGTCGACCACATCATCATTGCCCCAGCCCCGCAAGCTACCAGGGGCGAGGTCGAGAACAAGCTCGACTCAGCGGGAAACTACATCAGCGACAAGGCGCATGAAGGCGCGGACGCCGTGAAGGACACGGCGCACGACGCCAAGGTCGCGACTGAGAACGCCGCCGGCAAGACCAGCGAGGTCATCACCGACGCGGCGATCACATCGGAAGTGAAGACCAAGTTCCTCGCCGACACCGCGGTGTCTGGACTGAAGATCGACGTCGACACGAAGGATGGCGTCGTGACGCTGAACGGCACCGTCAAGAGCAGCGCCGAAGCGAACAAGGCGGTTGCGATCGCTCGCCAGAGCGCGGGCGTGAAGCGCGTCGTGAATAATCTGCGCGTCGGTTAGATCACAACCACGAACTTGACGAAGACACGAAGAAGAGATTCTCTTCTTCGTGTCCTTCGTGCTCTTCGAGGTTTGATTCGCCCGCCTGCTACCAGAGGAACCTGATAGCGACCTCGCCCTGTTGCCGCGGCTGCGACGTCAGGATTTGCCCGAACGAGCTCGACGTCGCGTTCGTGACCCACGTCGAGCCGATCCCACCGAGGTTATCCTCGCCAAACACGTTGAACAGCTGGCCGACGAGCTCGATTTTGCGCGTGCTGCCGAGGCTGAATCCCTTCGTCACACGCAGGTCGGTCCTGCTGAAGTTGTTCGTGTCGATCTGCGACGCAGGTATGGGTCCGAGACTCCTCGAGGCGCGGAATGCGTTGACAGCCGCCAGCATCGCCTCGGTCTCGCGATTTCCCATTCCTCGATGCGTGCCGGGCACGAAATCGGTGGTCGACGAGCCGTCATTGTTGAGGTCGATGCCCGCGAGCGAGTTGAACGGCGTCGTGCTCCGGTACCCGTAGATCACGCCAGCCACCACGTCCATCGGCAGCTGGATGCCGCCACTCACCACAAGGGCGTGACGGCGATCGTTTCCGGCCGGTCCGACGTCCGGCGTCCGATCGTACGCATCGGCGAGATTATTCGCGAAATCGGTGTCCTGCTTCGCCAGCGTGTACGCGACTTGGTACTGGTAGCGGTGCGAGAGTCGCTTCTCGAGACGCACCAGAAGCGCCTTGTAATCGTAGTTGCCGATCGTCTTCACCATCGTGATCTGGCCCCACGCAGGCAGAGGGCGCGTTGCCGTTCCCGAAATCGGCTGGTTGACGTTGACCGTCGTCGGCAGGTTGCTGGTCCGCTGCACGATACCGTCGACGTTGATCGCCGTGTCGGCCATCAACTGCTGCGAGAAGCCGAGGCTGCTCGTCGACACCGGCGCGTTCTTGATGTCGTTCGCCATGATCCCGACGTTCGGCGGGGCCGTCGACACGAACGTGATCGGATCGCGGCCGCCGAACGGGTCCGGGTAGGACGGGTTCGTGATGTTGATGTTGTTCTGCAGCAGGGCGACCAGCTCATTCCCCTGGTTGCCGTTGAAGAACACCTGGTACGCGGTGCCGAAGCCGCCGCGCGCCACGGTTCTGCCGTTCCCGAGTACGTCCCATGCGAATCCGAGACGGGGCTGCCACAGCGGATGGCCGCCGCGGCTCTTGAAGTCCACGTAGGGCAGCGCGCGCGGATACCGACTCATATCGACCCACTCGTCCCACGCCATCGTCTGGTAATCGAGGCGGACCCCCAGGTTCAACGTCAGCGCACGTGTGACCTTCCACTCGTCCTGCACGAAGCCGGTGTACAGGTGATCGGGAATGTCGCGGAAGACGACCGGCCACGTCTGTTGGTACTGCCGGGCGCCGGTCAGCTTCTTGAAGTCGAAGTTCGGATCGGCGGGGTTGAAGTACTGATCGACGCCGAACGTCCACGTGCCAAGGGGATTCGGCGCCGCATTTTCATGCGTCTTGTAGTTGCTGTACGCGCCGCCCACCTTCCAGTTGTGGCTGCCCATGCTGATCGAGAGCGCCTCATAGAGATCCTTGAACGGCGTCGTCGTGCCTGGATTCTGCAGGCAAGGCGGAAGGCACTCCGAATATCCCCACGCGAAACCGCTCGGGAACACGTAGCGCGTACATCCAAGCGTATCGCCGCCGAGAACGGTCTGCCTCTGATTGCAGGCCGCCGGGGTGTAGTCCTTGCTCATCCGCGTCGAATCGGTCTGACGGGCCCACTGCCAGTTGACCTCGTTCACCATGTGGTTGTTGACGACCCATGTGTGGGTACCGGCAGTCGTGTATCGCGGAATGAACTCATCGCCGGCGCCGAAATTCGACGACGTGCCGCCGCAGCCGTTGCAGAAGAACAACGTGTGCTCGTTCAGATAGCGGAACATGATGTTCTGGTTGGGTGTGATCTGGTAGTCGCCGCGGATGAACGAGAGGTTCTGTGTGAAGCCACCGCGGTAGCTGCCGTTGAACGCTGAATAGAACTGCGCAGGCGCCGCGACCGTGAAGAACGCGCGCTCCTCGGTATGCTCAAACGTGGCGAAGAAATGGAGGCGATTCTTGACGATGGGCCCGCCCAACGCGCCGCCGAACTGATCGCGGCTGTACTTGGGCTTCTCGCCCTGTCCGGCGTCGACCGCAGCCTGCGCGAACCTGTCGAGACGGTTCATCTTCTGGTTGCGGAAGAACTCGAACGCCTCGCCGGTGAACGCATTCGTCCCGCTCTTCGTCACGACCGACATCGTTCCACCCGGGCGCCACCCGTACTGCGCGGGCTGCTGGGTGGTATGGACGGCGAACTCGCGAACCGCGGCCTGCGGGATGTCACTGCGCGGCTCGGCGGTCTTCGCGGTCACGTTCGGCACCCCGTCCACCAGGTGGTTGGTGGACGCAGTGCCGATCGCGGCGCCGATCGACGCGTTCGGCCGCTTGACGCGCGCGGTGTCCTGACCTGTCCCAGGCATGAGCAGCGCAAGGTTCACGACCGAGCGGTCCTGGACCGGCAGAATCGAGATCTGCTCCTGTGTCACCACGCCGCCGACTTCCGTCTTCGTCGTCTCGACGACGGGCGCTTCGCCCGTGACGGTCACAGACTCCTGCAGGGTCTGGACGCCCATCGAGATGTCTTTCGGGTACTCGAGGCCAATGGTCAGAACGACGCCCTTCACGTCGACCGTCGAGAATCCCTGGAGCTCGGCACGGATGTCATAGCGTCCCGGCGGAAGGCCGGCGAGTCGGTACTGTCCGTCCGCCTCCGTCACGGCCGCGCGGGTATTGCCGTTATCTGTGTTCGTCACCGTCAGCGTCACGCCCGGCAGGACGCCGCCTTGGGTGTCGGTGATGGTGCCTGTGATGGCGCCGGTGGTTGCCTGGGCCACCGCCGGGACCGCGCGTCCGAGCGCGAGAACCACGACCAGCGCCACGAACAGAGCGATCCGCTGGCGAACATGAGAAGCGATGGGCCGCATCGATTCCTCCTGGAAAATAAAATTACCGGGCCGGAGGGCGGGTCCCTTTGGACCCGCCGTAAGCGAGAGAGGATACATGAGCGCTATGAATTGGCGCGCGTGGCCCCGAGCGACACGGGCCTGCCCTAGCGACCGGTGTTCCCCCCAGACGCACGTCCTGAAACCCCTGGGACGACGCCCGGCACCGGCATGATGACGTACGGGTTGTACGTGTTGGTCTTGGTAACCGTCAGGTCCATGATTGTCGCGGTTCCCCGCTTCTGCACGATCCGCTTGGGAAACAGGACATCGCTCAGGTAGTCGGCGCCGTTCCAGTCGCCGTGCTCGGCGTAGGTCGTCACAGTGGTTACCGTGCCCATCCGCGATTCGACCTGCTCGATGTGGCTGTCCTTGTCGAGGGTGAGCTTCATCGTCGCGTTCAGCGACGCGATCGGGAAGTTCACCACCGTTTTGCCGTTCTCGACGGCAACCTTCGTGGCGGCACCCGCCTCGTTCGCCGCCTTGATGGCGCCTGCCGGCAGCGTCCAGAGCAACAGCGCGCGATCGTTCGCCGTGCCGGCCGCGGGCGTGCCGCCCTTGCCTGGCTCGGTTTCGTTCCACGCGAAGTTGTCCTTCACCACCTCGACGTGCCGCTGCGGGGACCCGTCGCACTTGTAGTCGACACGCATCCCCTTGTGGATCCAGTTCACGCTCGCCTTGTAGTCGACCACCTTGCACGTCTGGGTTCCCGACATGACCGTGCCGGTCGCCCAGTAGTTCATGCTGCCGATGCGATCGACTTCCTGCGCGTTTCGAAGCATGCCGATCGAATCGGCCATGTCATAGAGCACCTGCCGCAAATCGGGGGCACCGCCGGGCGTCCGCGCGGCCTGTCCCTGGCCCTCGACCATCGCTCGGGGCATCCCGAGCAACGCGGAGGGATGCGCGGCGAGCGACGCCACAAGTCCGATCACACCAGTCACAGAAATGGCCTTCACCCGCATTCAGTTCGTACCTCGCTCCGTGTTGAATGTCTGCCACGTCCCTGCAAGCGGCTGCTGATCGACGCCCGGCTTCGACCAGTCGCAGACGCCACCGGGGAAGATCTTCCTGAGGCGCGTCATCTCATCGGCGGTAAACGCGACCTTGTAGTCGGACACGGTGATGGACCGGAGCTGGCACTTGATGATGTCGTTCGTGATCGGCGCACCGGCCACCGCGCGCGGGAAAGCGTGCGACGGGTAGATGTCGTTGCAGCGCCCAGCCATGTATTGCTGCTTCTCGACGATCTTCTGGGGCGTCTCGTCCTTGGTCCAGCAGGCGTCGACGAGACCGGCCGGTTTCGCGCGCCGGATCCTGGCGATTGCCGCATCGTTCGATGTGTCTTTCGACAGCGCGGTCAGCCACTGGTCCATCTGGCTCAGCGCCTCGCGCAGCATGGGACTCTTCGTCTCGAACGCGCCGTAGCGCTTGTCCTGCGTGAGCATCACGCGGTTGTCGGTCGTGCCCGTCGCCTTCAGCAGCCGCGCGTGGGTCGTGAAGGTCTGGAACCGCATGTGGACGTCGCCGCCCGCCAGATCGTCGTAGTAGGTGCGGTAGTCGATGATCGGGAGGCTGCCCATTCCGCCTTGGGCCTGGTTCAGGCGGCCCGTCCGGTAGGCGGCGCGCATGGCGATCGGATCCGCCACCATCCGGTCCGGCACCATGTTGCCGTCGATGTCGAAGCCGCCAATCTTCTCGTTGATGTCGAGGAACTGCGCCACGGTAATCTTGCCGGCGTTGAGCGCGGCCAGGCCGTACTGGATGCCAACGTTGTCGAGCGGCCGGCGCGCGAAGCCATTCTTCGGGTCGCGCCCATAGATATTCACGCTGTGGTCCCAGACGTCACACCGCGCGCCCTTCGCGTTTTTCACCGGGTCGTATTTGAGCTCGGCCGCCAGCCCCTCAGGGCAGCTCTCCGTCGGGTTGAAGCGCGGCGCACGCACGCGCGAAAGGTTGCGAATCGTGGCTGCGACCGGGAACCCGGTAATCGCGACGATCTGCTCGTCGGTGTACTTGTCCGTCGCGAGCTTGTCGAAATAGTGCACGAAGAGGCGGCCTTCGCCGCTGCTGGTGGCGCTCGCGAACGTTCCGTCCGCAAAGCTGCGTCCGGTGATCAATCCATCGAGGAGCCCGGGATAGTTCTCGGCGATCGCATGCTGCTGCGTCGATCCGCCCGAGGAGCCCCACCCGATTGTGAACGCCGGCACACCGTACGCCTCGATGAAGTGCTCCTTCGTCATCGCCATCGTCTCGGCGGTGCCGACGTCGCCGCAGTTGTTCCCCTGGACATTGAGCGAGTTCGACGCGACCGCGTATCCCATCCGCAGGTGCACATCGTCATCGACGCCACCGGTCGAATCGCCCTGCTGATACCAGCCCGGCTCGCAGCCGCCGCCGAAGGTGTAGATCAGGCGCCCGTTCCAGGCCGCCGGCCGAGTCACAAGATCGATGACCGGCTCGGTCGCCGGATTGCTGAGCACGGCGATCTGATAAATCCCGCGGTTGATCGTGCCGGTCTCGATGCGAACGATGAACGGGATCCGGGTCCCGAGTATCGCACCCCCGGTCCCGGGCGACTCCACCATCTCGACATCCGCCGGCGCCGCCTTCGGATCGGCCAGCGGCTTCAGCTTGCCGTCCGCCGTCGAGCGATAGACGTAGTCGACCCGCGTCGCGATCGTGCAGTTCGCATCGAGCGCGGGGCCGAGCGTGCCGCCAGCCTGCAGCTTGAACTTGTCGGTCATGCAGACGAATGGCTGTTCCTGCGGGCCGGCGAACAGCGGTCCGGTGATCGGATGGTTGACCAGCGTGATTTTCGCCGACGATTTGTTACCGGCCGTCACTTCGAGCGTGTTCGGTCCGTTCCGCAGGCCGGTCACCAGACCGGTCAGCGACCGCCCGCCGACATCGTCGTTCAATTTCGCGCGCACCTCAGCGCCGTTGAGCGTGATTCTCACGACGTCGCGCGCCGCCATGCCTGCAGCAAGATCGACGCGCACGAGCGCGTCGCCGCCGCTCACCATGTCCGGGTGGCTCGAGATCACCCGCAGCTGCAGCCCGTCGGCCGCGCGGACGGAATTCATTGCGACGAAGGCCGGCACGACAGTCATTGCAAGAACCGCAGCGCCGAGGACGCGTACAAACCGGGACATACGTCTCCTTCAGATCGAAAAGTGGCGCGGAAAAGCGCCCGATTATATAACGGCACCAAGCGGGCGTAGAATGCCCGCGCTGATCCCTTGACCTCACGACTTCCCGCCTTCATTTTCGGCGCCCTTGTCCTGTTCGCCATCGGCCTTGCCGCGGCGGGCTTCAACCCGCGTGAGTACGCCAGGAAACATGGCGGGACCATGCGGCTTTCCGTCGCCACCGGCAACACCGGCGGCGTCTACTACCCGTATGGCGGCGGGCTGGCGCGCGTGATCAGCCAGTCGGTCCCGAACGTCGACGCCACGGCCGAAGTCACCAACGCCTCGGTCGATAACCTCAAGCTCATTCAGCTCGGGAAGGTCGACATCGCATTCGTGCTCACCGACACACTGGACGACGCGATCGGCGGGCGCGGGCCGTTCGCGAAAGCCCCCGTCAAGGCACGTACCCTTGCCGTGCTCTATCCCAACTACACGCACGTGGCGACGATTGAAGGAACGAACATCGAGCGGCTCGCCGATATGCGCGGGCGGGTCGTATCCACCGGCTCTCCGGGCAGCGGCACCGAAGTGATCGCGTTCCGCCTGCTGCGCGCCGCGGGACTCGATCCCGACAAGGACATCCGCAAGCAGAGCCTCAGCGTGAACGCGTCTGTCGACGCCATCAAGGACGGTAAAATCGACGCCTTCTTCTGGAGCGGCGGCTTGCCCACGGCATCACTGCTCGATCTTGCCAGTACCGTCGGCGTCACCCTGAAACTGATCCCGAACGATGAGGTCCTGCCCGCGCTGCAGTCGATGTACACACCGGGCCTGTACTTCCGCCTGGTGATCCCTCACGGCACCTATCCAGGCGCCACATCCGACATTGGCGTCGTCGGCGTCGCGAACGCGCTCGTCGTCGAAGACACGATGAGCGACGACCTCGCGTACGAGTTGACGAAAGTACTCTTCGAAAGGCAGAAGGATCTCGCCGCCATTCATCCCGAGGCGAAGAAACTGAGCATCGACACCGCCACGCAGGGCTCGCCGGCGCCGTTTCATCCCGGCGCAATCCGGTATTACCAGGATCGTGGTGTGTGGAAGTAGTCGCCGTTCCCGAGGTCCCACTCCCAACCGCCCCTGACGACGAGCTCGAATCTCCAACACGCCAGCTGACCGGATGGCCGGCGCAGCTGGCCTCGATCCTGGCGATCTGCCTGTCGTTGTACGCGCTCTACTGGGTCGTCGGCATCGTGCAGCCGCTGGTGTATCGCGCCAGCTTTCTCATGATCGTTCTGGTCCTGAGTTTCATGTTCTACCCCGCGACGGCGAGCCCGAGCGACCGCACGCGGGCGTCCGCGCTCGACTGGCTCTTCATCGCGCTGTCCGTCGTGGCACTGGCGTGGCCGCTGATTGATTTCGACAATTTCATTTATCGCGCGGCCGATCCCACCGGACGCGACATGCTTCTCGGCGCCATGCTCATCCTGCTCGTGCTCGAGGCGACCCGGCGTACGGCCGGATGGGTGCTGCCCATTACGGCCACCGCCTTCATCCTCTATACGTTCTACGGGCCGCTGCTCGATCTCGTGGGCCTCGGGATGATCGCTCACCGCGGCTACGACCTGTCGCGCATTGTCGGGACGATCTACATGACGCTCGAGGGCGTCTTCGGCGTCCCGCTGGATGTTGCCGCAAGCTACATCATCCTGTTCTCTATTTACGGCGCCATCCTTGGCGCGTCCGGGGCCGGCAAGTTCTTCCTCGAGTGGTCACTGGCCGCTGTCGGCAAGTCAGGAGGCGGCGCAGGTCCGGGACGTGCCGTCACCGTCGCAGGGCTGTTGCTCGGCACCGTTTCGGGAAGCGGAGTGGCGAACACCGTCACCCTCGGCTCGGTCGCGTGGCCGATGCTCAAGCGTGCCGGCTACAAGCCAGACATGGGGGGCGCAATACTCTCCGCCGCGGGGATTGGCGCAATCATCTGCCCCCCGGCGCTCGGCGCGGCGGCGTTCATCATCGCGGAGTTCAACCACATCACGTACCTCAAGGTCATCGTGATGGCGGCGATCCCGGCGCTGCTCTACTTCTTCTCCATCTTCCTGATGATCGAGGCCGATACGCGCAGGGCGGGCGCACGGCCTGTGGCCATCGCGACGCCGCCGCTGTGGCGGCTCACGAAGCGGCACGGATATCACTTCCTCGCCGTTGTCGGGATTCCCCTCATGCTCATCCTGGGGATGTCGCCGTTCCGTGCGGTGTTTTTCTCCATGGTAATCGCTGTCGCGCTCAGCTTCGTGGATCGCGCGAACGCATTATGGCCGCGCCGGCTGCTGGGCGCTCTCTACACCGGCGCCCGCAGCGTGCTGCCTGTGGCATCGACGACGGCGACGGCCGGCATCATCGTCGGCACCGTGACGCTTACGGGACTGGGGCTCAAGATCTCGGGCCTCATCGTGGATCTGGCGGGCGGGTACCTATTCCTCACCGTGCTGTATTCGGCGCTTGCGATCTGGATGCTGGGCCTTGCGGTGCCGGTCACCGCGTCATACATCATCGCGGCCGTCATGGTCGCACCGGCGATGATCAAGGTGGGCGTACCGGATCTCGCGGCACACATGTTCATCTTCTACTACGCCGTCCTGTCGGAGGTGAGCCCGCCCACCGCGCTATCGCCTTTCGCGGCGGCCGCGATCACCGGCGCCAGGCCGGTGCCGACGATGATGCTGACGTGGAAATACACGCTGCCGGCGTTCGTGTTCCCGTTTGCGTTCACGCTGAGCAAACAGGGCATGGGTCTTCTTCTCCAGGCGCCGATAGGCGACGTCCTGATGGCGACCGGCACGGCGGTCATCGGGATCCTCGCGCTGAGCGCCGGGCTGGGTGGATGGATCCGTTCCGAAGCAAATGCAGTGGAGCGAACACTTGCAACCGCCGGCGGCCTGCTGCTCTTTTACGCGGGAACGCTCTCCGACGTCGCGGGATTCGTCCTGTTCGTGATCGCCATCACGCTCAACGTGGCCAGGACAGGTAGAACGAAACCAGCGTTGATTTGAAATCCAACTCCCAAGACGTCTTGGGAGTTGGAAGTTGGTAGTTGGAAGTTGAGAGTCGGAGGTTGGGAGTCCCGGCAACGTCGGGTGACGCTGCCGGGAATATCTACGCCTTGTTGCCCGGCCCTATCGGGTTGCCTGTGCAGGCGGATTCGTAATCTGGACAAGCGCGACGCGATTGACGCCGCTCTCCGCCATCGCCAGGTTGCCGTTCGGCAGCACGCTCATGTTGCGGACCACGCCGCCGCCTGCGGGGATGATCCAGCTCTGGAACTTCTCGGTCTTCGGGTCGAACCGCACCAGAGTGTTCGGCCGTATCGCGGACTCGTTGTACCAGACGATATCCTTGATGACGCTGATCCCGTACGGCTGCGACATGGGACCGCTTGGCGACGGCCATTCCTTGGTCTCGCGGGTCTTCGGGTTGAACCGGCCGAGATAACCCCTCGAGTAGTCCCCGTACCAGATGTTGTCGGCGCTGTCGATGGCAATGCGCCGCGGCCGAGTCTCGGGGTTCGGCAGTGTGTACTCGGTGATCGCCATCGTGTCGACATCGAACATCGCGAGGCGGTTCCCGCCGAATTCGCAGATGAAGGGGTTCCCGTTCGACATGATCACCATGCCGTACGGGTTCGATCTCGGCTGCGGCATGTCCACGACCTTGATCTCGCCCGTCTGCGGGTTCAGCCGTCCCACCTTGTTCGCCTGCTGCATCGTGAACCAGAGGTTGCCCTTCCGGTCGAACAGCGGCGTGTGCGGGTCACGCTGGGTTGCGGGATCCGGCATCTTGTACTCGGTGACGACGCCGGTCTTCGGATCGAGCTTCCCGACCATGGCGGAGGTGTTGCCGGTGAACCAGATGTTGCCGGCCCGGTCCTCCGTGAGCCCGTGCGGTCCGGTCATCGGCTTGAGCGGATATTCCTTGATCGCGCCGGTCTTCGGATCGACGTGCCCGATCACACTGGCCCACATGCCGGTCCAGTAAATGGTGCCGTCGGCCGCCGCGAGCGGATCGTGCGGCCGCGAGCCGAGCGACGGCGCGAGCCATTCCTTGATGTCGACCTTCACGTTTCCAGGAACCACGACCGTCTTCGGTCTCCCCTTTTCCGGAAAATGAGTGGCGAGGTACGACGCGGCCGATTCGGAGTACTCCTTCGGCATCAGGACCATCGAGCTGAACAGATCGTTCCACCCTGCTTTTTCGTAGCCCCACGATCCGGTGATCATGTTCAGCCCATGGCAGCGGGTGCACTGTGTCTGGACCAGGTCCTTGCCGGGACCGTCGGGCAGCACGATAGGCGCGGCGCCACCCCTCTGGCCGGACGCGGGAAGGACCGCGCACATGAAGGCGGCGGCCGCCGCCAGGAGTCCGAGCGAAAACTTCGACATGTTTCTTTCCTCCTGAGGAAAACCGACTCGGGTTCAACGAGGCGTAGATGGTCAGATGTTACACTTCTCCACCAGTTTTTCGAAAGGAGAACCGCATGAATCCGGCGCGAACTCTGTCTGCCGCGCTCATGATCTGCGTGTGTTTCGCGGCATCCGCGCCCGCTCAGCAGGCGCAGCCCGCGAATTCTATGAGCTTTTTCGTGACCAGCGCGGGTCCCGGCAAGGGGGGCAACCTCGGGGGCCTGCTTGGCGCCGATCGGCACTGCCAGATGCTGGCAACAGCGGCCGGCGCCGGCGCCAAGATGTGGCACGCATACCTGAGCGAGAACGGATCCGCCGGTCACCCCACGATCCATGCGCGTGAGCGGATCGGCACGGGCCCCTGGTACAACGCCAAGGGCGTGATGATCGCCAGCAGCGTCGCCGATCTCCACAGCGACAACAACAAGATCAGCAAGCAGACGGCGATCACGGAAAAGGGCGACATGCTGCCCGGTCGCGGCGACACGCCGAACAAGCACGACATCCTGACGGGCTCGCAGCCTGACGGCTCGGCGTACCCCGGGTCGGATTCGGCCAACACGACGTGCGGGAACTGGGTGCGCTACTTCCCGATGTCGGGCAAGGCACGCGTCGGCCACTTCGATCGCAATGGCAACGATCCGGTCACCGGGAAGTCGTGGAACTCCTCTCACGACACGATGGGCTGCAGCCAGGATGAGTTCAAGTCGACCGGCGGCGACGGGCTGTTCTATTGCTTCGCCGTGAACTGAACCGCAAACAACTCCCAATTCCCAACTCCCAACCCCCAAGGGAATCGGGAATCGAACGACGCAGAGGCCGACTTTCAGGTCGGCCTTCGTCTTGGGAGTTGGGCGTTGGAAGTTGGCAATTATGTTGAGGCCGGGATCTCCATCACCGGGCGCACCTCGATCGTCCCCAGCCGCACCGACGGGATCCGCGCGGCGATGCCAATCGCCTCGTCCAGGTCCTTCGCTTCGACGAGGTAATACCCGCCGAGCTGCTCGCGCGTCTCCGCGAACGGGCCGTCGGTCACGAGTCGCTTGCCGTTCCGCACCTTGACGCTCGTCGCCTTCGAGGTCGGCTGCAGCGGGGCGCCGGCTTTGTAGTGACCGCTCTCCTGGACGTCCTTGCTGAACTGCATGTACTCGCCGAACATCTTCTGGCGCTCGGCCTCGGGCATCGTGGCCCAGATCTTCTCGTCGTCGTAAATCAGCAGCATGTATTTCATGTTGTTCTAATCCCTCCGCGTGTGAGACGAACGGCGAGTGCCCGGATCGACATTGGAAAATCCCAAATCCCAAATCCCAAATCCCAAGACCCAAGTCCAAGGTCCAAAGTCCAAAACCCAGAGATCCAGGTCGACGCTCCGAATGCCATGAGATCCGGATGCCAATATAGCTGCGGTTGTGATTGGAATCCTGGGACGTCTGGTTTGGAGCCTTCGGACTTCTGGTTTGGAGTCTTGGGATTTGGGATTCGGGGTTTGGGATTTGGGATTTAGACTCTGGAATGCCCCGGGATGCTGCGGCTGCCGTCGACGCACTCTACCGTTCGGATTGGGGCCGTATCGTCGCCACGCTGATCCGGATCGTCGGGGACTTTGACGTGGCGGAAGAGGCCGCGCAGGAAGCCTTTACGGCCGCCCTCGATCACTGGCGGGACGCTGGCATCCCCGAGTTTCCTCGTTCCTGGATCATCACGACCGCCCGGAACAAGGCGATCGACCGCATCCGCCGGCAGGCTCGTTTCGAGAGCAAGCTCGACTCGTACGCGGCGGAGCTGACCGACGTTGTCGACGAGCCGGACTACAACTCCGATGGGATCGAGGACGACCGTCTCCGATTGATGTTTACCTGCTGCCATCCGGCTGTGGCGCTTGACGCGCAAATCCCGCTGACGTTGCGTACCTTGTGCGGCTTGGACACTGACGAAATCGCGCGTGCGTTTCTCGTGCCGGCGCCGACGATGGCGCAGCGTCTCGTGCGGGCGAAGAGAAAGATTCGTGACGCAGGTATTCCGTACAGAGTGCCCGACAGAACCGAAATGCCCGAGCGGCTCGACGCCGTGTTGACGGTGATCTACCTGGTTTTCAACGAAGGCTATGCGGCGACGCGTGGCGACCCGCTCGTCCGCACCGATCTCTGTACCGAAGCGATACGCCTCGCGCGCCTCGTGCGCACCTTGATGGCGCCCCAGCCACCGTCGGAGGCGACGGCGCTGCTCGCGCTCCTGCTGCTCCATGATGCGCGGAAAGATGCGCGGCTCGACGAAGACGGCAATCTCGTGACCCTCGAGGAACAGGACCGCACCCGCTGGGACCCGCGACACATCGCCGAAGCGCTGCCGCTCGTGGAGGAGGCGCTGCGCGGCGGCCCGGGACCGTTTTCGGTGCAGGCCGCGATTGCCGCGCTCCATTGCCAGGCAGCGCGTCCTGAGGATACCGACTGGCGTCAGATCGTGCGCCTCTACGATGTTCTGGAGAGGCTGCAGCCTTCGCCGGTCGTGTCGCTCAATCGCGCGGTGGCGGTGGCGATGGTCGACGGACCGGACGCAGCGCTCGCGCTGATCGAGCGACTGGCGGGACATGGTGACCTCGATGACTACCACCTGTTGCACGCCGCACGGGCGGACTTGTTGCGCCGGACCGGATCGGTAGCCGAGGCGGAACAAAGCTACCAGCGCGCCCTCGCGCTCGTGACCAACGACAGCGAGCGGCGATTCCTCGAGAGACGGCTTCATGACCTGAGAAGGCGGATCTGAGTCTCGGCGTTTTGGACACAACCTGTGAATTACTGTTGTCGAATGACTGCCAGGTCACATGAGCTGATCGCGTT
>Ga0114129_10003846_pt1 | contig 21166 bp, 18 predicted proteins | sample RhiMetdeltSRZDD1_FD_80071 | JGI IMG/M metagenome (GOLD analysis project Ga0114129, IMG submission 80071) | Populus rhizosphere microbial communities from Tennessee, USA - Rhizosphere MetaG P. deltoides SRZDD1 (version 2) (version 2) | ecosystem: Host-associated > Plants > Roots > Rhizosphere >... | reverse complement strand
TGCATAGGCCTGATAGGGAGTCAGGTCAATGTCGGGCATGATAGGCTGACCTTCGCTAAGACGCCCCAGTGTGAATTCGTTTCTTGAGGCGAGCGGAAGGATCTTGCCACTATCCATAAGATGTAAGGAGATCCAGCTATTCGTAGGTGCGGAGGAAGGTTCAGGGCGCGGGGATTTCTTGCTCAGTTCCTCGGCTATTTGTTCATCTGTAATAGCCTGCGTAATCAGGGTGTCTACACCGTCCAGTTGTGCACCACATTCCGCACAGAACATGGCCCCAGTCACATTTTTGTACTGGCAATTCGGGCAAATAATCATGAGATCAACTCCTTCTTAGTCGGCGCATTAAATAGTGAGCGTGTGCCATATTTGATCTTCTTGCTTCCCTCAATTGTAAGGGAATTTTGTTTCTGTAAATGATCCACTTCCAAGAGAATTGTCTGCGCCAGGCTGCGTTCACCCTGTGTCAACAAATTGGATGCAAGCACTTGTAGATGGCGAGTCGCTGTTGCAATATTTCCTTTTTCTATCTCTTTGCGAGCTCGTTCCTGCATACGATACAACATCAGTCGCGACAGAGCCTCAACAATTTTCGGGGGAGGAGGTTCAGTTTCCGGCGAGTCTGTTACGGGCCGTTTAAGAAGCATCCGAAGTGGAGGCACTGGCATCACTTGGGAGGCAATCGACACTTTGAGCGCGCCATCCAGTATTGTAAGCGATTCCGATTTTACCGCTTTTGGGTGAATAATGTATTCGAAAATTACCTGAGTGGAAGTATCTTGCAATATTGAACCCAGATGGAGCGCGTTCTGATCAAGTGCAATTGGGGATGGTTCAGGCTGGAGGCGGAACGCATAGGTCAATTCAACATCTTCAATTAATTTAGTGTCCAGAATCACATCCTCGGCATAAGTTTGCGCCAGAGCATTGAATTTTTCCAGCAATAGTCTTTTGATATCCTGAGGCTGGGCAATGTAGGCACTACTGCCACCAGTTCGCGTGGAAAGGACATCCAGAAAAATATCGTTCCACTCCTGGCCAATCCCCATTCCGCTGACGCCGATCCCGTGTTCAGCAAGTTTGGATGCCAAAGCCAGGCACTGCTGTTCATCTCCATAGGTATGACCGTCGGTGAGCAGAATAATATGATTAATGCGTTTGGTATCCAGGCTGCGCATTACTTCTTTCACACCTGCTTCAAGACCCTGATAGATCTCAGTTGCACCAGATGGGCGGATCATCTGGATCTTCGCTTCCAAACGCGTTTTCTCCTCATGATAGGAGGCCGGAATAATCACTTCGGCGCGGTCGCTGAACGTTACCACACTCAAAACATCCTGTGCTCTGAGATTGCGCAAAACCTGGATGGCTGTTGCTTTGACGATATCCATTTTTTCGCCCTGCATGGATGTAGAGCGATCCAATACCAGACAAACATTCAGTGGCGGAGAGGGCGACTCGCGGGCCTCCGCAGGCGCGTCCAGTTCCAGAATAAAATAGAGCATTTGTGGCTCGTCCAGGTGAACCAAATTCGAACGACTAAAATAAATTTTATGAGTATAGGGCAGGGAAATTTTTTGTTCCGGTGGTAATGTCGCATCATACAGCATCCGCCGCTTGGGGTTCGAAAGTACTTCATAAGCCTGCTGAACGCCCAAAAACAATTCAGTCTCGCCGGCCGCTGTGTTTTTGTCAGGATGTAATTTTTGCGCTGCCTCGAAATAAGCGCGTTTGATCTCTTCCTGTGAGGCATTCCGCGCTACACCGAGAAGAGAATAATAATCCTGCTTGGGCAACATAACTATCCGATCAATTGAACGAGAATCACGCTGATATTGTCCGGTCCACCCGCGCTGTTGGCTGCGTTGACAAGGTTTTGACATGCGCGCTGAAGGTTAGGTGCTTCATTAATGGAACGGACAAGATCCTGCTCTGTTAAGACGCCCCATAAGCCATCACTGCAGATCATCAAATAACCAGGCTGGGGAAAACCAAGAGTAAAAATATCCGGATCAAGGATTTCACCCTGACCAAGCGCACGATATAACACATTGCGATGAGGATAATTCACGGCCTCATCGGGGGTAATATGCCCAAGTTCTTCGAGACGCTTTACCAGAGAATGATCGCGCGTAATTGGCTCAACCCGACCGTCCGGATAGATAAAGTAGGCACGGCTATCCCCAACGTGAGCAACTGTGATTTGCTGGCCCACGACAAGCGCGGCTGTCAATGTTGTCCCACTCCCTGGTGCCTCGCGTTGAATGGCACGCTGAGCTTCGCTGACCGCCGCCTGCATGATCTCCTGAAACGATTCATCCATCGTATCCGATTTAATATGAAAGAGATACGGATGGAATTTGCGCAAAACATATCCTGCCACCGTGCGGATCGCGGCATTGCTGGCAACTTCTCCAAATTGATGCCCGCCCATCCCATCTGCAACAATATAAAGACCAAAGGGTAGATTCCCTGAATTTCCTGCCATTGTCGCTGTCATAGCCAGCAAACTATCTTCGTTCAGTTCACGCTGCTTGCCAACAGATTGTCCGCAACTGGAGATAAGTTGCTGAAGATCGAAGCGTGGATTCTGATTGCTGACAATGGCTTGTATCTGTTGTTCAGATAGCGGAGCAGTATTCGCAACATCCTGGGCAGGGGTTGTTGTTGTTGTTTGTTTATTGCCAGTTAACCAGCGGAAAAATTTGTCCACAAGAGCTCCTTTTCAGGCAAGCAATGCATAAATTTGATGATCACTGGAACCAACATACACAATATCATCATAGACCAACGGCGTGCCTGTAATTGCTCCCCCTGTACCAAACTTCCAGCGTAAGCGGCCCGTACGATATTCCAGACAATAGAGATTACCATCCACCGATCCACAGTAGAGTGAGTCTTTGTATACCACTGGTGAGCTATTTACCTGATGTTCCGTTCGGAAGCGCCAGATCTCTTTTGCGCTTCTGGTTTCGACAGCATAGATAAACCCATCTGACGCGCCGACAAAGATCATATCATCCATGATACAGGGTGTACTAATGGAGGCTTTGCCAAGACGAAACCGCCAGAGTACCCAGCCATTGCGTGGATCGAGTGCATAAAGCGTACTATCCATGGATGCAAAATATAAAGCCTGCTCTGTTCCAACCGTGGATGAGGTGATCGAGCGTTTGGCATGGAAACGCCACTTCAAGTCGCCGCGGAAATCCACAGCATAGTAATCTCCGCTTTCACAACCGGTATACACCAAGTCGCGCGCCACGAAGGGCGTCGAGCGGACATAATCTGCTGTCTCAAATCTCCAGGCCATACGCCCGGTGTTCAGGTTGACCGCATGGATGTAATTGTCATCAGAACCGAAAAAGACATGGCCTTCGGCGATACGCGGGGATGAACGGATCGGGCCATTCGTGTAATATGTCCAAATCACTTTACCAGTCCGGGCGCTGACCACATGCAGGCGTTTATCCTCAGAGCCAAAATAAACATTGCCATCAAATACAGCAGGACGTGTCACAACTCCACCATCGGTCGGATACTTCCATTGGAATTTTCCATCGGCTGCATTCAACCCGTAAAGATTATTATCATAGGAACCGATGTAAAGCAGACCCTGAAAGATCACGGGCGTCCCGCGTATTTCATCTTCACATTTGAATGACCACAACGGTTTGATACCACTTGCATTCATTGGGCCAGTCAGCGGAGCAGAATGGATCAGGGCACCCGTTTTACGCGCAACCGTTGTAAGGGCCTGTTTCATATCCACCGCGCTACGAAAGCGACTCTCCGGGTTATATTCCAAAGCCATGTTGACAACAGCTTCCATTTCGTTGGAAATATTCGCGTTGATGCGCCGGAGCGGGCGTTCCGAGAACGAGAACGGCGGCTCGAGGCGCGGGTCACGACGTGTCAACGCGTGATGGAGGGTAGCTCCCAAAGCGTAGATATCCGCTGAAGGTGTAGCTTCACCGCGATACTGTTCGGGAGGCGAATATCCCTCTGTACCGATCATCGTTCCCTTGATCCCAGATTGGAACGTTTTGGCGATCCCAAAATCCACCAGGATGATATCGCCATTTTGATTGATCATCACGTTGGAAGGCTTCATATCCCGGAAGATAATAGGGTCTGGTTTATGTTTGTGCAGGTAATCAAGCACATCACATAATTCAACCGCCCAGGTCAGCACCTGATTTTCAGGCAGGAAACTGTTAGTCTCGTTGATGATCGCTTCCATATCCTTGCCATGAATAAATTCAAGCACCAGATAGGAACGGCTTTCCATAGTGAAATAATCGTAAATACGGGGAATGGACGGATGATGAAGCGTGGCAAGCATATTTGCTTCCCGCTCAAAATTCTGGACAATCGTCTCACGCACAAGAGGGTCGGGTGCAGTATTGATCATTTCCTTAACTGCCACCAATTTGGTCACATTTGGGAAATGCATATCACGGGCGCGGTAAACCGAGCCCATTCCACCAACGCCAATCACTTCCTGAATCAAATAACGTTTGGCAAGTGTGACACCCGCCTGAAGCTGGCGCGGAGGCGGAGAGCCTTGATCACCCTGGTCATCTGATAATTCAGGAAATATCCTTGTTTCCAGTTGTACGTCTCCTAATTCGATAGATTATAGTTTGCTGTGCGTGCTTTGACAACCACTTGTGAGGTGGTAACATTTCAGTTTCGTACGCCAATTTAGCAGTTCTTCATAAAATCCCTTGCAGGGAATATCGTTCTGGGGCACAATACGCCTATTGTGAAAATTCTTGCAGTAAGTGATGAAGTCGTCGAACGTCTTTATAGTCTATCCTCAAGCGGTCACTTTAGCGAGATCGAACTCATCCTGGGATGTGGAGACCTGCCTTATCCGTACCTTGAAAATCTGTTGACTCTTTTGAATATCCCATTATTTTATGTACCTGGCAACCATGACCCAATCTACAACCCTGATAACAGCCTTGCCCGCGTGGAAGGTGGTTCAAACCTGGATTTGAAACTGGTTCGTTATAAGAAATTTTTGATCGGCGGCTTTGGCGGCTCCATTCGTTATCGTCCCAATGGAACAAATCAATATTCACAGACCGAAGCGTACTTAAGAGCGTTTCGCATGCTGCCTCGTTTGTTATTGAACAGGCTGAATTATGGCCGCTCTCTCGACATCCTGATTACGCACTCACCCCCCTTTGGTGTACACGATGAAGAGACCCAGGCCCATCAGGGATTAAAAGCGGTCAACTGGCTCATCCGCATAGCACAGCCGCGCTATCATTTTCACGGTCACACGCATTTCCAGCGCCGCAACCTGTCACCTTCCGAAAGCATTCACGACCTGACGAAGATCATCAATATTTTTCCATATAAGATTATCGAAGTCAGCCATTAAGAGATTTTTCCTTTTTAATCATGTCAGATCAATTTCCAGAACAATTTTCCGAACAAGCACGCGCAGATTTTCAAAGAGCGCGCTTCAAAGCTTTTATGAATCGGGCGTGGGCAACCCTGTCCGGTCAGCCTACTACCCTGCTCTCCTATGATGAGATCAAGGAGAAATTGCATATTGGTGGTCCCATCTATCGTGGAGTGCAGACGGTTCGCGTGGACCAGATCGCGGGGAGTCTGAACCGCTATCATGAATTTGACCGCGTTTTCCTGCCAGCCAGTGACAAACTCGCCGCGCGCTGGCAAAGCGTCAATCGTGCTTTTTATCAGGAAATCAGCTTGCCACCCGTTGTGTTGTATAAAGTAGGTGAAGTCTACTTCGTTGTGGATGGGCATCACCGCGTCTCGGTCGCGCGCGAGCAGGGACAGATCTACATCGAAGCGGAGGTGCGCGAGTGCGCCACGCGCGTCAATCTCACACCTAATATTCGCCTCGAAGACCTGGAAATTCTGGGAAATAAAGTCAATTTTCTTGAGCGCACTTCTCTTGATTCTTTGAGGCCGGATGCCAACATCAAGGTGACCATTCCAGATGGCTTTGACCGCATGTTGGAGCATATTGCTGTGCATCGCTATTTCATGGGCATTGACTGGAAGCGGGATATTTCTGAAGAGGAAGCGATTATCGATTGGTACGACAATGTTTACATGCCAGTTGTAAATGTGATCCGCGATACTGACATCCTAAAAGAATTTCCCGGGAAGACCGAAGGTGATTTATATTTGTGGGTGCTCGACCATCAACGTTACCTCGTGGAGGAAGGCGAAACTCTTCAACCGCCTGAGGATGCGGCGCGCACATTTGTTGATAAAGGCGTCAAAAAGCCAGCGCGCAAGCCGCGTTCTGATAAAGGCAAGAAGAGGAAGAAGTAATCACATAAAGGAGAATATATGACACCCCAACACGCCCTCGCTGGAGTTTATGCCGCGGCAGTAACTCCTCTTTACGAACAGCTCGATCCAACCCTAGACCTTGAGTCTGTTCCCCTTTTGATGCAATTTCTCGCCTCGCGTGGTTGTCACGGAATGGTGCTCTTTGGCACAACAGGGGAAGGGCCGTCCTTTTCCCCCACTGAACGCGAAACGCTGATGCGTGCCGCGCGCGCGGCGCGTGAGTCCATGCCGGGTTTCCGCTTGATCGCCGGCACAGGAACGCCGAGTCTTTCAGAAACAATTGACTTAACCAAGCTGGCGTTCGAGCTTGGTTATGAGGGCGTATTAGTCCTACCACCCTATTACTTCCGCAAAGCAACTGATAACGGTCTATTCACCTGGTTCAGTGAAGTCATCAAAAAAGCGGTTCCCTCCCATGGATTTATGCTGGGGTATCACATTCCGAATGTTGCCGGGATTGGCTTATCTATAGAGTTACTTAAGCGCCTCAAAGATACCTTCCCAACACAATTTGCAGGCATCAAAGACTCCTCTCATGATGCCAATCTCGCGCGCAATCTCGGGGAGAAGTTTGGCTCAGATTTGGTTGTCCTCACAGGCACAGATTCCTACCTGCAACTTGCCATGCAAAATAAAGCCGCAGGATGTATCACCGCGCCTGCAAATATCATTTCGCCTGATCTTCGTGAGGTCTGGGATTTAATAAATCAAGGGAAAGATTCAACAGATGCTCTAGCGCGGGTGAAAACACAACGCGACATCCTCGATAAATATCCGCCCTTCCCGTCAACTTTGAAAGCCTTGCTGCATCGCTTGCACGGATTCCCGCGCTGGTCCGTCAGAGCGCCGTTGGAATCAATTTCACAAGAGCTGGAAGAGCAGGTTATGCAGGAATTTGAAGGGTTGAAAGTATAAAAAGGCAATACCTTAAAGAAAACAAACAACCCTGATCAGGCACCCGCAGATTAATTGATCAACTCATCCAAATCATTTTTTTTACGATTCCACATCTCATTGGTGATCACCCCAGCGACCTTTTTACTGAGATATCGTTTGCCGTCATACAACGCTCGGATTGCGGCCACCAGTTCAGCGCCGGCAGAGTCCTTTAGCAAATATCCAACCGCGCCGGCTTCCAACGCCCGCTGGATATACTCAGTCGTATGATGCATGGAAAGGATGGCAACCTTTGTGTTTTCGCAAATTTTGCAGATATGTTTCGTAGCTTCAATGCCACTCATGATCGGCATGGAGATATCCATCACGATCACATCCGGACAATGAAGGGCGGCTTGTTCCACTGCCTCTTGTCCGTTGGCTGCCATGGATAGTATTTGAATGTCTCCCGCCGCTTCAAGCAGAAAACGCAACCCATCGCGCAGAACCGTGTGATCATCTGCCAGTATGACTGTGATCATTCGAGCATCTCCTTTTGTACCTCATTTTGGCTGCCTTTCCCAATCGGGATGCTCATCTCAACCTTGGTGCCCTTGCCAGGCACAGAACCAACTTTTAAGTTTCCACCGAAGGCTTCCGCGCGCTCGCGCATAATGGTCAGCCCGTGACTACCCGGACGGTTTGCTTCCTGCCAGGACACAATCCCACTGCCATTATCCTGAACTGTCATGCACACGGAGTCACGCTCCTGCCACAATGCGAAGTTCACCTGGCTGGCATTTGCATGACGAGCAATGTTCATCAGCGCCTCCTGTGCAATCCGCAGGAACGTCATTTCGATGCTGGGACCCAGCCGTGGGATGGGTTGAGCGGATTTTTCCAATACAACCTTGATCCCATAGCGAAACATATACTCATCCACGTAGGATTGTAAAGCCGCTTCCAAGCCATAATCGTCGAGCACAGCCGGGCGCAGATTCGACATTACATCGCGCACCAACGTGATCGTTTCTCCCACGAGGTGCATCGAATCGCTCAATCGCGAGCCAACCCGCTCCAAAGAGTCAGGCAAAAGCTGATCCCTCATAATGATAAGATTGATGTTCAGCGCAGAGAGACTTTGTCCTACGCGGTCGTGCAACTCACGGGCAATGGCGCGCCGTTCTTCTTCCTGTACTTCCACCAGGCGCTGGGAAAGAATCTGCAATCTTCTCTGGCTTTCCTGTAAGGCAGTATTTGCTTCCTGTAATTCAGCAGTACGCATTACCACGCGGGTTTCCAGTTGAAGATTGAGTGATTGGAGGGCCTCTTCAGCCTGCTTGCGCGCGGTGATGTCATAAAGGCAATTGATCGCTTCAACAATTTCGCCACGCGCACTCCTTATCGGCAGAGGATGAGCAATAACGCTCCTTCGGAAGCCATCCGGTCGTTCGACAATGATTTCTAATTCCTGTGGTTTGAGTATTTCACCTTTTAACATGCGCGCCATCGGGCAATTTTCATGAGGCATAAACATGCCGTCAGGATAATAAATCTTATATGAACCACAGAACTTTTCATATGGATTGTTCTTCGTCGGTTCGCGTCCCCATAATTCCACCGCGCGATGATTATATTCCTGAATCAGACCGTCCGCATCACAAGTATAAACAGCCACAGGAACCAGATCAAATAAATTGCGATAGCGTTGTTCAGACTCTCTTAGGGCTTCCTCTGCCTGCCTGCGCTCGGTGATGTCATTGAAAACAACCGCGACACGGCGGTTTGTTCCATCTTCGACTCGAAAGGCATAGAGTTCCAAAACGCGTCCCTGTGTAATAAGCCCGCGCTCAAACTTCATCGGCTCGCCAGTTCTGAGAACGTGATCATATGTCTCGAACCATTCTTCGGGTTCGCCTGGGAAGGCCTGTCGGATGGTTTTCCCAACCACGCCGCCTATGCCGGCCTGATCAGCAAATGCCGGGTTAGCTTCCACATAGAGAAAATCCAATTTCTCACCGGCTTCACCTTCCACCTTCTCGATGATACAAAAGCCTTCATCAATTGACTCGAACAAAGTTCGATAGCGTTCTTCCGATTCCCTCAGCTCTTCTTCTGCCTGTTTGCGTTCAGTGATGTCGAAGGCTGTCCCGCCAATCAGTGCTATATTGCCATCCGGCCCCGGAATGGGAAACTTATTGACCAGCGAATAATGAAGAACGCCATCATCGTGCTCCAACATCTCAACGACTTGTACACCCTTCTCGTCCAGCAGTGCCAGGTCATCATTCTCTTTGAATTGAGCTGCAACATCGGGCGGGAAGACATCCTGATCAGTCCTGCCGTAAAGTTTCTCTCGCGGAGTACTGAAGGCTGCCTCAGCAGCAGCATTGGCATACACATAACGCCCGTGCATGTCTTTAATCCACGCAAGGCCGGGCAGATGCTGCATGAACTGCGCAAAACGCTCCTCGCTCTGCCGCAGCGCTTCTTCTGCCTGCTTGCGTTCGGTGATATCCACAGTGACTACAATGGCTTGACCAATGGAGTCCAGCAGGGGTGCTTGTTGTGTCCAGTAAATCCGCCCATTGTGTTTCGTCTCGTAGCTAACTGTTTCACCTGCGAAATTCCGTTGTAAGCGCGCTATCATCCTCGTACTTTCCTCTTCGGGGAAAACCTCTGAGACAGTATGACCTTCGAGCATCTCACGCGAGAGGCCAAACGCTTCGGTCACTGGTCCTTCCGCGACCGTATAGCGGAATTCTTTATCCACCACATATACTCCGCCGCCCGGAATACTACGGGCAATCATTCTATAGAGCGCCTCACTTGCTCGCAAAGCTGTGTTGATTCTCAGTTTCTCAACTGCTATCCAGGTCCGTTCGGCAATCGTTTCGAGCAGAGAAACCTCCTCCTTGCTCCACGCGCGCGGCATATCATCGCTGACCCACAACGACGCAACCCAGCGGTTTTCGCGCATCAAAGGAACGGTCATATAAGCGCGCTCGCCGTGCGGCCTATAAGATCTTTCGTAATCAGGCGCAGTCCGCGCATCCGTTTTTGAATCGCGGTTGACAACCGTTTTTCCGGCCGCCATCTCAGTGGAAGTAAGGCTACTGTAATCAGAAATTTTGTGGATCCCTGCCACCGATTCGACGCCGCGACAATAATCGCGATGAACAATTTCAATATCATTTTCAATATCAATTTCATTGAACAAACAGCGTTTGACCTGAAGATGCTCTCCAACGGCCCTTGAGACAGCAAACAGCAACTCGCCTGGGTCTTCCCATCTCCTCACCAATTCGCTAATTTCAGATAGTAAAACAAGTCGTTTTTCTGCCTGTTTGCGCCTGGTATTATCGTTGAATACAACTACCAGGCCGCTGATTTTCTCGTTTTCCCATAAAGGCGATGAACTGTAAACCACGTCAAAGAATGTGCCATCTTTGCGGATAAAAACATCTTCATATCCTACTAACTTCTGTCCGTGATGCAAAACCTGAAAACCAGCGCAATCTTCGACTGGGAACGCCGTTCCGTCTGGGTGTTTATAATGCGTCATATCGTGCATTTTTCGACTGCGCAACTCATCAAATGTCCAGCCGAACATTTTTTCCGCCGCCGGATTCATCGATGTAACTTTCCCATCACTGTCCACGGTATAGAGGCCCTCGCCCATGTTGCTCATCACTGTTTCATCGAACAAAGCGGCCTGACGCAATTTTTCTTCGGCGCGTGTACGCTCGATACCAAAGGCAAGCTGATGAGCAATCGTCAGACTGAGTTCAACTTCACCTTCATTGAAATTATGAGGCGCGTTGTAATACGTCATAAACTTGCCAATGAGCTGTCCATTGGAAACCAGCGGGATGAATGCGAGCGAACCAATCCCTTCAGCCTGGATGACCGCCTTAAGGGAGTCACTTAAGTCAGATGTATGGACATCGTTCATACATATTGGCTCTGGATTTTTTTCGTCAGACTTCCAGGGTGAATGACCATCCGTGGCTTTGCGATAATTATCAGACAAGCCGCGCCAGGCGACAAACCGCAATACATCCCTCTCGTCGAAGAGCAAAATCGAAGCCCGGTCGCACTGCAAGGCGCTTAGAATTGCATCCAAAGCTGCCTTGAATACATCCTCATGAAAATTCACACGATGCAGTTGATCTGTGAATTGATATAATGCCTCTTGCTGGCGCGCGAATTCAGTCAACGAGTACTCACTGCGTTTATGCTCGGTGATGTTCTGCGCAACACCAAAGATTCGTTCAGGGGTTCCTTCGTCGTTGTAAACGATTTTTGCGTTGACTTCCAGCCAAACTACCTGACCGTTTTCAGGGTTGATCACACGGAGTTGTAAAGAATCCAGGTCGCTATGATTCTTGATGGCTTTTCTAGCTATTTCCAAAATAGCTTGCATATCCTCCGCGGGTGTCAGCTTATAGACTGTATCTATATTGTTTTTTGGCAGTAGGCCTGCTGAGAAACCAAGTACCTGCTCAAAGTTATCAGCTACTGTATAAATCTTCTTCTCGAAATCCAACTCCCACGTAAACATCCGCGCAGATTCAGTGGCAAGACGCAGACGTTCCGCTGAGTCACGCAAGACTCTTTCCACGTGTTTGCGTTCTGAGATATCCAGTACCACACCAATCGTATAAAGAGGATTTCGAGCCGCATCGCGGACAACCGAACGCGTCAACTCTACCCAGATAATCTCTCCATTTTTGCGTATATATCGCTTTTCGAGTCTGTAAAACGGAATTTTGCCTGCAACCAGTTGCTGATGCAGTTTGATATCAATTGGATAATCGTCTTCGTGCGTAATCTCTTTAAGGCTTTTCCCGATTAGTTCTTCTTTTTCATAGCCTAAAAGGCGGCAAAACTCTTCATTAACGTTAATGTGATTCCCATCCGGCGAACATTCCACGATCCCAATCGGCGCGTGCTCATAGGTTGCCGGTGGATTTTTCCCATTGGTGCCTGAAGAGGATTTTGCTGCAGAACGACGGACTTTCTTAGCTATCCTCGGTTTATCAGAATCGGGCCCCAGCTTGGTTTGGCGCTTTGTTTTCATACCTGTACCTTCTACTCATAAATTGACAAAACGATGCAGAAAACTCTCCCCACTTGCCTTATAGATCGCTTCAGGCATAATTATAATATTGTCCTAATGAATTGGCGACTCATCATTGGTACTGCCGCGTACAGTGTAAAGCAATGATATAACTTAGCGGCATGTCGATGCTCCCCTGATTTGATTGTACAACAAAACGGATGTCTTTTCCTTGCTCTTTCATACCGCTCAAATGAGAACTGGGATTTGTGTACAATTTAGTACAATATCCCTATGAAACCATGGCGACTCCTCATCACCCCTCCAGCGCGCGGCGCGTGGAATATGGCTGTAGACGAATCGATTCTCGAACACGTGCAAGCGGGAGGCGGCGAATCACCCTCGACCCTGAGGCTGTATGCGTGGGACCCAGCCTGTCTCTCCCTGGGACATGCCCAACCCTTCGCTGACGTGGATACCGCGCGCCTCAGAGAGCGCGGCTGGGAAGTTGTTCGTCGCGCTACCGGTGGACGCGCAATCCTTCATACGGATGAGTTAACCTACTCCGTGACTGGAAGCACTGAAGAACCCTTATTGGCAGGCGGTGTGCTGGAAAGCTACAACCGAATCGCACAGGCTTTATTACTGGCGGTGAAAAATTTGGAATTACCCGTTGAGATGAAAGAGGGAAAAGCCAGCGATCAAGCGACCCCCAATCCCGTTTGTTTCGAAGTTCCATCTACTTATGAAATCACAGTGGATGGGAAAAAATTAATCGGCTCCGCGCAGGCGCGCAAAAGAGAAGGCGTGCTTCAACATGGATCCTTACCATTGATAGGCGATCTGACGCGTATCTGTCAGGCACTGGTCTTTGAAAATGAGACCGCGCGCGTAGACGCTTCAAAACGACTGCTCGCGCGGGCGACTACTGTGGAATCCGCTTTGGGGCGCGCGGTACGTTGGGAAACGGCCGCGCAGGCGTTCATCCATGCGTTTGAAGAGCAGTTGGGTTTATGTTTTGAGAGGGGGGAGTTGTCCGAATCCGAATCCAGAAGAGCAGAAGAATTGGTCAGAGAAAAATACGATCATCCATCTTGGACGGAGCGTACATAAATATCGGAGTCCAACTCCAAAGTCAGGCCCGCAGGGTGCTGCGCAATGACTTTGGAGTCCTTATTTGAAATCATCCCTGATCGCTTACAAAGATCGCATTGGGGTAACCAAGCGCGGCAAAGAATTTGAAAAGATATGCCTCAGCATTGGTCTGTGCCTGTGTGAGGATGCCATCTTCGATAGCCGCTTTGCGGATCTCATCCTCAGCGTTCTGCCGCACCAGCGTTTCCAGGTTGATATCTGGTTTGGCGAGTATGCCTGTATCGCGCTGGTACACATAGGATTTTTCATTATCGAGGGTAGCGATAAAAATTTCAGCGGGTGGCAGTTTCACGGTCAGCACACCGTTTTCAAAGTGCATATCTTCCGGCTGAAGTTTTTCCATGTCAATCCCGGCGATCACAGTGCCATGACCTACAAATAACATCTTGTCACCAAATAAAGCTTTGAATGTGCCACCGCCTGTTTCGCCTGTGATTACCTTTTCGACACTGTATTGAATCGTCTCGAGGCGTGCCAGGGCGCGGACTTCGTTAATATAAGTGATTGGGTCTGGAATAATCGTTGGGGTCGGATGTAATAGGTTCGAAACCTGTGTTTGTAATGCCTGGTTCGCCTGATTGACCTGTTGAAACGGCGCCGTAGCCACCTGGGCGGATTGTCGCACAGTTTGCACAATAAAATATGCGGCAACCAGGACCACTCCAATAATCAATACGGAAAGCAAGCTATTGTTTTTCATGTAGGCATTATAATCTCAATAAATCACACGTGAACTGTAAAACTTTTCCATTCATTATAATCTTTTTAACAATTACCACATTGATTCTTGGAAGTTGTAACTTGCCAAGTATCAATCTGGCTCAAGCGACTGCAACTGCTACGCAGACCATCCCTCCTCAGATCACGCCAACAAATACACAACCAGCTTTCCCTACCGCAGAACTCGGTCTTGCTGAAAACCCGTTAATTCTCGCTCTTCCCCCTTCCGCCAATTCGCAAGCACAAATTGATGCCGCAAAAGTGATCGCCTCCCAATTTACCGAACGAACCGGCTATACCGTTGTTACGATTGTTCCCGATTCTTATACTACCCTGGTGGATGCCCTGGGTAAAGGCAACGCTCATATTGTTTTGCTCGATCCGTATGCTTATGAACTGGCTTATCAAAGAGATTTGGTGCGCGCTTCCTACGCGGTCTTGAAAGATGAGGCAGGAACATATGGTGCGCAATTCCTCGCCACGCGCAAAGGTGGATTCACTTCTTATTTCAATGAGGGATCCGGTGAAAACACAGAAGATGCAGCCGCTGCGCTTGCACAATTTGCTGGCAAAAAACCCTGCTGGAGTGATGAGACTTCGCCGTCCGGTTATGTCATTCCACTTGGTTATCTGAACAAGAATCAGATCATCACCAAACCTCCTGCATTCGTGGAGGGACATCCAACCGTTGTGCGATCCTTATATGCCAGTGGCATCTGTGATTTCGGCGCGACCTACATCGACGCGCGCAAATTCCCATCTCTTGAAGATCAGTTCCCGGATTTGATCGAACAGGTGATCGTGGTCTGGCAAATCCCCGCTATCATTCCGTATGATGTAGTTGCATTTTCGACCAACATGCCACAGGCAATGCGCGACCTCTTTACGAATCTCATTCCCGCCATTATGCAAACGGACGCCGGCAAAGCCGCGTTCAAGACCGCTTATGATATTGATGCACTCCAGCCGGTAAACGATGGTTATTATGAAGAGTTTCGCATCTATGTGCATGCGTCAGGAATCGATCTAACGACTCTTGTAAAATAAGGCTGAGGATAATTTAATTTTTTCTAATCAAAAGTCACTTGTCCAAATTTTCAATACATTGTATTATCAATTCCGATAGGGAGTTTTTCCCAAATCCAAATCTTTTTAAGAGGAGAAGATTATGAAGAAATCACTGCATCTGTTTCTTGCTGTGATGGCGGTTCTTGTGCTGGTTGTGTCTGCCTGCGCGCCCGCCACGCCAGCAGCCACTGAACCGCCTGCAACTCAGGCGCCGACCGAAGTGCCCCCAACTGAAGCTCCGGCAACAGAAGCGCCGACCGAAGCTCCAGCCACGGAAGCAGCTACCGCTGTACCGCCAACGGCGACCCCTGCACCACCGCCAGTTTGTGATAAGTTGCCTGATGCACCAGCGGCCCCGGCGGCTGGGGAACTTGGTTCAGCCGATAACCCCGTTGTGATCACATTCGTTCCATCAGGTGATACAGGCAAAATTACCACTGCCGGTACCGCCATTGCTGACTGCCTCAGTCAGATGACCGGTCTGAATTTCAAAATGGAAGTTGGCACCACGTTCGCGGCCTCCATCGAAGCCATGGGCGCTGAGAAGGCACAAATTGGCTTCCTTAACACTTTCTCTGCTTTGCTGGCAGGGGCGAAATACGGTGTCACTCCGGCGCTGGTTGCTGTACGCAAGTACGCCACCAACGATCTGGATCCGGATAAGGCACTGAGCGGTCAGTTGGAGCCCTTCTATAAAGGACAATTCATCGCAAATGTGGACTCAGGCATTAATTCATTTGCCGACCTGAAGGGCAAGACCTTCTGCTTCGTCGATCCGAACTCGACTTCCGGCTACATTGTGCCGCGCATTATTCTGGCGGCGAATGGGATCAATCCGGATACGGATTTTGCAGCCACCCAGAACGCTGGTTCTCACAATAATGTCGCCATCGCCGTTTACAAAGGCGACTGTGATGCGGGCGTGACCTACATCAACGTACTCACCGATACCTCTGCGAATCTGGCGGCTCAATATCCCGATATTGCCGATAAGGTGAAAGTCTTCGCCGTAACTGACCCTATTCCGAACGATGGGATGCAATTCATCAAGGCTCTCAGCCCTGATCTCAAAAAGGTTGTTGTCGAAGGCATGATGGCCATGGCGAACGATCCGGGTGGGAAGGCCGTACTTAAGAGCCTATATAACTATGATGCGTTCCAAGAGGTTGATCCAACGTTCTATAATGACTTCCTGGCAGTGCTCCAGAAAGCCGGCGTCGATCCCTCTTCACTTGTGAAGTAATTGCCCTTGAGCCTGGCAGGTGTATACCTGCCAGGCTTTTCTTTTCTTCCGTCTTAAATCAGCCTTTAAACCACTATTATGTTAAAAGTCGAAAATCTCTCAAAAGTCTATCCGAATGGCACCCAGGCGTTGAAAAATGTCAGTTTTGAAGTTAAGGATGGTGAATTTCTGGCAGTCATTGGGTTGAGTGGATCGGGTAAGTCTACGCTCCTGCGCTGTATCAATCGTCTGATCGAACCCACCTCGGGAAAGATCTACTGGGACGGTCAGGATATTACCGCAATCCCAATTTCGGAAATGCGAAAGATACGCCGGCAGATCGGTATGATCTTCCAGCAATTCAATCTGGTGAAACGCTCTTCTGTCTTAACCAACGTACTCTCGGGTCGTCTGGGTTATGTCAATACGTTTTCGAGTTCGCTGCACCTTTTCGCGGCAGCGGATCGGGCGAAAGCGCTCGCCAGCCTGGAACAGGTTGGTTTGGCAAACAAAGCCCAGGTACGCGCTGATTCCCTTTCCGGTGGGCAACAACAGCGCGTGGGTATCGCTCGCGCGTTAATGCAGGATCCCAAGCTGATTCTGGCGGATGAACCAGTAGCTTCGCTGGATCCAGTTCTGGCCCATTCAATTCTCAAGTATCTTGAGCAGCTAAATAAGGACCGCGGCATCATGGTGCTTTGCAGTTTGCATTTTCTCGATCTGGTACATCGCTATGCCACCAGCGCCATTGCATTAAAAGATGGTGAATTGGTCTTTCAGGGCCTGCCAAAGCAAATCGACGATTCCCAATTCAAAGCGATCTATGGTCAGGAAGCCGAGCGTGTTTCGGTCGTTTAGTCTTGATTCCATCCAAGCAAACATTACAGTCTCTAAAACAATTCTTTCATGACTATTTCAGAAAAGACATTAAAGCCCTTAACCAACTCTACGCCGAGCGTATGGTTTTCTTTGATCATTCCCGGGCTTGGACAATTTTTGCAGAAAAGGCGCGAGCGCGGGCTATTGATTTTTTTAATCACCCTGACCCTGGCCCTTTTGATTCAATGGTCATTGACAAATCAAGGTGTCGGAAAAGTTAACCTTGGTACGATCACAACAAGCTGGTTATGGTTACCGCTGATCCTATTCTGGATCTGGAATGTATTGGATGCGCGCGCATTCGCAGCCAGCAAAACATTCACAATCTTGCCGGGCATATTATTTGCTGCTATTGTCATTTATGTCATTGCCTGGCAAGTGACGGGCATCAAGCTGGACCGTCTCGTGGAACGTTTCAATGATGCGCGAACCGTAGCCACCAACCTGCTTAATCCAGACGTGATTACCATATCCGTGCAGGGTCAGGACCAGATCTGCGCCTGGAAATGCATGTACTCTTATATCAGCGACAAGCTGGCAGGGAGGCCAACGGAAGGTGTCATTAGACTAAGCGAGAATTTTTTGAATATTCTTGGCAGGATGAAACTTATGCCTGCTTCTACATGGCGGGTTAATCTGGGGCTGGCAGAGTCAGGGAGCAAAGTCAATACGTTTGTGGCCGGCACAATGATCGAAACGATCGCCATGGGCCTAATGGCAACCCTTTTCTCAACCGTTCTGGCTATCCCCGTCAGTTTTTTGGCTGCCCGTAATATTATGTCGCGTTTCTCGGGCGGAACAGCCATCTATTATGGGATGCGCGGCATCCTGAATGTAGTGCGCGCCATTGATACAATTGTATGGGGATTGATCGTGATTGTTTGGGTGGGGTTGGGTAGTTTCGCCGGTGTGATCGCTCTGACAATTCACTCGGTTGCTGCTCTGGGAAAATTATTTTCTGAAGAGATCGAACATATTGATCCCGGCCCGGTGGAGGCACTCACCGCTACGGGTGCTAATTTGATTCAAACCATCCGTTATGCAGTCATTCCGCAAATTGTGCCATCTTTCCTTGCCTATTCACTGTTACGCTGGGACATTAACATGCGCTCGGCGACAGTGATCGGGTTTGTCGCTGGCGGAGGGATAGGTTTCTTTGTGGTGGAAACCACACGCATGGGTGGTTATCAGCAATATGCAACTGCACTGTGGGCAGTTGCCATTGTTATCATTCTGGTTGACTACATTAGTGCAAGGTGGCGCGAAGCCATATTGAGTGACCAGCCACAAAGAGAGGAAAGTAAGAAGTCGACAGCTCTTAATAATTTACGTTTGGCTTTCTATGTAATTCTGGGGTTGGCAGTTTTTATTTATTGTTGGAATATCACTGAGATTAGCATTCGAAGTTTATTGCATCCGGGCAAAAACTTTGGCCAGCTTATCCTGGATTTTGTGAGTATTGATCTCACGCCGAAGGTGGTGCAAGTGGTAATCCAGCAGATGCTTGTTACCATTTTCCAAGCCATGCTGGCGACCACTTTAGGTGCATTGATCGCCTTGCCTTTCAGTTTCCTGGCTGCCAAGAATCTGATGGGTCGCAATCAATTCTCGATCTGGCTTTATTACCTGGCAAGGGGAGTCTTGAATATTCTGCGCTCGATAGAGGCACTTCTTTATGTAGTTATCTTTGTCTTCTGGGTTGGCATCGGTCCCTTTGCGGGGATGCTGGCATTGGCAGTGACATCCTTTGCTCTGATCGGAAAATTGTTCTCAGAGGCAATTGAGAATATTGATGATGGTCCGATTGAAGCGGTCACAGCGACAGGCGCAACTCCTCTGCAGGTAATCGCTTACGCCGTTTTACCACAGATCGTCCCTCCTTTTGTCTCCTATTTGATATACCAATGGGATATCAACGTCCGTATGGCAACTATTATTGGATTCGCAGGCGGCGGTGGCATTGGCTTGACCCTGACTACGTTCTTTGGTTCCTTGCAATATCATAAAGCGGGAACAGTAGTGGCTGTGATTGTAATCATAGTAGCTCTTATGGATTTTGCCAGTGCAAAGCTGAGACAGGCACTGATCTAGTGAAGTGTATATAAGTGCACATAAAAAGCCCCGTCGTTTGACGGGGCTTTTTGATGCTCATAAGAGCAGGTTACGGCAATGAGCTGCTGATGGTACTGAAGGTGTTGCCGATCTTCGGTCCGAGCAAACGCATAACCGCAATCACGACGATGGCTACGAGAGCAAGAATGATTGCGTATTCAACGAGGCCCTGACCTTTTTCCTTTGGTGCAAATAACATGGTGGTAATTCCTTTCTCAATTAATTTTCTTGTTTTGCCTGAGGACCACCCTCAGAACTGTCTCCAGTATATCCATTTTAGCCAAAAATTCAACCCCCTGATTAGGGAAAGCATTTACAAGATTGTTAGCAGTCAGGTATTACAATCCTGGCCCTGTCAGAATAATTTGGCTCCCACTTAGGGATTCTTTCTATCCTATATTTTCATACTTTAGAAATAAAAGAGACTTTCTTATATAAGAAAGTCTCCTTTGCTCAATTTGAGAGGTGAATTACAGAGAACTACTAATTGAGCTGAATGTATTGCCAACCTTTGGCCCAAGCAGACGCATGATGGCAATCACAACGAGGGCTACGAACACGATGATCAGCGCATACTCGACAAGCCCTTGCCCCTGTTCTTTGGTAGAGAATAACATGGATGAATTCCTTTCTGAATAAACAATTTAACTGCCAAAATGTGGAAAATTTATATGAAGATTTTATCATTTAGTTCTCATTCTGTTCTTAAAAAATATGCAAGGTTCACACTCCAGACACCATCTGAAATAGTATTTGAACATCTCAATCGAGTAGAATTCCACGCATGTTAAAACGTATCTTGAAATGGATTCGCCGAAATATCCTACGCCTTGGGGCAATGGCTCTCCTGGTAGCGTTTCTGCCGCGAGTGATCACAGGCATTTACGCGACAAACCACATCTATAAGGAAAGTGAATCACCTAAAGAGCGGGTTGCCATTATCTTTGGGGCGGGGTTACGTCGCGATGGCACACCAACTGCCATGCTGCGCGATAGGGTGTTAACCGGAGCGGATCTATATTTCAGTGGAAAAGTCGAAAAGCTGCTGATGAGCGGTGATAACCGGTTTGAAAATTACAATGAGCCTGAATCGATGCGGCAATTTGCTCTTTTAGCAGGTGTTCCTGATAAAGCTATCGTTCTGGATTACGCCGGCAGGCGCACTTACGATACCTGTTACCGCGCCAAAGTCATTTTTGGGGTAAAAAATGCTCTGTTAGTGACTCAGAAATTCCATCTCCCGCGGGCCTTGTTTCTGTGCAACACACTCGGCCTGGATGCCATCGGCGTGGAGGCAAGCAATTGTTATTGGAATGGATCGCCATTTGTATGGGATATCCGTGAGCAATTTGCCACAATAGCCGCTTTCCTAGATCTTTATGTGAGCAGTCCTTCCCCAGTTTTGGGCAACCCTGAACCCTTGTTTGTGGATTAAATATCTGTATTTGCCCAATTTTCTATTATTCAGACAAAATACATCCTATATGTAGGGGGCAGGGGAATCCCCCATGGCCGCTTTCCAGAGCTGGAATTTGTGGATAACTCGCGATAATTTGTGGATAAGTGACTTCCGCTGTGGAGAAGTCCAGGATTGACCGAAAATGTCAACAAAGCTATACCCCCATATGTGGACAGTGATTTTGAGAGTCTCCAAGATGTGGATTGGATGAGAAAGCGTTCTTTCTGTGGATAAATCTGTGGACGAGTGTTCCCGATTCTTTCCACAG
>Ga0114129_10003845_pt1 | contig 21167 bp, 16 predicted proteins | sample RhiMetdeltSRZDD1_FD_80071 | JGI IMG/M metagenome (GOLD analysis project Ga0114129, IMG submission 80071) | Populus rhizosphere microbial communities from Tennessee, USA - Rhizosphere MetaG P. deltoides SRZDD1 (version 2) (version 2) | ecosystem: Host-associated > Plants > Roots > Rhizosphere >... | reverse complement strand
TCTTTTTATCAAAAACTCGGATCGTTGTGACATGAGGTCAGTACCGGAACGCGGTAGCGTCGGGTGTACGATGCGCCATCATTCAACCACAGGCAAGTGCAATGTCCGTTGAGTGATAGCGCGTCGTGCACCCGACGCTACCGCGTTCCGGTACTGACCTCATGCCACAACGATCTCGCTTTTGAATCGTTGTCCATCGTACAAAAAGCCCTGGCAGGTTGCGCGAACTGCCAGGGCTTTCAAGCGATGATCGTCCAATCAGGGCCGCGACGCACCCCAGGTAGATGACAGGTGAATCGGGAGTGTGGTAGGAGTACCGCCTACTGACGGATCTTTTCTCCAGACGAAGTGACCTTGCTGAACGGGAGCCGGAGAGTTTGATCCATTTGCCAGGGTTCGCTTTCGCGAACTATCAGTTCAGCGGCACATGGGTATTCTCAAGTACCAGCGCTAATTCGCGGTTAACGGAAGATTAAATAGTAGTTAAGTGCGAAGCGTACGCGTCAGTTGAATCGTGGTTGAGTTTAGCGGTACAAGTCGTTACTTGCGACTCAACAACATTCCCGTTCCAGGTGCTTATGGTCCAACGGCAGACGAGTAAAAACTAGCGCCAGAAAAAGGCACCAAAAGCACAAAACAAGATCGTAAAGAGTGGATGACCTCTGCCCTCGGGTTTTATGTCTTGCGTTTCTCGCTTACTACATGAGCTTGACAGCCAGAGGGGTTCTACCTTTGGCAGTTCTTGCTAACCTGTTTCCTGTGTCTCTTGCGCATTCTTGTGGCCTAGTTTGGTCCGGCCCGATCAACCACTCAGGGCATTCGGATTTGCATTCAACGTTGCTTAGGGCGTTATGATCGACTCCAACGTACACGTGCCCGAATCCAGTCGACTCCACTCATTTCCTTTAAATGCCAGCACCGCGAGCGTGCCGGCGGACATCGCCTGAACAGCATCCGTCAGCCATTTCACTAGCTCCTCTATCGCCGGATTGTGCCCGACCAGCAACACGGAGTCGTGCTGCGAATCCACCTCCTTAAGCAGTTGCGACAACTCGCGGATGCCAGCCTCGTAAATCCTTCGGTCGGAATTCACCGGCACGTTCAAACCTGCCGCATCTGCGACCAATTCGCTTGTTTGAACTGCCCGCCTGGCGGAAGACGTGAGAACCAAATCAATCTTAATACCTTGTGCTCGAATGTATTCACCTATACGAGTTGCATCGGACGCTCCACGCGCGGTTAGCGCACGATTAAGATCAGAGCCACTCTGATTTATAGGTTCAGTTTTTGCGTGCCGTAAGAGTAGTAGTTTCTTCATTGATCCCTTTGGAGTGCGGCGACTTGTCGCCGCTGTAACTCTCGTGGAGCGAAATTCTGCCCGTTGATTGCTCCACGCGTAAACCCGCGACAAGTCGTCGCACCCCAAAGATGCGATTATGATAACCTGTTAACTAGGGGCTGTGCCGCAAACGTTACCTTCTAGATCCGCCAGAATTAACAATCGCGTCCGAAAGATTCGGATGCGTGCCCGTTACACTCGCCGAGAATTAGAACGAATTGCCCAGACACCAACCCTCGGCGGCCTTTTTCTATCATTTCTGAAGATTGGAGTCATAGGTTTTGGCGGCAGTCTGGCGGTAATCGCCCAGATCCGTGCGCTTGTCGTACAGCAAAGACGTTGGTTGTCGGATCACGAGTTCGCGGCCGGGTTTGCTCTTGGTCAAACCCTACCGGGCACTGCTGCGGGGAATACGGCGACATATGTCGGACTGAAACTCCGTGGCTGGCGGGGCGCAACCGTCGCATTGACGGGTTTTGTTCTGCCGTCAATGTTGATGATGATTCTTCTAGCCATTCTGTACCGGCACTTGCGCTATCTGCCGGACACGGACCGGCTCTTCCACGGGTTGAATGCTGCTGTAGTCGCTGTAATCGTTGTAAGCGGCTTGCGGATGGGTCGCCATACGTTGCAGCAGCGCTGGCAGTGGGGTGTCGCTGTGGCCGCTTGTTTGACTGGCGCACTGCTCGGAGCAAGCGTGATTGAGGTGGTGCTGACTGCTGGTCTTGTCGGCATCTTTATCGACTCCTTCGCCGAAAAGCAGTGGCGAAAGTTAAGTGGAATGGCGATGCGTAGACGCAAACGCATTGCTGCGCGAGTATTGCTACAACGACGCCGGCGGCGGTTAAGCGGTAAGTATTTTGTTGGAGGTTATCTCACTCGCGTACTGGCAGACGAGCGTGTGCGCCGGGCGGAAATCGAAGATCAGCAATCGGATGATGATGGAACAGAAACGGAGCCAGTTCTTTTGCAGCCAAAGAGCCGCTCGCTGCTTTTGTTCGGCGCCCCCGTTCCTGTGTTTGCGAAGTTAAGCTTGCTACTCCTCTTGTCGACAATCTTCCTGCGGCTCGGAGCTATCACATTTGGCGGTGGGTTTGTGATGATTCCCTTGCTGGAAGCAGAGGTTGTCCAGAACTATCACTGGCTCAGTCATCAGGAATTTGCAGACGCAACTGCACTTGGACAAATCACACCTGGACCGATTTTGATCACAGCTACGTTTGTTGGGTATCGCGTCGCAGGAACACTCGGAGCTTTGATAGCAACCATCAGCATCTTTCTTCCCTCTTTTCTAATGACGATTGCGGCAGGCTCTTCGCTAGCACGGTTCTATACGAACCCGGTGGTCCAATCTTTTCTCAAAGGTGTCACCCCGGCTGTAGTGGGATTGCTGATCGCCGCAGCGTGGACCCTCAGTCGCGCAGGCATTCATACGTGGATTGGACTGTCGATCGCGGTGATTTCAGCAGTGGTTCTGATCCGTTTTCGCCCTAATGCGTTCTGGGTGATTCTCGGAGCGGGCGTGGTGCGGTTCCTGATTGGGTTGATGGGGTACTAGTTGGTGAAGCGTGAATGGAATTAGACGCAATCAGACCAATTTTCCATCTATCATTTCTCAATTTCCATTCGTATATCGGACCAGAGATCGTTGCGTTGGTCCGAGAAGTTCATGGAGGTCAGTACCGTAACGCGGTAGCGTCGGGTCGTCGATCGATTAGATCCAGGCCTTGATGTGAACGCAGACCCGACGCTACCGCATTACGGTACTGACCTCACTGCGCTCCAATGGAAAATAAATGAAAAATGGAAATTGCTTTCTGATCATTCCATCCACGTTTACCGCTCACGCTTTAAAATCCGCCAAGTCATAGTCCAGAAGATCACCAATGCGATCGATAGTTATGTCCGGTGGAGGGTATTTCGCAACCTCTTCTACATCGTGGGCATAATGACCCTGTTTCGCAAACACTGTGGTGACGCGTTCGCCCCACACTTCCTTTATCGCTGACAGGATCCGGACTTTGTCATCGATCAGGACATAGTGCTTCGCCGGATAACGGCGCTCCACATCCGCCAGTTCTCGCTCCTTGTGAATGTAAATCAGGATTTGCTTATCCACCTCTTCAAATAAACCCGAACGTTCAACTTTGCGTGGCTGAAACACGACGTCGCCGTCTGAAAGGATTACGGTTGGACCCCACTCCTTGCATTTATCAATTACGTCGAGTGAGTTGGGGAACAAACGGTTCGCAAATGGGTAGTTGATCAGGTAGGTCGAAACGGTCAAAAAATGTGTATCGTAGGGACTTTCGAGGCGATAACGCTGCAGCGCACCCAGGTAATCTGCATATCCGAGTTCATGTCTCAAAGTCTCAAATAGTGACCAGTAGCGTTCGCTCCGCTCAGGACCGATCTCCCTGTCCAGGTATCTTCTCAGGTCAATAGTGACTCTATCGTTATCGAGCAAAGTATTATCCACATCAAACAAAAACACTACGTCGTGCTCCGTCATGAGAGACCTCCGGCGCTATGTTAAAAGATCCACGACACAACACGAAATTTTGTGTGGCTGAGCAAGATCACGACAGGATTAACTTGATTTACAGGTTGTTACTGGCAGTCTTGACTCATTCGCGTGTTGATTATCCTGTCATTGTTGTCGACCATTTCGACTATGGGTTAGAACGAAAATACTAATTGCTGCTGGAGCCGGTAGGTGCGCGGGGCAAAGGCGCTGAGAGGCACAAAAAATCCTGGCGCACTATTCTTGATCTGACTTTGAATGAAGATAAGACTCTGGAAAGTGACCTTCTTTGCTATTCCGTACTCGAATCGGAAGTAGTTCGTATGGATGTTCACGCCGGTTCCCGTACCTAAATCGTCATCAGTAACCTGCGAGATCAGAGAGTTTGCACCTTTGCTGGCATAAACATACAAATATGACGTGTCGCCGCGCTTCGTAATGCGGCCTAGCTGAAAAGCTGCAAGGAATGCGTCCCGCTGGTCCAAACCAGTTCCCATGTTACGCGCAAATTGAAAGTTGAACATGATTGGGAACTGATGATCGTTGTGCTCAAATCCGGAATAATTCAACCGATACGTCACCCGAGCGATCTTGAAACTCCGAGCCGAATAGATTGCACCTCCGGGCGTAGTGGTTGCAGTGCCTACGCCCGTCAAGGGACCAGATAGCGCAAGGCCAATCCCGGGTTGAATCAGAAGTACTAACCCGTCGTTAGTCGAGGCAAGTGCGATCTGGTTCGGATTGCGATACAGCTGCACGTCGCCGCCGAACTGATCGCTCCACCGTTTATTGAATTGTTGATTAAAGAGAACGCCCTGGTGAAAAAGATTGGCAGATCTGCCAGTAGAGCCTACGATCTGTCCAGCATTTGCTAACGGACTTCCCGGAGTGATTATCGCGACGTTTGGATTTGTCAGTATGTACTGGCCGGCGCGAAATTCAATACTACTCAGGTTCAAGGGCTTCTTCTCGAGAGACCAAACATACTTTTCATTGAACCCGTTGAAGCGGATATCGTCATCGAACAAGAATCTCGAATTGTCTGCAAGAATCTCCTGAACACGGCCAGCTTGGAGTTGTACGGCTTTGTTCGGATGATAGTCGATCCATGCTTCGCTGATGAACAACGGGTGCCGGACCGTCGTGGAAGAAAAGTCCTGATCCAACGTGAGCGGATTGTTGATCGGCCCCGTTGCGAGTTGACCGTGAAAACTCAGGTTCGGATAGAGATCAGTGTCGAAATTGAAGCGTAAGCGGTAACGAGCACGAGCGTTCTGAGCGTGTGTTAACGGTGGATCTGGAGGTTTGCTGGCAGAACGAAACGTACCGTCAAATCGGAGTCGAAGATCACCGCTGAACCTAAATGGCCCGACTCTTAGGACGCGATCCTCAACTGTCTTCACTCTGTTTTCGAGCGGAGTTACCTGGGGCTGCCCGTTCGTGGCCACTGGCTGGTCGCTAGTGTTCTCGTTTGCGGCAGGCGTGACTGACGCCACAGTTGATGACCCAGACTCAGTTGTCGATGTGGAAAGTCGACCGGCCAGCAAGTTTATGGTCACCTGCTGTTCTTTTAACAACTTACGAAGCTCGTCGAGTTGAGCGGCTTGCTGCCTGATTGATTCTTCAAGTGCGCTGATTCTTTCCGCATCGCTAGTGGCCGGTTTTTCTGTTCGAGGGCCTTCCGCTTTTGTCCTGTCTAGCTCCTCATTCTTTTGTGCCACCGTCGTCGTTCCAGAAAGAAGGCAGAGGAACACTACAAAACCGAAAACGAGTGTTGAGTTGCGTTGCATTTTGCCTCCGAAAAGGTATGGGTTTGCGAACGAGAGCGTAGTCTTGTGGTCTGAATTTTAGATTAACAGGATGTTAATTCGGTCTAAAGCGTGGGGCCTAACGGAAGTTACGAGTATAGCTCGTCGATCACGTCACCGTATTTCTCATCGATTACGGAGCGTTTAACTTTTAATGTCGGTGTCAGCTCACCAGTATCAATGCTAAATTCATCGGCGAGCAGCGCTATGCGACGCACTCGCTCATAGTCGGCAAGATCCGCAGTAAGCGCGGCTATGTCTCGCTGAACCGTTTTTATGGCTTCCGGATTGCGGCTAAGTTCCAATCGATTCTCAGGTACTTCCCTACCATTAGCAACGAGCGCCTGCCTGAGCGATTCCCAATCTGGAACGATGAGTGCGGCTGGTTGCTTGCGGCCGGCGCCCACAACAACCACCTGGCTGACGAATTCACTTTGCTTTAGCAGACTTTCAATTAATTGCGGAGCGACATACTTTCCGTTTGAAAGCTTGAAAAGATCCTTCTTGCGATCCGTTATGTGGAGGTGACCCGCCTCATCGATGAATCCGACATCACCCGTGAACAACCAGTCGTCCTTGAGCACTGCCGCCGTTGCCTCTGGTTGTCCGTAGTACCCGCGCATGATGTTTGGCCCATGGATTAGTATTTCTCCATCCTCGGCAATTTTCAGTTCGATTCCAGCAAAGGGGACCCCTACCGAGCCGACGCGGTTGTTACTCGGGCGGTTGGCTGAAACTATGCACGATTCCGTCGCGCCATATCCCTGAAGGATCGGAATGTCCGCTGCTAGAAATGAATAAGAGAGAGCTGGTGACAGCGGGGCTCCGCCAGAAACAAAGTATCGCAAGCGGCCGCCAACGCCTTCACGCCATTTCGAGAACACAAGCCGATTTACCATGCGCTGCTCCATTGCTAAGCGCACCGGTATTTTTTTGCCTTTGTCGACCAGTTCTCCGTAGCGTTGGCCAGCCGTAAGCGCACGCATGAAGATTCGTCGCTTCCAGCCTTTCTCGGCCATGCCTTTCTTAACAATTCGGTGATAGACCTTTTCAAAAAGACGCGGCACGGCCGTCATAACGGTTGGACGGACCTCGCGAAGATTGTCTCCAACCTGATCGAACGATGCCGAGTAGTAGACGGACACACCGCTGAAACAAAAGACGTAAAAGCCAGTCCGCTCGAATATGTGCGAAAGCGGCAACACCGAAAGCGCGGTATCAGTTGGACCAATGGGCAAGCCGCTATTGATGGATACTACGTTAGACATGAAGTTGCTGTGCGTTAGCATCACACCTTTCGGTTCACCAGTTGTTCCAGAGGTGTAAATGATGGTGGCTAGATCATCCGGGCGCACAGCATGGAGATAAGCATCAAACGCATCTGGCCGCATTCGTGCCTGTTCACGACCACTGTTTTCGACTGATTCGAGCGTCAGCGCCTGATCCAAGTCCTCAGCAGCTTCGCTGTCGAAGAAGATCAGACTCTCGACGTGTTTTCGATCAGCAAGAGCGGCGCGGCCGTGTCGATACAGTTTGCGGTTCGAAATGAAGATCGACCGGGCACCTGAATCGGCGAGGATGTAGCTGATTTGATCAACCGCCTGTGTCGTGTAGATGGGAACATTGATCGCGCCCAGGCTGAGAATCGCGAGGTCAGCTATCGACCATTCCGGTCGATTTTCCGACAACAGGGCAATTCGGTCTCCGGGTCGTATTCCCAGTGCAGCGAGGCCCAGGGCAACATTGCGAACTCTTTCAATGAAGGTCTCCGCGCTAATGTGCAGCCATTCGCCTTCGACTTTGTGATTAAGTGCGTCCGCTTTGTTGTGGCGTAAAACTGCGGCGAGGCACAAACCGGGCAAAGAAGTAGCCGCGGTGCCAGTCTGTCCCTCAGCAGATACGGATTTGACCGAGGTCGCCGAAGCCACGTGTTGGCGTCTCCCTTTCGTTTATTCGGGTGAAGGTGTAGATAGCTTTGCGAGACTGGAATTCGCGCCAATCATACCCGCGTACCCTCAGTTATCTCAACTTTGGCGACCGACGGCAGGGCAGGTTGGCGAATGGATCGTGTTGAACGACGGCGTTTTCTGCGACGTGTCGTGGGTTGCTCAACACGGCTATCCAGTGTCGCCAACGCGGCCAAGATCAAAAACAGCAGCGCATTTGATGTTGTGTGAAGGGTGAAATCAAAAAAGCTGTGGACGAGCACAGCAAAACAACCTGCCAGGGCGCCGATGCAGACACCACGACGAAAATCGTCCCGTGACTCTCTGCGAATAAATGCCAGCCGAAATAACACGATGACGAACACAAGCCCGAGAACTGCGCCAATGATTCCTGCATCCGACAAAATCTGAAGGTAGTCGTTATGCGCCTGTTCGAGACGATATAGGCCATTGTGCGAATCGTAATGCGTATAAGTGAGCCCGAAGGCTCCGAGGCCTGTCCCAACCAGTGGGTGGGCCTTGATGATGTCCAGTGTCACGCTCCAAAAGTGTGCACGGCCTGTAGTTGGATCATCGGTGTTCACCGTCCCGACAAATCGACTTAGCACTCCCTCTCCGCCGAGCAGGACGACACCTGCAAATACGACAATAATTAACGCCAGTGCAAGTGCGGTCCGAACAGCTGCGCCAGGTGCGCGTCGATTGCTCCTCTCGTGACTTCTTCTCCGGCGACGTAGTCCTCCGATACCGGCAAGGAATGATACTTCGGCAAGTAAACTAATAATTCCGCCGCGAGAATTGGTCATTATCAACGCGACCGCCATCAGACCAGCAGCGAACAGATAGATAAAACGTTTTTCCTTTTCCACACCTCCCGCAAAAATCAATCCCAATGGCAATCCGATCGTTAGTTCCATATAACCGGCGAAGTGATGCCGGTTAATAAACGGACCAAACGCTGTGCTCTGGGCCAACTCTCGCACCCAATAGACTTTGTTTGGGCTCGTAAACGATTGCGTCAATCCAAAGAGAGCGAGCAGGAAACCGAAGATTGTTATCGTCCTGACAAGTAAACGAAGTCGGTGAGGTGTGTCTGTAAAAACAAGTATCGCCGCAAAATAGACAAGGAGCGCCGCCACCTGAACAATAAACAAACGAGTCGAGTAGGCGTCGAATGATAATGAACGAACGATCGGCCTCGTTAAGCCTGCGCCTGCGTCTTCGCTTCTAAGTGGCAGTAACTGGAATGCGGCCACTGCAAGTATTCCAACAAGAGGAAGCTGCAACGGGTTTCGACTAATACGCATAACCCCGAGTTGCCACCCATCCAAAATCCACAAGACAAGTATCGCGACCGCTCCAAGGTTGAATATGGCCAGCGCCCAATAATGCACAGTGCCATAGGCCAATGCTGAAAGAACGATCGCCACTGACAAAATCAAAAACGCAAAGCGGCTAGGGAGCGTGTGGCGAAAGTGAAACGCAGGAGGCGTGGATTGCGCCTCGGGAGGTGTGATTGGTTCTGGGGCCGCAGCTATTTCAGCGGCTGAGACTGAAGTCGTCATACCAAATCGTCCCGAAAATTGGACACACAGTGTTTTCGCCACATGACTCTCGTGCAAACTGCACGTTTACTGCCTCCGTTTTGTCGCCAGTTTTAAAAGTAAGGGCCAACTGCTGCCACCCCTTTGTGCCCACCGGAATCGGGGGCGAACTTACAAAACCTGTTCCATCGGCAGCATCAACGATTTGAATCAAAGGCGTTGCAGCGCTCTGCAAGTTTTGCGTGCGGAAATAACATTCAAACTTGTACGTGGTGGCTGGCATCACCGCTACCATCTGCGAGACGTTAATCGGATCGAGACGAGAGTGCACTTGAAATGTCATCCGTAGACTGCGATTGCCACCATGAGCCATATTCGGGTCAATACCGATTTGCATTTGCGGAACGCTTTTTACACGCCAACTAAACGCATCCGCGTCGCGCGGCAAATCGTCTTCAAAACTGCCATCAAGCATCTTTCCGATAACGCCTCGATAGTTCTCAGAAGATGACAAGTCATTCCATATCGTCAGGGAATTATGGAAGCGTTTTGCAGCCAATAATGTGGTCAGCATCGACCTACCCGCCTCGCGATTTGCTTTCTTTTCACTGTCACTGAGCGTCGCCCACACATTGAGGCCATCGTCGAATCTGCCTCGGCCCACCAGATACTCTGCGAAACTTGCTCGTGCCTCGGGCGTTGAACCAATGGCCGTTTTAACCGCCTCAACATCAGGAGAGTAGACCTCCCAAGCTAAATTAAATAGCTGCGGGCGCAGTTCAGAATTGCTCTCGCTCGCGCGACGGAGCTCGGCAAATGCGTCTGGATACCTTGCCTCGCGAAGCAAAAGATTTCCGAGGTACCAAGCCGGATACGAGTATGATGGCGCCAGCTCAACAGAACGTCGCAGTGCCCTTTCAGCGCGATCCATGTCACCATTCTGTTCGAGAGCAGTCCCTAATGACATCCAGAAGCGATAGTCATTTGGAGAGAGACTGACAGCGGTTTCGTATTCCTCGATGGCGCGGCCCATTTGATCGGGAGGAAATCTCTTCTGAACGATCTCGCCGAGACGCCAATGAGGCAACGGATCATTTGGTCCTAACGAAGCAGCAACTCGCAGCGTCTTAATATCACCTTCGTCGGGATCAAAGTACTCGGCCATTGTATTGCCGACATACCACCGCACCGCGAACCAGGCCCACACGACCGCGCCGGCGATTAACAAGATCATTGCGATTCGCACAGGAGCTTTACGACTATTGATTTGAACGACATCAGCCATAGACGCTAGTTCGATAGTTCCTCAATGTTAATGCGCATTCGTTTGACTGCAATTCGGTGTTCGCTACAACAGCGTATGATAGCTTCCACTCGCTCCTTGGACAGTTTGGAGCTTGAGATCAAGATCTCGTCAACTCCGTGCTGCTCGCAAACGGCGGCCAGATCGCCGTTTCCATTTATAACCTTTAGCCCGTGAATAACCTTGCCTGACTTTGCCGGATCGTCGTCCAGGAATCCAACTGGAGCCAATTTTAAGTTGCGGTTGTTCTGAAGTTCTCGCAAAAGCAATTCGCCGCCATCTCCCGCACCGTAGATCAAGACCCTGCGCCCATCGAGTGGCGTAACTGTTGGAATCATCTGCCGCAACAATCTAAAGGCCATTCTGCTGCCAGCCAGAAACATGAGCATGAGCAATCCGTCAATCAGAAAAACTGTACGCGAAAAACCTTCAAATCGAAATTTGAAGAGCACGGCAACCATGATTGCGAGTGAACTCAGGACGATAGCCTTTGCGAACACAATCAGATCGTCAACACTCGTGTAGCGCCAGATACCTCTGTAAACGCCCATGCCGAGGAAGACCAGCATTTTTACGAACACGATTACTGGCAGCGTGCGAAGAAATAGTGTCCAAGCGGGGCTGTGTGAGAACGCGCCGAATTTAATCGCATACGCGCTCCAGTAAGCGAGGATAATTAAAAGTAGATCGAGCAGAACTTCGAAGATTCTTCGTTTGTACGAAAGATCAATCAGAAACGCGTATAGTGGTTTCTGTTTCAGGGCCAACGTCGCTTGCGGTTCGTCGTAGACCTTGACGCCTGCAAGGTAGACTCCGATCAAGGTAAGAATAATCGTGAAACCAGCAATGGCCGCCAGACTCACATCGGTTTTGAGCCGTTGCACCATCACTGCAACCAAACCCGACATGGCTGCGAATCCGTAAAGCATCCATACTGCGCGTCGTTCTGACAGGCCGAGCGCAACGAGACGATGAGACGTGTGGTCCCGGCCACCTTGCGATGCAGCGCGCCCGGAAAGCTTGCGGAGCACGGTAACGAATGTCGTATCAAAAATTGGAATGAAAAGAACCAGGATGGGTACAGCCAATACTGGCAAGAAACTGCGAGATCTTCCGCCGGAAACATTTACCAGCGCTGAACTGGCAAGGAAGAATCCGATGAAAAGAGAACCGCAATCGCCCATGAAAATTGAGGCGGGATGCGAATTGTAGATAAGAAAGCCAAGCAACGCACCGGCAAACGTCAACAGCAACAAAGCATCCGCATACTGTGCTGTAGTGAGGAAGCTTAGCGCCAGGAAGCCCGAAGCAATGACGGCGATTCCCGCTGCCAAACCATCCATGTTATCCAACAGATTGACAGCGTTGGTTATTCCGATGAGCCAAAAAATCGTGATCGCCATGTCGACCGCGAGTGAGTTCGTCCACGGCAGTCGGAGCCCGTAGTAAATCACGAACGCGGAGCCCAATACCTGACCAATCAGCTTCTGGTAAGGTTTTGTATGAAGGATGTCGTCAATCAGGCCGACTAAGAAGAGAAATGTGCTTGAACCAATAACTACCCAAGTTTGCGGTGAGTGCCGGACAAAGAGAACGTAAGGAATCACGACCGCGAGCCAAATCGCGACGCCGCCAAACATAGATGTAGGCTTATTGTGCCACCGATCTGCTTTTGGCTTGGCTACCATTCCAAACCGAGCAGCAACAAGGCGCACTAGTGGCGTCAGGACGACAGCCAGTCCAAAGGACACCGCTACTGCCAAAAGATTTTGAACAGTAAAGAGCATTCAAGCACGCAAGCGTACAGAAACTTTGTGAGCTTACTTAATGCGGAAGGTGTTTATTTCCCTCCTGAAAGTTTCCACATCAACTGGTTCCCGGCCGGTCGCTGTGGAAATCGATCACGCTTTGCAGAATTCCGTCCAATTCCATTTGTGGACGAAAACCAATTAGCTCGGCAATCTTCTTAATCTGTGGCACCCTTCGAGGCATATCCTCGAATCCTTCTTCATACGCCTCATCGTACGGCAAAAAAACAATTTCGGAATTCGACTTAGTCAATTCTTTGACCCGTTTTGCCAAATCCAGAATCGTGATTTCCTGATTCGACCCAATGTTGAATACCTGTCCCACTGCCTGCGGGTGGTCCATCACCTTGATAAGCGCACCGACAACGTCCCCCACGTATCCGAAACACCGGCTCTGCTTTCCATCGCCGTAGACAGTTATCGGACGACCTGAAAGAGCTTGCTTCACAAATGTCGGAATCACCATACCGTATTGGCCGGTCTGTCTCGGACCGACGGTATTGAAAAGACGGACGATAATCGTGGGGAGTTTTTTCTCGCGCCAGTAAGCAAGCGCCAGAAACTCGTCGATAGCCTTCGAGCACGCATAGCTCCAACGACCTTTGGTCGAGGCTCCCATCACAAGATTCCCGTCTTCTCGAAACGGAACGTCCGTACTCAAGCCATAGACCTCGGACGTTGAAGCAACCAGTACTTTCTTCTTTTTCTTGTTCGCGAGGCTAAGAACTACTTCTGTACCCCGCACATTTGTCTCGATTGTCCGCACCGGACTTTCAACTATCAATTTCACACCCACAGCCGCAGCCAGATGAAAGATTACGTCACACTGATCTACTAATTCTGCAGTGACCGGCTGATTGTGAACGCTGTCAATGGTGTAGTGAAAACGGGGATTGCCTTTCAGGTGTTGAATATTCTCGATTGTCCCGGTCGACAGATCATCAATTATGAAGACCTGATCGCCGCGATCGATATACGCATCCGCGAGGTGTGAGCCGATAAACCCCGCACCTCCCGTTATAAGAACTCGCAAGCTCAGTTTCCTCCATTTAGTTAGTGAGCAGAAGCTGTTCGGCGTAATTCATGTTAATGATCCAACTTTGACGAATGGATTACCGTTCAAGTAGCCGAGGCCTTCCGTAAAATGTCCGCCAGCTTATTCGCCTGCTCCTGCAAAGCGTAATGTTTGATAACGTGCTCTCGACCAGCATGTCCCATTCTTCGCCGCTTTTCTGCGTCGGATATCAATAACTCCAGTGCGCTGTGCCATTCATCGCTACTGTTGGCGACCAAATGAGTGATTCCAGGTTCTCCAATTTCTGCCGATGCGCCGATAGGAGTTGCCACGTAAGGTATTCCTACGGCCATGTATTGGATTGCCTTAAAGCCCGATTTGCCTGATGCCCACTTCATGGAATAACGGTTGTGATCGATTGGATAAAGTCCGATATCAATTGATTGAAAGTCCTGCACTTCTCGATCGAGTTTCCATGGAAGCGTCTCAACCTCGACACCCGGAAGATTAATAGCTCGCGTACCGGCGCCGACGACCTTAAGCGTAAAAGTATGGTCCGTTGCCAATCTCTGTAAAGCAGGAAATATCGACTCCAAAAACGGAAACGTTGAGTGCGTTCCAATCCAACCCAGGACAAGTTGGTCCTGGTGCTTATCGAGTGTTGGTCGAAAGACGTCCGTGTCAACTACTGTCGGGACAACACACGCTGCTGTTCCCTTGTTCTTGACGTAATCAGCTATTCCGGAGTTACCGCACGCTACAACTTTAGCCCACCGAATCAAGTCGTCCGTTTTGCCAAACCATGTCAAGCTTTTACCAAATTGACCGTAAGTCGGGCTAGTATAGGAGACGTAAGTTGCGTCGTCCAAATCGAGTACCATCGGCCGCTTCAGTACGTGAGTCAAAACCCACTCGATCACGGGCGGTCCAAACATCATGGCTTCACGCTGAACAAAAACAACGTCAGCTTGATTTGCTGCCCAGACGTCTCGCAACCTCTTTACCGCGGAGCTGATTAATCCAACGCCGGTGCTCACGATCGCCTCGCGGCGATATAGTCGAGAGAAGAGCCTCGAGTCGAGGAATGGATGAATTGTCAGCTGGATACCCCGTTCCGCTAACGGCCTAACAAACTGTTCTAAACGGTACCGCGTCGCCGCGGCTTCTACCGGATAAGAGGCTAGCGCCAGAACCTTCATGCACCTTTAACCAACATCTGCTCAGCGGACGGCTTTTGCCCTGATGCTACCCACCCGTACGCGGCCTTTGTGCTGATGTTTTGAAGCCCGGCTCTTTTCAGCCAATCAATGACCTGCTGTCTTGTATAGCGATTCTCAATCGGCGCTGAAAAACGATCCAACTGATCGTTAACGCACACGCGGAATGGAAAACGCGCGTATTGTTTCATCGGAATCCGTTCAGCGAACCCGGCTAAGCCAGGAACACGTTTCAAAATACGATAAGGCCACACCAGGAAACCGTAAGCTGCCAGCGCAGCAGGAAACGCGAGTGCATGAACTGCTTGATGTGGCAGACGGCGTGTTATTTCGCGAAGCATGGTTACTGCCGCCAGCATTCCCCGTTTGATTGGTTGACGTTCTGGTTGCCAATAAAGATAGATCTGAATCTCACCACCTGGTTTCAAGTAGCGCAGCAGGTTTTGAAACGCAGCTTCCGGTGCCGGAAGATGATGCAGTACTCCGATGGAATAGATAAAATCAAAACTCTCCGGCGCAAAAGGCGGACAATAAAGGTCAGCCTGGACCACTTGAACGTTACCAACGTTTGCGGTATTGCGACGAGCTACTTCGACCGCCGGTCCAAGATCGATAGCCCAAACTTCTCCGCCGAACTTTGCGGCATAATACGCAAATCTCCCGTTACCACATCCTGCATCCAACACTCGTTTGTTGCGAAAGAATTCCTTGCTGTGCGGCTGCATGTAGTCTAAGAAGCTTTGTTCCCACTCGGCGTACATCTCCGGAAACCGCGTCCATTCGAAGCCGAAACTCAACGCTGTCTGTACCTGTTGGTGATCAGCTCCGTTTGCGGAACCATTCTGTAAGAGGGCCTCGCGCAAAGGAGACAGCAGCAAACGTGGGATCCCCGAGATGACCGGAAATGTCTGGTTACAGTGTAAACAATGCAGACCCTTCTCAGTCTCGTTCTGCTGCAATTTTCCGTGGCACGCCGGGCAGCAAAGTATCTCAATGGATTTGTCTGCGATTCTGGCCATCTGGTCTAAACTGTAATGCCGGTTCCGGGTAGTTAACAATTTAATCGGTGATGTGAAATGGCACTTAATTGCAGCCTAGATCCGTGATTCCATGCGATTCTCCGCAGAATGCACCGGCACATTTGCGCTTTCAAGCTGCATCAGCTCTCGATAAAGGTTCTTGACATCAGTGACTAACCGCTCCTTCGAGTGGTTTTCGGTCACAAACTTCACAGCTCGTTGGCCCATGTCGCGCTGAAGCTCGACATTTGAAATCAGGTGATCAAGACCTGCCGCGAACGAAGCTGCGTCTGAAGCTGGAACACTTATTCCGCGTTCACAAACAGTGTACTGGCTTGCGCGCTCTCGTTGCCTTGGCTCGCCCAACAGATCGACAACTCCGCCGACAGCCGTTGCGATGATTGGCCGGGCATTTGCCATCGCCTCAATCAATGTCAACGGAGTACCTTCGTTAAGCGACGTAAGCGCAACGATGTCTAAAGCCGGATAAAAGTTTTCCGGGTCATTCCGATTGCCCGCGAACGTAACCTGAGTTTGGAGTCCCAATTCTGTCGCGCGCCGTTCGAGTGCTTGCCGCAAATTGCCGTCGCCGATTATCACAAACCGCACGTCCTTACCCGCTGTCTGCGTTTCGCGGAATACCTTAATGGCTTCGAGGAACATTGAATGGTTCTTAACTCCAGTGAGCCGGCCCACGATACCGATGATGATTTGGTCATCATTCGCGCCGAGGGTCTCGCGAAACCGGCGACGGCGATTTGTCCAGTTAGCGAATTGTTTCAGCTCAATACCCAGTGGAATCACCGCAAACTGTTTTTTCTCACCGACGCCAAACGTTTCGTTGATTTCCTTTCGCTGTTGTTTGCTGACAACCACTATTCGATCAGTTCCAAGTCGAGCCAACGTTCGTTCAATGAAGAGAAACAATTTCGTCTTAGTTGGTCCGTAGTAACTGTGAAAGATATGTCCATGGTAGGTATGTACAACGCGGCACCTTCTGGGTCTTCCGACAAATAATGGCAAAGTTAACCAGCGATACCACAGCGCCGCGATTCGGCCGATAGTGCCGGCCTTTGCTGTATGAGTATGAATAATGTCAGGTCGTTCGCGGAGCAGAAGTCGATATAGTTTCCAAACAGCTATGACGTCTCGCCAGGAGATCTCACGGCTCATCTCAGGAATGTAAATCGGCTTGACGTTGTTCTCTCGAGCAAAGTAGCTCATATCATCTTCACCGTCGGGTACAGTACCGGCAACGAGCAATGATTCGCAGGTATCTCTCAACCCCTGCGTGAGCCACACAACGTGACGTGCTGGTCCACCGACGTTCAATCGACCGATGATGCGAACGATCTTCATGGCTAATTTGGCCGCTGAGACAAGGTTACTCTTTTGATCAGTAACAATTAACGGGCGGAGGGATTGGAGACAGGCTGTCTAGTCCATCGTAAACACGGTATTTGCGTCATCTTCGTGACGAATCTCGTCGACGTTCTCTTTTTTGCCCTCACCCATGTAAAGCTTATTGGGACAGTTGATGACTATTCCGGGCACAGTTCCGACGTTTTTATATGCGTGAACAACGCCGGCCGGGATCAGCACTGATCGTGGGTTATCCTCTCCCACCACAAGCGTCATAACCTTGTTAAGGGTAGCCGAATCAGGCCGTCGATCCCACATACGCAACTTAAAATTAGAAGGACCTATGAAACAGAAAAAATCTGCCTGGTGCACGTGCTCATGAGGACCACGCGTTACTCCCGGCTCTGTTGCTGAGATATAAGCCATCACTGGATGGAATTGCCCCGGTATTGCGTCTTCTCGAAAAAGCTCGGCCAGCCAGCCCCGCTCATCTGTAAATCGCTTCAGTTCGCAAACCAGCACACCTTCGATGTCGCCGTCTGTGAACCGTTCAGACATTTGCACCCAACTCGGTTGCATTTTGCAGCTCCAATTTGTTCGCGCCCGTTTTGGCAACAAGGTTTGATGCTCGCAATAGACTCTCGAAGGTTCCGGCGTCTGTCCACCATCCATCGAGTTCTTCCCATGTCATCTCTCCGCGGTCGATGTAGGCGTTATTCACGTCTGTGATTTCCAATTCGCCTCGACCTGAAGGTTTGAGCGTTCGGATGATGTCGTAAACATCGCCGTCATACATGTAAATGCCGATAACTGCATAATCCGATTTCGGGTGTTGCGGTTTTTCTTCAATCCGCACAACCTTCCGCCCGTTCAGTTCGGGTACGCCGAATCGTTGAGGATCAGGTACTCGCTTGAGAATTATTTTTGCTCCGCTACCCTGATGACGGTAAGCACGCACCGCATTTCGGATATTTCCTTCGATTATATTGTCTCCGAGCACAACACAGACAGGGTCACCTGACGAAAAATGCTCGACGAGCGAAAGCGCCTCAGCAATTCCTCCTTCGCCTTCCTGGTAAGTGTAGTTTAAATGTTTAAGACCGAACGCCTTGCCATTTCCCAACAACTTCAGAAAATCGCCGGCTGAATTACCACCAGTAACGATCATGATGTCATTGATACCGGCATTCACGAGCGCCTGAATCGGATAGTAAATCATCGGCTGATCGTAAACCGGCAGCAGGTGCTTATTTGTAACCGCAGTCAACGGTCGCAAACGCGTGCCTAAGCCGCCGGCAAGGACAACACCTTTCATCGAGGCTCCTCCATCGGGAGAAATCGCACAGCTGAAATCCTACAGGTTAGGACGTAATTCGAGAGCTGAGCACAGGACTGAAGACTGCCCTATAGAATTACCGATCCTATGAATCAATGAAACGTTGAAACCAAAGTTCGAGCATCAATAGTGTCCAGAGTTGAGGCGAATACTCCTTTTGAGCTTGAGTGTGCTGTTCGACCAGGTGTCGAATTGCTTCCGGTTTGAATAAACCTCTGGCCAGAGATCTTTCAGACAACAATGTTTCTTTCAAAAACGACTGTAAGCTCCCGCGGAACCAATGACCGATGGGCACACCAAAGCCCATTTTTCGACGTCCGACATTTTCCGCGGGTAATAAATTTGCCAAAACCTTCTTCAATAAATATTTTGTCGTTAAGCCTCTCAGTTTCATTCGCTCGGGCAAGCTTGCGGCGAATTCAATCACGTTCTGGTCCAGGAATGGAGATCGGGCCTCGAGCGAGACTGCCATTGAAGCGATATCAACCTTAACCAACAAGTCGTTCGGTAGGTAAGTCATTATGTCGGCCAGCAGCGCAGAATCGACGATCCCGGAGCCGTTAGCCCCAGCAAAATATGGGGCTAGCAATTTTTCTGCTTTCGCGGTGTCGACATCGTTATAAAAGCCGTCCAAATAGATCTGCTGTTTATCTTGTCTACCAAAAACGGTGACCCACCGCAGATATCTTTCCACCTTGGGCAGCGAGGCCGCGTTCAGAAATCGTTTCGCATCACGAATGCGACTGCGTCGTGTTTCGGAGCTTGGCAAAAGGCCGACTGCCTGCTCAACAACAGATTCACGGAACACTGCGGGTAACCGGCGGTATCGCTCTGCCAATGTCATCGCCGCGTATCTTTCGTACCCCGCAAATGACTCGTCGCCTCCGTCTCCGTTCAGTGCAACTGTCACATGTTTCCTCGTCTCGCGCGCAACGTAGTAGGTGGGAATCGCTGATGAGTCAGCGTAGGGTTCGCCATAATGTTCAACCAGCAGCGGCAGTACTTCCAAAGCATTAGGACGAACGATGAACTCGTGATGATCAGCGCCAACGTGGTTTGCAACCCGGCGCGCGTGATGTAGTTCACTGAAATCCTGTTCCTCAAATCCAATGGAAAAAGTCTTCACCTTCTCGCTTGATTCCTGACTCATGAGGGCAACCACCGCGCTTGAATCGATTCCGCCCGATAGAAATGCGCCCAGCGGAACTTCAGACATCAAGCGCACCCTCACCGCGTCGCGTAACAGCTCAACCAGCCGGTGTCCCGCCTCTTCTTCGTCGATCTTGAGCTTTGCGGAAAAGTCGGGACGCCAGTACCGCTCGATCTTAATCTCTCCGTTTCGCCACCGAAGTGAGTGCGCAGGTTCAAGTTTCCTGATTGCGCGGTAGGCGGTTAGCGGCGCCGGAACACACATGAAAGAGAGGTACTGATCAATAGCCTCGGAATCAATATCGCGACTGACGTCAGGGTGAGTGAGAAGGGCCGTGAATTCCGAACCAAAGAGTAACTGCCCATTAACATGCGCGTACAGTAATGGTTTTTTCCCGACGCGATCACGAGCAAGGAACAACTCCTGAGTGCGAGTGTCCCATATCGCAAAGGCAAACATCCCCCGCAAATGTTTTGGACAGTCGCTGCCGTAGCGGTCGTAGGCATGAATTATCGCTTCAGTATCGCTGTTCGTGTAGAACGTGTGCCCAAGTTTTTCCAGCTTTTCACGCAGTTCGAGGTAGTTGTAGATCTCTCCGTTAAATACAATCCATGCCGTTCTATCAGAGTTGTGAATAGGCTGTTGGCCGCCTTTGACGTCGATGATTGAAAGACGTCGCATACCTAGTCCGACAGGACCATCGAAGTAAAACCCCTCGTCATCTGGACCACGATGACGTATCGCAGCACACATCCTGGAGATGAGTGCCTGATCGACGGGATGACGGTCGTTACGAACTATGCCTACTATTCCGCACACAATGCATTATCAAATTCGGGTTTCGTGACGCTGTTGTGAGCGTCAATTCTAATAGATATTGAGTCGTTTAAAGACATGTTTTAGGCCAATTCATTAATATTAACGAAGCTTTGCAAGGCTGTCCAAATTCACTCGAAATCTAAGCGCAGATTTCAATCGGAATGTAGCGGTGAAGGTCTGACATTGGGACCACGCCGGGCGGTGACTGACTTTTCTTTCAATAGGTCGTTTTCTCTTCGTCGCTCCTCCCGTTTCTCGAGTAACAGCACATACCCGACCGCAACGAAGATGAAATAAAACACTAGCAACTGGGCACGCTGTCGATAGGCCGTCCCCACGTTACCTTGAAAGACCGAGTAGGCCAAGGAGAGCATTATTGTAAAAATCAGGATGGGTGATATCTGACGTAGTCGATACCGGATAGAAAACCATAATCCGAGGATGAGTAACGGGAATGAAGCCCACCACATGACCATCTCAGGAAAAGTAATACTCTGACGCAACGAGGTGAGTTGCCATGGAAACGGCGCAAACAGCAGGTACGTCAGCCCTATAGGAATCGTGGAGAGAGCACCCTGGGTAGTTGAAACGTCAACATCCCTACCGAAACCTGACCGTGCCGACGTGGCTGCATCCAAACGACTGCGTTGTATTCGTTCTAAACTGACGTAGTTCTCCAGCTGTACGTTCGCGTACCTTGTTACGCCCAGATACGTGAGCGCCAAGCCAAGTACGATCATAATGATGAATTGTCGAACAAAGTTCGTTGCAGTAATCTTCTGCATTCCCATCACGAACGCCCCAGCAATCGCCACCACGATCATGTAAAACACGTAGAATCTCAAACTGAGTAAAGCAAATAGCGCAAACACGAGTATGACGAGGTACTTTGAATCAAATTTCTGCCCAAGTTTAAGAGTCGCTAAAATCGCAACTGCCAGACAAAACACGATTGGACCGTCTTTGAGTCCTTGCGA
>Ga0114129_10003844_pt1 | contig 21168 bp, 19 predicted proteins | sample RhiMetdeltSRZDD1_FD_80071 | JGI IMG/M metagenome (GOLD analysis project Ga0114129, IMG submission 80071) | Populus rhizosphere microbial communities from Tennessee, USA - Rhizosphere MetaG P. deltoides SRZDD1 (version 2) (version 2) | ecosystem: Host-associated > Plants > Roots > Rhizosphere >... | reverse complement strand
TTTGCCTTTTTCGCCAAAGACACCTACAAGTAAATCTGAAGCACCGTTAATTACTTTGGGATGCTCGGTAAATGAAGGGTCGCAATTAATGAATCCTGTAATCTTAACAATCTGCTTGATCTTATCAAGGCTGCCAAGATATGACTTTAATTGCGCTAACGCATTTATTGTGCACAGGCGTGCAGCCTCTTGACCTATTGCTATAGAATCAACCTTACCTCTAAACTTGACTTGCTTGCCTTCAGTAGGGATCTGCCCAGCCACAAAGGCGAGATTGCTAGAGAGGACCACCGGCACATATGAGCCGGCCGGCTCCGGTGGAACTGGAAGATCAATACCAAGTGAAGCAATCTTTTCTTCTATCATAGTCTTCAACGGTCTTCAATTGGTTAATTTACTTTGCTGTGAAAATTCGGCTTTTTTTTGAAAGGTTCCTAACGGATTACTCGCGTGTGCTGTCCGAGTACAACAATAGTCCTGTTGTGCAGAGGATAGTGACGAATATTGATCTGAGTGCAAATCCGAAGACTGGGTAGACTTTAGGATTGATTTATACAATGAAATCTTCTCACTAGCAAGTAGACAATATAAGTTCTAATGCTAATTATTAACGATTTTATAGCGCTTGCCTTTATTCCTACAAAATTTGGTATTCTAGCTCGTATTGTGAATTATGTTTGTATTTTGCTTAACTGGCTCTAATGAATTTACTTAATTTTCTTTATACATTTATCAAAATTTCATATCTGGTGGAAGGCTAAGATGAAGTACGGTATTATTTCAGGGTCTGTTATGAATTAGTTAATAATTTCTCCTTGGATGGATTAGCACATAGTGGAGGCAAAAGATTATAGAACTACTAGCTCACACGAAGGTGCATATCTATGCAGCAGGACTTTTTGAGAAATTACAAACGGAAAACAAGAAAGTCAAGCCGCCTTTACTCCCGCGCTGTTAAAGTATTTCCAGGAGGCATAAATCACAATATTCGCTATTTTAAACCATATCCATTTTTTGTCAATGGCGCAAAGGCTCAACAACTGCTTGATATAGACGGTAACAAATATACGGATTACTGGATGGGTCATTGGGCGCTCATATTGGGTCACTCTCCTAGAGCGATTGTTCAGTCGGTGGCCGAGCAGGCTAAAAATGGGATACTATATGGCACTGTCAATGCAGTAAGCATTGAGCTCGCAGAAACTATTCAGAAGCTAATGCCCATGGCAGAGATGATGCGCTTTTGCAGCACTGGCTCAGAAGCGACGATGTTTGCGATAAGGCTTGCTAGAGCAAGGACTGGGAGACGCATAGTTGCTAAGGCGATTGGCGGCTGGCACGGATTCAACACTACACTTTTGCAGACAGTTAACTATCCATTCGAGCAAGACGAAGGGCTGGGTTTAGTACAGGACGAAGGACAGTTTGTGGAGTCGATACCATTTAACGATCTAGATGCATCGCTCAAGGTCCTCGAAACAGTCAAGGATGATCTAGCATGCATAATTATCGAACCAGTGCTCGGAGGAGCAGGCTGCATTCCTCCAATCGATGGTTACCTCCAGGGTTTGCAGGAGTTTGCTAAAAAGAATGGCAGTCTTTTCATACTCGATGAAATTGTCACAGGCTTTAGGCTTTCTCTCTATGGAGCTGCAAGGATCTATGGGCTAGAACCTGATCTTTTTACTCTTGGCAAGATAGCAGGGGGTGGAATGCCCATTGGAGTTTTATGCGGCGACAAAGACATACTGTCGCTTGCTGATCCTGTAGCTAGGGCAGATAAAGATACACGCTGCGCAATAGGTGGCGGAACATTTTCAGCCAATCCAATGAGTATGACTGCAGGTATCATGACACTGGACTTTTTGAAAAGAAACAAACAACAAGTTTATAGGAAAATTGACAGGCTCGGGCGGATGGCAAGAAAGGGCCTAGCAAAATTATTTGCCGATTCAGGAATCCCGTGTCAGGTAACAGGTGTAGGCTCAATTTTTTCGACACACTTCGGCACGACTGCAGTTTTGAATGCAAGCGATGTCGCAAAATCCGATAGAGAGCTTCAAAGGGAATACCATCTAGCCCTTTTGGCGAACGATGGGATATTTTTTCTGCCGACTAAGATGGCGGCGATATCCTTTGCCCATGAAGAAAGAGATATTGGGAACTTACTAGATGCAACAGAGAAAATTATCACAAACACCAACCTCTTCAAGCAATTTGCATAACGAGACCTGCGTATATTTTGACTGATACTAGAAGTTGCGCTAGATGCATTGAAGTCTGCCAAATAGGCAGTCTCACGTCAAATCAAATTCTAGAAGCCAACTTGTTCATTTAACTAAATTATTCTTTGTCCTATAGTTGAATAATAATCAGCTGTTCTCGATCTAAAACAATACTGTGGGGCATTCTTTCAATCATTATTTGGATATTCAATAGAAATTAAAGAAACGCTATAATGTAATTGCTTAAAGCTCCATCAATGCTTCTTCAATGCTCTTTCTGTCTTGAGCTGTTGGTACCTGTTCAAGGTACTTGGCTAGGTCCTCTTTGGCGCCTCTATTATTCCCAATTTGCAATCTTGCTACGGCTCGGTTCTTGTATAAGGGCGCAAACCGAAAAGAATTGATGTCAATTGCCTTGCTATAATATGCTTCCGCAAGAGAATAATCTTTTTCCTTTAGATAGTAGTTGCCGAGACCGCGATAGGCGAGATATGATTTTGGGTTTAGCTTGAGTGCATTCTCGTAACAAACGATGGCCTTGTCAGAATTTGCTTCATTATAAGCTCCTCCAAGAAGAACCCATGCCTGCGAATTATCTGGATCAATCTCTGTTGCTGTTTGTAATCGTTCAATGGCTTCGTTAATCTTTCCATCCTGTCTAAATCCTTCAGCTTCAAAGCAGACCCTGTTGGATTTGGCAAACTTTAATTCCTGATTCTTTAGAAGATCCTTCATATCTGAAGGAAGCATGATAATAGCAGTCATGTCATCCTGTTCCCAATCCTGCTCAAACTTCTGCTCTGGGATCGCGCCGACTGTGTCGGGTTCTGGGACATAGGTAAGGATCCTGCGCTCCTCGCTATTGTAGCCAGATACAATCATTGCATGCTGCACTGTTGCCTTTATTCCAGGCACAATTACAATAGGCGGTATGCCCTGATCGACTCGCTTTTTCAAATCGCTCATTGAGCTTTTGTAGATATAAGATTCAATACCATGCCTTTGTGCAAGCTCAATCCCGTGAATCATTGTCACCCCTCTTTCATTTGCAGCACCAGATGTAGGGGGAGATATATCTTCACCCCAGTATTTCAAGACAACATTCATTACAAGTGGTAAATCTGCACTGTCTTCATTCTTGCTAACAAGAGGCAAGCTAATGAAATGCTCCGGTTGGGATTCCAAGCTAATACTTTCTCTGTCTTGCAAGCAAATAAAATCCTTCTCATATCTTTAAGAAATTCTTTACAAGTTCTAGGCCGTCATCTCCGCTCTTTTCGGGGTGAAATTGTGTACCGTACATGGTCATGTTGTCGTTGCAGACTATTTCATGCTGGCAGTACCTAGAGCTTGCAAGCGATACAAAATTTGATGGAAGTTTAGCAATACAATATCCGTGGCTCTCGTATACCAGGATCGAGTTCTTTTCTTGAGTCAGTGCATTTGTACTTAAGATAGAGACTTCAGTCATTCCTTGGATTTGCGCGGGCATTTTGCTTATTGAACCTCCAAGAGTAAGTGCTATTATTTCGGCCCCATAGCAAATACCGAGTAGTGGCTTACTTTGACACTGGCAGTATCTTATGATCTTAGAATTTATCATGTTTATTTGCTTGTTTTGTTTTCGCCTCCCTGAAAGTATCACCCTATCGCAATTGGTGAGATCTTTCTGGAAGACTTCGAGAAATCTCCTGTGAAAAAATCGCTCGTCTAGTCTGCCAAGGCAATCCAGTATATCGGGTGTAAAAGGTGATAGGTTGTCAACTACTAACACTGTCAATCTCTTTGTCCATCTGTATTGAGTTATACACTAATTCTTTATTATTACGAATTTCCTCGATTAATGTGCAAAATTACCGGACGTATCCCTTCCAGCTGGGTTAATGATTTATCCTAACTGCATCTAACCAGTGCTAATAATAACATGACCTGGGCTGAGCCTACCTAGATTGTTAGTACTTCGTCGAGCTGCTTAAAACCCCACCTATGCCACCATGTAAATTCAAGTTATCTTGAGTACGCTCAACTCTGCACCAGCGAACATTTACCAACCGTTCTTTTCTAAGCCCATTCTTGTATGGAGTTAGCTTCTGCGTGCGGTTGTAATGTTGGCTAAATCAACAGTCCCATTCGCAGACTGAAAAAAGTTATCAATGACAGTAGTCAAGATGCAGAGTTCAGGGTGGCTTTTAGCCACCTTTCCAAGCCTGAGTATAGTGCGCAATCACCTCAAATTGAAGCGGAGAAAAGGTTGCAACTAGTACTGTGACCTGCTAGACTGCGTTTTAGGCCCGTAGTCAGTACTTATTGCATTGCGAATGATAAATATCGTAGTAGCACCTTTTTTCAGATGCGATTTAGTTTGCTTCTGCTAGCCTTTTGCACATTAGATAAACTGCTGCATATGCGGGTACTTCAGCTGTCTCTTTTGAGATATTGAATGTATTCTTTTTTAACCTCACCTTAACTGGAGTCTTAACCCTGATGTTTATCTTGCCATCAGCAAGGAGACATGCATCGACGAAGGGGTCAAAAGAATTGAGATTGGTGCATTTTATCTTTGAGAGACCACTCTTGCTGTTTAGTGTTCCAGGCATCCTAAAGACCCTATGAACGTCCGTCGTTACCTGGGGATCTATCCTGACTCCCATGACTTTTGCTAATTTTTCCAATTCAACCTTGAATGCATCATAGCCGCCTAATTGATTGACAATATTCCTGAACTTGATTGCAGTTGTCATGTCGATCTTCAGCTTCTCTGCAATCCTCCTTCTCCAGCCATATGCAAGCCCACTTTTGGGGAATTTTATTAAAAACAGGTCTTCCGTATTGGTCTTTCTTACCCCAATACTCTCCAACGTAAGTCCAGTTCCAGATAGGTAGCTCACAAGGTCTGAGCGAGCTTGTGGATCTAGCGAAACAAATCCATTATCATTTATGTGTACATGAAAGCCATTGTTGCCGGAAAAGTAAGTAGTAATAGCACTGCGCTCCAGACCGATGTCAAATAGCAGATAGTCAATTAAACGTCTAGCTTCTATTTTGGACCCGTCTATACACTTGCTACAAGGAATAGACACATAATCCGACTTGTTGGAACCGCAGGACGAGCAAGAGTATGCCCGCTGTTCTTCATGTGTAGGAGGAGATGCAGCACCGCATTGTGTGCACACAGCATACGAATGAGATGGAACGCAAGGCATCCTCAGATCTTTTCCGTCAATATCAAAAATTAGGTCTGCCCCAAGCCAGCGCTTCTCCTGCATGGGTTGTCCAGTCGGAAATTCATAGTACGCATTTGAGCAATAAACATCAGAGGGGGCTTCTCTAACAAAGACAGCATCAAGCTCCTTCATACTCTTGAATGATAGATGTCTAAGCATGCCTTGTTGTCCGAATTGCATATAACCAAACTCACGCTGCTCTATCTTAGATGGTTCTTCGAGGGACTTTGATTGATAGAAATAATATTCTCTGAATGCCTTCTTTAATGCTGAGATTGTCTTGGCTGCAGAGTTATCCTCTCTCACTTCTTCATCCTGCCAAACTGAATTGGATTTATCAGTGTGTCGCATTGGGCAGTCGCAAAGCAAAGATTCTCATTTCTGATCTTATCGCATGAGGGAACAGAATATTTGATGTGACTTCCTTTCATCCCAGCCAAGTGCTCGACTTGGTATCTCGTTATTTTTTCATTAAAATCAGGAGCATTTTCAAACATAAAGACAATTTCATCTAAGGGTTTGCCAATGGCTAACATATATGTGGCAAGCATTACACGTGCGGAATGGGGTAGGTTATCGCCCTTATTCATCACTTCAAGTGCATGCTTGATGCACGGTGGGTACTCTGTTATGACCGGTGAGAGTCGCCGTTCATAGCGTGATAGGAGTTTTTGCCGTAATTCGTCAGCTTTTAAATTTATGCTCTGAGGCAAAGTAGGGAGAGTCATCGCTCTGACTTTGTCATATATGAGCACAGAAAGTTCATTTCTAATCAGTCTAACTGTCTCATCAGCATCAAGATAAACATAACCTTTATGCACAAGTCTGTTTATCAGTTTCCATTCCTGTTCATGAAAATGAGATGCTCTTGCCAGATAGTCTATAACCTTGACCTTGAAAAGACGCTGATCCTCTGATACAACTATCCTCAGTTTGAATAGATCTTCAAAGATTTTCATAATGAGGGAGCCATTCTTATTTTCATTCTGTTTTCTTAGATCCTCTGTGAGGAACTTCTCTGCCCTTCTTGCTTCTGCTAGCGCAAATTTTCTCAGGACTTGATCCATTCCAATTGATTTGACGATTACAAGAGAGATAAGGAAAGTAAGGATCTCAATTTCATATCTCTCTAACTTATCGTATATCTTCCCGTCGACCTCAATTTGAACACGCTCCGCGGCTCGGTCTATGATATACTTCATATCAGGCCTTTCGAGCTCTTCCCAACCAAAACCCGACTCACGCAGGTACTCGCCTGCTTCATTCAAAAAAGGATATTTGGCTAAATCACTGCCGGCCATTTTTATAGAAGCCAAGTCCCCAATTATGATATAGCTCTTCTACCATAAAAACTCCATTACAATAATCTTAAAGTAGCAAAAATTATCTTCTTATCAAAACCATGGGCGTAAGAGTGGGTTTTCATGTTTCAATATCTGGTGGAATATCAAATTCCGTAAATAATGCAAAAAAATTAGGTTGCACTGCGTTTCAAATATTTACTCGAAATCCTCGAGGTTGGGGAGTAAAACCAATACTGAGAAGCGAGGTTTTCTCGTTTAAAAACAAGCTCGCTGCAAGCGGGATCGAGAGGACATCGGTAGTCGTGCATATGCCATACCTGCCAAACCTCTCAGGACCGCCAGGCGAATTTTATCAAAGATCCGTAAAGACCCTCAAAGAAGAGATGCAAAGATGCGAATTGCTTGGAATATCGTATCTCATTATCCACCTTGGAAGTCATATGGGTAAGGGATCAAAGAGTGGGATTGACCAGCTTATAAACGCCCTAAGTACTGCCTGTGCACACAGTAAGTCTCCAAATGAAGTCGTGGTTTTATTGGAAAATAACGCAGGTTATAGGAATAATGTGGGCGGCAATCTTGAAGAGCTGCGCCTCATCCTCGATAAACTTAACAACTCGGAGCGATTTGGCCTTTGCATCGATACCTGCCATCTTTTTGCATCTGGCTATGACCTACGTACATATGAGAGTGTAAATGAGGAAATTGAAAAAATCGAGAATATCATTGGCCTTCAAGCCTTGAAATTCATCCACTTGAACGATTCAAAAGGTATGCTAGGTTCAAACCTGGATCGGCATGAGCATATCGGTCTTGGATCTATCGGTAGAGGGGGGATTGCAGCTTTTATTAACCATGCCGCGATTAAGGCACTGCCGATAATTATGGAGACACCAATAGACACACGGAGAGGAGACGAGGAGAACCTCGAGATCGTTTTAGATATGATGAATAATTCCAAATAAAAAGCATGAATAGATAAATTACTTGTTAAGTCTATGAGATTCAACATTAGTTGAGCCTTCATAGTAAGTTACGATTAGTGGATCGTCGAGGTTATAAGGACAACCCTGAATGCTCTTTGGTTGACCATCTGGAGTTTCTATTACACATACATCTCCCTGTTTTATTAACACATTGACCTCTTCAGTCACAGTCTGTCGGAATAAGATCTCACCAAGAGGGAACCCCTGTATCATCTGTATTAGCATGAATGCTCCAAAGAATGCAAGACCAAACAATATAGCCAGCTTCTTAGTTGAAATCCTCGCAAACTCTGATGAGTCGGACTCATAGGCCATATGCTACTCTGTTGGATCATTTCTAAAAAACTTATGGGAGTCATCGAGAAGTCTTTGCAGCTTTCTCAATCGCTTCTTCCTGTTCATACCATTCATCAAAGTAGGCCATCAGTAGATGAGCTGCTAATTCTTCCTTTGTGTGATCAGCCTTCAGATGAACTGCCAAATATTCAGGCGCAAAGAATAGGTTGCAGATATAGCAGAACGGATTTCGTTCGTGCTTTTTTAACAAGTTCTGGTAAGAAACTAAGTAACCGCATATATAAGAGCTCAGTTGTGAGGATCCTGAAAAATAGACAGTAGGAACTACCCTATTCCTTAAATCATAATGGTTCATTTCATCTAATCTAGCCCTAGCTGGTTCTTTGAAACGTGTCAAGCTGCAGGTGGATAAATTTGATCTGAAGCTTTCTACAGGATATTATCGTATTCGAATTGCCTCCTAAACTTCGACAACAACTATGCGTTGGTCTTTTTGCGTTATTCAAAATGCCATGTATATTGTCAGAATTTACTGTATTAGTCTCTATTAATGGTAACCACTACGTATTGATTCGCAAGAATAATTAACAAAAAAATTCAAGTCAGTAGGGGTTCTATTACAAACTCACTATCTATAATGTTTTGGTAAAAACTGCTGAGATTCGAGAATCCTCAACATAGGTATCTGAGCCCCCATTTGAATATAGAATATAAAACAAATTATAAGGAGGTAGACAAGAAAGTCTCACTACTCATATGGTTTTTGGCAGGGACATACGGCTTGCGAGGATATTGAATGAGGGCAAAATGCTGTGCATTCCAATGGACCATGGCATAAGTAATGGCCCAATCAAAGGTCTAGAGGATATCCACAGTGTAATCTATGAATGTTCTTCTGCCGGACTGACCTGTGTCCTTGTTAATAAAGGGATAATCAAAAGTATGCCACGGCCTCCAAATATTGGATTGATCGCACACTTTTCTGCTAGCACTTCTATTGGCCCAGCGCCAAATAGAAAGATATTGATTGGAAGTGTTGAGGAGGCCATTAGGCTTGGAGCGGATGCAGTTTCTCTCCATATTAATATCGGTTCAAAGGAGGAGCCAGAAATGCTTCAAAAGCTCGGAATGATATCTGATAAGTGTGACGAATGGAGCGTACCTCTCGTAGCTATGATGTACCCCCGAGGAGAGAATATTAAGAATCCACACGACCCAGAGATTGTGGCGCACGCTGCCAGGGTGGGGGCCGAATCCGGAGCAGATGTTGTAAAAGCGGTATATACAGGCGATCCCGCTTCATTTAGGCGAGTTGTGCGAGGTTGTCCTGTCCCAATAGTAATCGCTGGAGGGCCCAAGGCCAGCACAGATAAGGAAATCTTGGAAATGTGCGAGGGTGCAATGACGGCGGGGGCAAAGGGTGTGACATTTGGCCGCAACATCTTTCAACACAAAAATCCGCCCGCGATCGTCCGCGCACTATACAAGATCATAATGGAAAAACGAAATGTTAGAGAGGCCATGAAAGAACTTGACTGATTTTAGAACAAAACAACTGATTGTAAAGCCAATAGTGGCGAAAGAATCTTCTATTGGACAATTTCTCTCCAAACTAAAGGGGAAGGGTGACTTCATGCTCAACATGGACCCTAAGTTAGCCGCTGGGACTTTCCGGACCATATATGACTCCGACGACGCAGACATCGTCATTTGCTCGAGTTTAGATCAGTTGAGTTCCCTTAAGTTGTCAGGCAAGAACGCAGCTTACTACAAGAAAGTCATGAGCGAACTTGACATCGACGACATACAGAGAGCGTCGGAGAGCGGAGCAGAACTCGTGATCGTCGAAGCACCAAATTGGAAGATAATCCCGCTAGAAAATATTATTGCCAAACTTCATAGCTCTAAAACAAAAGTTTTCGCTACTGCAGAGAGCTCTCAGGAGGTTGCTATGTTATTTTCAGTACTTGAGCTGGGAGTCGACGGAGTGATCTTATCCACAGATAGCGAGGAGGAAGTTGAGAGGGTGAGACAACAGCTAACTGCTGTAAGATTCCCAATCTCCTTTGCGAGGATAATAGAGGTAAAGGACGTCGGAATAGGGGAGCGGGTCTGTGTAGATACTGCATCCATGATGAGAATGGGAGAAGGCATGTTAGTAGGTAGCAAATCCAATTTTATGCTTTTAGTGCATAATGAATCAATAGGCTCATCCTTTACCTCGCCTAGACCTTTTAGAGTAAACGCAGGGGCAGTGTACTGTTACACAATAGTGCCTAGTGGAACTACACGCTATCTCTCTGAGATTGAATCGGGAAGCGAAGTCTGGATCGTTAATGAAGAAGGAGTCGCAAGAAGTGCCGTCGTTGGCAGATCAAAAATAGAGACAAGACCTCTCAGATTAATACGCGCTGAGATTGACGGTCAGCAAGGCACTGTCATTTTGCAGAATGCTGAGACGATCCGTCTGATATCTAAAGATGGAAAATTGTTGTCAGTCACAGAAGTAAGAACCGGTGATCAGGTGCTGGGCTATGCCAAGCAAGCCCAAGGACGCCACTTTGGGATGGAAGTTGATGAATTCATCGTAGAAAAATGATCCCCCGCTTCTGCCTCTTCTTTTCCTAGACTAAAAAGCTGTTCCGCAGCGGCATGCAACTACCCAACTTGAGTACCTCAAGGCATCATGTTATACTATGCTGTCTGCCATAACGTCATAATAATTGACTGAAATAGATTTTAGTAGTAGGATAATTTACACATTGTTAATTAGCCAATCTTCTAAGTTGCGCTAGCGATCTCGTCCTAGGTACACCTCATGTGTATTCATCCTAATGCTTGCAAGACTTTCAACTTGGAGCTCAAATTGCAATACTGCTTCATCCTAGACGCTTCTAATATTCCTATAGCGCGAGCTTCACCGAGTGTCCAATATCAGTTGAATCTGCATCGACCTACAGCATGTTTAAGTGAATGAGGCTTTTTCTCTGTCCAACATGTTAGTATGATATACTCCCTGCAGAATTTAATGAACAAAGCACTATTGAACTTGTATGTTTACTGTCATGTATTCTAGTGTCACGATGTTCTAAAAGAACATCCAGATTGCTGCATCAAAGTTACCATTGCAGGAACGAAGGGTTATTTTTATAAGTGGATATTTTTGGGTTGACAGAATGAAGATAAGTTTATGCTTGCTCATTAAACGCCAATTATGTCAGATATCCACATGGGATGACTCCTTTGAGCCAGAAATAGAACGTTCCTGACGCAGGGCAGCCGTGGGGGAAGATGAAACTGAATCATGTGACAAACTCCTTAAATATTTTCATGCCTTATATGAAAAGCACCCAAGGTCTCACAGAACGAGGGCGTATTTGACACATTGAGGCTGGTGCAAAGGCTACAGCCCACAAGGTGTCATGCTCCGTTAGAGGCATGGGTTGAGAATACGTCAAGGAGAAGTAAAAGGAGAAGTACAAGAAATAGATGGACTAGGACTTGGATTTTGGGCTCCAGTTTTGAGGTTCGTCTTTCTTCTTCTTCTCCTTGCTTTTCCTTGCGATTCTTTGCTTCCTGACTACGCATAATTTGACTGCTCTTCTTATTGTAGGTTTTTTGTAGCGCACGAGATAAAAGGCTCCCAATGACCATTGATGGTTAATTGACATTGCTTTACTTCCTTCGCATTTTGACTGTGTAGTCCAATTCTCCTCCTCAAAAGTCAAATTTATGAGGTGCAATAATATAATCTCCGGCAGTGAATTATACATTAGCTGAATTGTGCAAACTTTTGTTGAAAACTTGATGTTCGTATATCCAAAGAACTTTCAATGCGGCCAAGTTATCAAGAAAGCTACGATGAAGACAAACTGAATTGCGTCAAATGATTGACACAAAATGTTTGTCATTACTCAAGCAGATATCAACCAAAAAAAGAGTAAACGCCTCTTGCAGTGAGCTCGCTTTTCTAAGCTCAAGCAATGATTTCTTTTTAGTGACTTGTTTATTACTTTAAAGTATCGGGTCTTTGGACCAATCACTGGAACATGCATACAGAATCAAATCATGCTCGTCCAAGAAGAGGTTACTAACCAAATAAGTTTAGGCAATTGCAAGGACATACTTCAGCAACTCCCTCAGAATTCTGTCCAGTTAACAATAACTTCACCCCCATATCGAAATGCAATTGATTATGACATCCATGCATCAGGAAGCGGTGCTTACTATCGTGGAAAGTTAAACGTGGATACGAATGATTATCTTAATGATATGACAGACATCTTTGGTGAGAAAGTCTATCATGTCACAAAGGAAGGCGGCTATTGTTGCATTGTCATAGCAAACGAAGTTGTTAATGGTACGATATTACCTTTACCTCATATGCTGCTGTCCCGGCTTGTCCAACCTTTTGGGAAATGGAATCTTCATGAGGAGATCATTTGGCACAAAGTGACGGGTGGCACAAATAGATATGGATCCTTCGTTATCCATCCATATCCAAAGTACTATCGTGCAAACATTATGCATGAGTTCATTCTGATCTTGCGTAAAGGGGATGTCAATACCGGCCGTACTAAAAAAGTAGAGATCCTACCCGCAACACATGAGGAGTGGACCAGAGAAATAGCCAACTCTGTCTGGCATATAGCCCCAGTACCACCAGGTTGCATTGATCATCCCTGCCCGTTTCCAGAAGAAATCCCATATCGCCTGATGAAACTTTATTCATATGAGAATGATCTAATACTAGATCCCTTCAATGGAAGCGGACAGACTACCAAGGTGGCCTATCATTTTGGGCGTCGCTACCTAGGGATCGATTTGGTAACAGAATATGTCGAGCTAGCCAAATCCCGGATAGAAAGAGAGCCTGTTCACATACGAAACGAAGCCCTCATAGCTAATTGGAGAAAAATTCCGTCACACTTTACAAAGAGAGGGTAGTTCAACTATCGCTTAATTAGTACATAATTGTCATGGAAGCAATAAATAAAAAGCTCAAGAGAGTGCCTCTCAGTATTTACGTCACACTTTTAATAGGATGGTATGACTAGACATACCCATGTCAGCTGCAACTGCAGGGTCCAAAAGTCCTAGGCAGCATCGATGTACCATTTGTGGTAGGGTTTTTGAGTCATCAGATCTATTAGAAGCACATAAGAGAATTGACCACGGCACACATAGTTCTCCCCCTGCAGGCGTAGGCTAAAAAACAATTAATTCTACCTTGTTGCATGGTCAGTAGCTTGCCACCTAGGGTATGTGTATCCATAGCGCCAGATGACGCACATTCCCTTCTAAAAAATGCAGATCAGGCCTTTAGCCTTGGAGCTGATTATGTAGAAATCAGGTTTGATTTTGTTAATCCAGATCTCCTACCTGAGGCCCTACAGGCTGCAAGGCGCGTCAAAGATAGATCAGTTTTTACTTTGAGAACAAAAACTCAGGGAGGGATGTTTGCTCGTAGTGAAAGAGATCGATTGCAGTGGTTGCATAAGCTTGCAGAAGAGGAACCGATGCTACTTGATATCGAACTTGATACGCTACAGAAAAATGATGATCTCGCAGACTATCTGGAAGATAAGAGGAATCCTGTGCTCGTGTCCTGGCATGACTTCGAGACAACCCCTCCAATCGATACCATCTCTGATCGTCTTTCAGAGATGAGAACCTATAGTAATCATGTCAAGATTGTGACTACTGCACGTAGCATCGACGACTCCTTGAGACTATTGGAGTTGTACGACACGGCCATCGGGTTATATCCAATCTTTTTTGCTATGGGTGAAGCAGGTGTACTATCAAGGATATTATGCACTCTAATTGGCAACGCCCCATTTACTTATGCCAGTTTGGACAAAGCACTTGCACCAGGACAATTGACAGTACAGCAGATGAAGAAATTGTACGACAAGATTATCAGAGGCTCCAAGATGTAACTAAACTCTAACTGTAATATCTCAGCGATGTTATACGATGATAGGGCAACAACATGAATCACACAGATACGCAATTCTGATTGACTTACATAGTGTGCAGATCCTTTTGTAATCACGCTTGATTGATCCCGACATTGATCCCATCAAGCGATTTCTTCCACGGTATATATGTAATAGGCTGTAAACATTTGTTGTATTCAATGCAAGTTTCAACAAAGACTTATTGCATCATAGGAGACCCAATACATCATTCTCTTTCACCTGCCATACAGAATGCAGCTTTTGCAGCAAAAGGTCTCAACTGTACATATATTGCGTTTCGAGTATCACAGCATGAGCTTAAAGACTCAATTGAGTCCTTGCGGAGCATAAATATTGCAGGTTTTAATGTCACAACCCCTCATAAAACAGAAGTTCTGCGACATCTGGATGAATTAGACACTACGGCAAAGAAAGCATCAGCAGTAAACACCGTTAACAACATGGAGGGTATATTTAGAGGTTATAACACCGACGTATATGGCTTTATTGAGCCCTTGCGCAGACGCCATGTTGATTTTAGGGGAATGTATGTTCTCCTCATTGGCTCAGGTGGGGCCGCAAGGGCAGTAGTTGTTGCTCTTGCAGAAGAGAACGCTATAGCCAATCTCATAATTGCAAACCGAGATATCAAGCGAGCAAACGAACTTGCCACGCTATGCGCGGGGCTTGGGATTAAGTGCCAGGCTATACCACTCGATATGACAACAGATGTTTCTCCTACATGTGATTTGATAATTAACGCAACAACAATAGGAATGAATAATGAACCTAGCCTAATCGATTATCATCATATCCAAAAGGGAAGTATAGTTTATGACATAGTGTACCGCCCACTCGTGACAGACCTTATTGAAAATGCCAAGCATGCCCAAGCAAGTGTGATTTATGGATATGAAATGCTTATCGAGCAGGGTGCGAAGGCATTTGAGATATGGACAGGATTGCCTGCTCCTAGGGATGCAATGAAAAAGAACCTGCTTGGGATCTTTGGTGAGCCGACATGACGACAATGGCTAAAAAGACCAGAGCAATAGTGCACGGAGCAATTTCAATAGTCAACGCCATTGCTACTGGAAAGGGGTCTGCACTTGGGATATCGCTCAAGGCTACGGCTGAGGCTCAACTTCAATCGGGCCACGGCATTAAATTTACAACAGGCAGAAATGGTGATAAACTAATAAAAAATATCATCCAAAAGACTATACCAAAAGATACAATCGAAGGCAACATGATAAGTATAACGGTCGATTCTGAAATCCCAATTGGATATGGTCTCAAGAGCTCCAGTGCGGTTTCGAATGCTGTTGCGCTTGCTTGTAGTAGGCTGGCACGGGAAGCAGAAATTGATGATTATGCCATACTCAATGCGTCCACTCTCTCATCCCTTGAGGCCAAAGTGTCACTGACTGGAGCTTACGACGATGCTACTGCCTGCTACTTTGGTGGCTTTACTATTACAGATAATTACTCCAGACGACTAATCCACAAAGAGAAGGCGCCAGATGACCTTTACGCGATCATCCTGCTGCCCACAGAGTCTTCAAGAGGGGATATCCGTAATCTCAGAAACTTCTCCGACTTTTTCATTGATGCTTTCGAGTTAGCCAAGTCGGGCCAGTACTGGAAGGCAATGAAGCTCAACGGAGTTCTTGCATCTGCAGCCCTTTTGTCAAGTTACAGACCCACACTGGACGCGATGGAGCATGGTGCGCTTTCTGCCAGCATATCAGGTAATGGCCCATCTATAGCCGCTGTAGGATACGAAGATACAGTTGAACACGTTGTTGAAGCATTCTCTAAATTTGACGGAAGGATAATTGTTTCCAAAGTAAATAACGAAAAGGCGAAAGTGAATATTGTAAATGACTAGCATAGTAGTGAGAAGGTCTAGGCTAAATGGAACCTTGCGTTGTCCATCAAGCAAGAGTTACAGTCATAGGGCGATAGCAATATCCTCGCTTGCTGATGGACATTCCACACTGACCCATGTACTCCTCGCCCGGGATACTCTGGCAACCATAGCGGGTTGTAGCGCTTTCGGAGCAGAAATAAAGTATGATGCTGCAGACATGGAGATACATGGCCGTGCACACTTTGAGCCCCCTGAGAATGTAATTAACGCAGAGAACTCTGGAACCACAATAAGGTTACTAACTGCTATGTCGGGCCTCGTAAGAACTGGGTACACAGTACTGACAGGAGATGAAAGCCTACGGACTCGTCCCATGCAGCCATTGCTGGATGCTCTCCAAAAGCTAGGCGTAGAGGCTTATTCCACCAAGGGAAATGGAACGCCGCCTATCATAGTAAAGGGTGGTGGAATAAAGGGCGGTACGACGGTCGTTGATGCTGGCATCTCAAGTCAGTTCGTATCAGCTTTGCTTCTGACAAGCGTCTATGCTGATTCAGAGACCACGATAAAGGTACGAGGAAACCTCGTGTCTAAACCTTATGTTACTGCTACGCTTGCGACGATGAAGTACTTTGGGGTCTCTCTCGATCATAGTCCGAACATGTTGGAATATTATGTTAAAAATGCAAGATACCGCAGCGCGAAATTTGATGTACCAAGCGACTTTTCTACCGCTGCACTCATACTTGCAGCTGGTGCGCTCGCTGGAGAAAAAGTTAGGGTAACTGGACTCAACTTTGAAATGCCTCAAGGAGATTCGAGGATTTTAGAGATCTTGAAGGAAATGGGATCTGTGATAAGAGTAGATAAAGCAGAGGGAGAGGTAACTATCACATCTGTGGATAGGCTAGAAGGCGGTGACTTTAACCTATCTGACACTCCCGATCTTCTGCCGGTTGTTTCAATACTTGGACTCAAAGCTACAAGTCCTGTCACTATAACAGGTGTAGCTCATGCTAGGGTAAAGGAAACGGATAGGATATCAAACATTGCAGGCGAACTCCTGAAGTTTGGAGCAGACATCAAGGAGTTTCATGATGGGCTAAGAATAACTGCTCCGCCGGTAATGAGAAATGCATCGCTAGAAGCGCATAACGACCACCGACTTTTCATGGCATTCACCATCGCCTCTATGATGACTGAAAAATCAATGGTTGCGGGGGCCCAATCCGTCGACGTCTCTTACCCTAATTTTATTTCTGATATGAAAAGCATCGGAGGAATAATAGCACCCGCTCCAGATAGAGAATAACAAAAAGCCAATATATAGAACATGCTCAATTGCTCTCAATAAAGATGGTTGGTAGTATGATAGGAGAGAGGTTTGTCGCCATGAGCTTCGGCGAAAGCCATGGAAGGTGTGTGGGCATAATTGTGGACGGTTGCCCCGCCGGCGTGCCTTTAAATGAAGCAGACATACAGCGATTCCTTGACCTGAGAAAGCCGGGTCAGTCGATTATTACCACCCAAAGAAAAGAAGAAGACAAGGTAGAGATTCTATCAGGGATCTTCAATGGGTTTACCACGGGAGCCCCCATTTGCATGATTATATGGAATCAAGATTCGGATGCAAAGCCTTATGATATTATAAAAAATATCCCTCGTCCTGGCCATGCCGATTATCCTTCCCTGGTAAAATATGGAGGTTTTGCAGATTACCGCGGAAGTGGAAGATTCTCTGGAAGGTTGACGGCCACTTTAGTCATGGGCGGTGCCTTAGCCGCCAAGCTTCTGAAGATTACGCTTGGAATTGAGACAGTTGCTTATACCATCGAAATAGGGGGAATCAGGGCTAGAAACATGACCAAAGAAGATATTACTGCTAGATATAGTAATGACGGGAGATGCCCTGACTTGAAAGCAGCTCAGAGCATGAAGGAGGCGATCATGCAGGCAAGAAAGTCTGGGGATTCACTCGGAGGTTTAATTGAATGTATAAGCAGCGGGCTGCCGGTTGGTATAGGCGAGCCAATCTTTGCATCACTTGAATCGGATCTGAGCAAGGCGTTATTTAGCATACCTGCAGTCAAAGGGGTTGAGTTTGGTTCTGGCTTTGCAGGCAGCAAAATGCGGGGTTCAGAAAATAACGACAGTTATTTGATAAAAGACGGCAAGGTAATAACCAAGACTAATAATGCTGGTGGGATATTAGGTGGGCTTTCAAATGGGATGCCGATTGTGATAAGGGTGGGATTCAAGCCGGCTGCTTCGGTATCTAAGACGCAACAAACACTTGACATCTCGACCAATGAGCAGACACAGCTCACTGTGCCGGGTAGGCATGACCCCTGTGTTGTCCCGAGAGCTCCACCCGTTGTCGAGTGCGTGGTTTCTATGGTTTTAGCCGATCATGCCATCCGATCAGGCCTCATACCAATGGTCTTAAAGCAGGATGGTCCTGTTGAATAACACTAATGAAGAGCTTGATATACTGCGTGATAAAGTTCGTAGTGTGACAACAGAGATAATGCGAGCTGCTAAAGAGCGTATAGATCTTGCAAGGAAGATCGGTGAAATAAAGAGTAAGTTAGGCATTGAAATCAGGGATGAAAAAGTTGAAGATGAAGTAAGGTTGAGAGTAATGTTACTCGCAGAAGAGATTGGAATGAGTAGTCAGTTTGCACTACAACTTCTTAACCTCTTACTAGCAGAATCAGAGCAAGTTCAGCGGGAGAAAACCGTGCAAAAAGTAGCAGAAAAGCAGACACATCTTGCCATATTCTCTAAGGCAAAGCAGCTTGAGGCTACGGGCAAAAAAATAATACACATGGAGGTCGGCGAACCGGACTATTCTCCGCCTGCAAGAGTTGGAAGAGCCCTTGCTGAATCTTTCCCTATGAAGTTATACCATTATACTGATACTCTAGGAATCGCAAAGCTGCGGGATGCAATAGCAACAAAGGAAGGAGTAGAAATCTCCAGGGATCAAGTGATAGTAACCCCAGGCGGTCGCTTTGCGGTTTACAATGCAATAACATGCTTGTTGAAACCAGGACAAGAGCTAATAGTCATCGAACCGGCATGGCCTGCCTATAAGGAATGTGCAGATCTTGTTGGTGTAAGGACAAAGATACTACGGACAACACTTGAGGATAAGTGGATACCAGATTCTACGCGACTGGAAGGCATGGTCAATACAACTACTAAGATGATTGTGCTCAATTACCCTAACAACCCTACTGGGAAGGTGCTCGATAAGCGAACAACAGAAAAGATAGTATCAATTGCAAAAGATCATGGTCTTTACTTGCTAAGCGATGAGGTTTATGCTGACTATGTATTTGGTGAATTTAATAGTGTCCGCAATTACGATTACGCCAAGACGATTATCGTTGGTTCTTTTTCAAAACGTTATGCAATGACTGGATTTAGGGTGGGTTATGCGATTGCAAGTAAAGATATTATTTCAAAAATGACAAGAGTTCAGGCAGCTGCAATCACAAGTGTAGCAGAGCCAATGCAGTATGCCGCACTGGCAGCGCTAGAGGTAAACCCTTCAGAAAATATTGAACTTATGAAAAGAAGAGTTAGTCTTTTATATAATAAGCTCAAGAAAATGTCGCTTAGATGTGTGGAACCTGAAGGTGCTATGTATGCTTACCCTGAGCTGCCAATGGGTGAGGAGGATATACCCTTGGTTGAAAAGTTGTTAGAAAAAGGTGTGGCCATAGCACCAGGCAGTGGATTCGGAGATTCATACAGTAGGTTTGTCAGAATATCTGCTTGTCAGCCGGACAGGATATTAGAAAAAGGGCTCGAGGTAATGGCATCCGCCATGAGGGAGCAGGAGTAAAATTGCAGCATGTGGCCATAGTAGGGGCCGCAGGTAAAATGGGCTCTTGGTTCATGAGTTATTTCGCCCACCGTGGTCTAGACGTTTCTGCATTTGATATTAATCAAAAAATATTGAAACTTTCCGACAGAGTAAAAATTCAAAACAGCCTGGTTGACTGTGTAAAGGATGCAGACTTTGTTCTTATATGCGTGCCGGTCCAAAAAACACCACAAGCTATCAAAGAATGCACAAAAAGCATGAAGGATGGAGCTGTCATTGGAGAAATATCTTCCGTTAAAAAAAAGACATTTGCAGCTTTAAAAAACACTCCTATCAAACTTCGACCTCTCTGTCTTCATCCTATGTTTGGTCCTGGAACAAGTAGAACGGGTGAGACTAAAATGCTTCTAATCCCTGTAAGGGATGAGAAATTAGAGCTGGAGATAGCAAATGAAATATTTAAGAATTCCAATTTGACAGTATTGTTCGATGCAAAAGAACACGACAAGGCAATAGCGATAGTTCTTGGTTTGACGTACTTTGCAAATTTAGTATTTGCAAAGCTCATATCTTCGAGCAACATTTCAGTGTTAAAGCAGGTGTCGGGAACGACATTTGGACTCCAATCCCTTATTGCGGAAAGCATACTCACTGAGGAACCTGACCTCATAGTTGCACTGATTGGTGAGAATGCATATACAAAGAGATACATTGATCAATATATTAAGGATGCAGAAGCGCTATCAAGGCTAGCAATTACAAAGGAGAGTAGTCATCTCAAAGCTGAGTTGCAAAAAGTAAAGCTAAGTATTCAAAAGAGGCAGGACCTGCAGCAATCTTATAAGCGAATGTACGAGATTATTCACAAGCAAACTAAAGACAAAAATAGCGCCTAGATACCATGTAGTGATGTATAGATGTCACTTCTCTGGCGAGACCCCTGGCTCAAACCATTGTCCGATTATGATGTTGGAGTAGAGAAGTGCAGCTATTGCGAAAAACGTTTTTTAAGAATACAATTTGTCACGTCTTGTGACTTTTGCGAAATAGGGATTATGCATGATCAGTGTGCCAACAAGCATATACTTTCTGAACACAATAAAGAACTCGAATCCAAAATTAATACTCATAAGGATAAACCAATGCATGAATACCAATAATATTATCTAACTAATCATTAGTCCGACGGTGGTCCAAGATGATCCATCCCAATTCCACTGCTTCTTTCCCCATCAATTGATGATATTGTCCTTGTTGATTTGATCCCTTGTATTTTCCTGATCTCATTAATTACAATATCCACTGTATTTCCAAATGGCACATCTACTCTTACGATCAGGTCAAATTCAGCAAATACACCTTCAACCGATACAACCCCCGGTATCTGAGCTATTTGGTCGAGGACAGGCCTTTCCATGCCCGTGAAAGTATTTATCATCACGTACGCTCCTGGCATAAGAT
>Ga0114129_10003841_pt1 | contig 21175 bp, 18 predicted proteins | sample RhiMetdeltSRZDD1_FD_80071 | JGI IMG/M metagenome (GOLD analysis project Ga0114129, IMG submission 80071) | Populus rhizosphere microbial communities from Tennessee, USA - Rhizosphere MetaG P. deltoides SRZDD1 (version 2) (version 2) | ecosystem: Host-associated > Plants > Roots > Rhizosphere >... | reverse complement strand
ATCGTCGGCCCGGGCGGAACCGCCGAGGATCGCGACGCACCTCCTCCGCCTGTCGACCGGGGACGGGACGGAGACCGCCGGGGCGCTGTTCCTCCCGGTGGGGCGGCCGCGGCGCGCAGGCGTGGTGGTGGTGCACGGCTACGGGGGGAACTTCTACTCGGGCGGACCCGGCCACCTCACCGCCACCCTGGCCGAGCGGGGCTTCGCCGGGCTGGCGGTCAACCTCCGCGACCACGACGCCGGGCCCAAGACGACGCGGTTCGAGGACGGCCGCTGGGATCCGGCGGGTGCCGGTCAGCGGGCCCAGCGGTCGCGGGCCAGCGGCGGCCGCACGTCGGTGCCGGTGAAGCTGACGACGAGCACGAGCTCGACCGAGGAATTCAGCGCCAACCCGTGGCAGCCGATCGCCGCTCGCGTGGGCTTCCCCCGCTCCCCATAGAGCTCGACGAGCAGGTCGGTCGCTCCGTTGATGACCCGCGGCTGGTCGGCGAAGCCTGGCGCCGAGTTCACGTAGCCGGTCAGGTGAATGGCGGTGTCCACCCGGTCCAGGTCGCCGAGCGCGTACTTCACGGCGGATAGCGCCTGCACCAGCGCCCAGCGTGCCGCCTCGTACCCCTCCTGGATCGTGAGGCCGCCGCCGAGGAGTCCGGGGAGGTATGGCTCCTCGTCGCGGATAGGCACGGTGCCGGACAGGTAGAGGAGCGAGCCCACGGCCCGGTGCGACACGAACCGCGCGCCCGACCGGTTCTTGCGGTAGTCGGCTTCGAGGTCGGGAAGAGGGAGCCCCAGGCTCGCGAGCTTGCCTTCGACGATCATGCGACCTCCGCGGGATGGGGGGTGACGGGGAGCCGGCGGATGCCGGCGAGTGGCCCTTCCCTCTCTACCGCGGTCGGCGCCCCGCGTCCACCCCCCGCCGATCCGGCGCCAGGCGCCGGGGAATCCGCGACGGCTCGCGCCGGTTGTTCGCCGCGCGCGCCTCCCCTATCCTGCGGCAGTGATGACGGCATGATGGTGCGATCGAGGGCGGCGACTCGGGTGGCTCCCAACCGGCCCGATCCCGGGCGCGCAATGGTGTCACCGCTCGGGAGCTGGTTTGCCGGCGACCGCGCGCGGGCGGGCTTTCGCCGACGAGCTCTCGGACGCGCGCCAGTCGTCCTCCCGCCGCGCGATGGGGCATGGCGCGCCATCGCGCCCGACTTCGCGGCGTGTGTGAGGATGGCTGCCAGCGGGCTCCCATTCCAGATCGCCGCGGATCACCGTGTCGACCGCTCGGGCGATCGACGCCGTCTGGCCGCCGCCCTCGCGGCCGGACAGACGGTGTACCTCCCGCAGGTGCACCAGGTGCTCCCGCGCCTGATGCGGCTCATCGTCGCCCTCCGTGCTGCCTTCTTCGAGCCGGCCCGCGGATCCGCCCGGGAGGAGTGCTCGTTCCTGTTCGTCGTCGAGGGCGCCGGGCGCCCGGGCATGGGCCTCCACCACGACGGCGAGGTCGACGGGTTCTGGCTCCAGCTCGAGGGGCGCCGGACGGTGACCATCGGACCGCGGGTGCCACCAGGCACGCCCGAGGAGCTGGGGGACCTGGCTGCCCGGCGCGGCCATCGCATCGGATGGCGCACCTTCGACCTCGAGCCGGGCTCGCTCTTCCACCTGCCCGCCCGGACGCCGCACGCGGTGGTCTGCCGGCGCCGCTCGCTGGCCGTCACGCTCACGTGGGGACGAGCCGCGACCCCGGTCGAGCATGCGGCCCGCGGCGGACGCCAACCGGCCGGCCTCCCCCGGTGGGACGTGATGTCGGGGTTCGCGGAACCGATCCCGCCGGCGCGCCCCCGCACGCTCTGGACGCAGGTGCCCCTCCTCGCTCGACGAATGGGACACGAGCGCGGCCTCCGTGTGTGGACGCCTGACGGGGAAGGCCCCCGTCTGCCGGCCGCGGCACGCTCCTGGGCCGACCGCCTCGCGCTGATGCCGCGGCTCTCGCGGACGCTGGCCCTCGCCGCGGGGCTCGAACCCCTGATCGATACCGGAATCCTCGGCCCGCAGGACTTGCCGCTCCGCATCCGTCCCGACGACCCGGCCGCGCTCGACGGCTGGCGCTTCGCCTGAGGCCGAGTCCGCGCAGGGGCGGCGAGCGCGCGGGCCAGGCTCACCTGCGCCGCCCGTGCTAGAGTGGCGCGCGCACACTCTGACCCGGAGGCTGGCGATGTCGCGACCCTGGACCTATCTCCCCTCGACTCCGAGCGGGCCCCTTGTGGTGGACCGCGCCTTCTACGATCGTCTCGCCCGCGAGACCGCGGCGCGCACGCCGGTCGACCGCTTCGTCGTGCCGATCCGGTCGGGGCGCGCGTGGCCCGTCCGCGCTGGCCAGCTCTGCCGGATCGTCACGGTCGAGGGCCCCCAGGTCGCCGACTTCAACGCCTGGCACCTCCACAACCCGCGCGAGCGCTTCTGGGCATCGCGGACGAAGCAGCTCCATCGGGCGCACGTCACGACCGGCGACCGCCTCTGGTCGACGCTGCCCTACCTGCGTCCGATGGCGACGATCACCAACGACACGCTCGCGTACGGCATCGACGCCGACGGCGGCCGTTGCCACGACCTCCTCGGGACGCGCTGCGATCCGTACGTCACCAAGGTCCTCACCGGGCAGGAGTTCGACTTCTGCTGCCACTCGAACCTCGTCCGGGCGATCTTGCCGTGGCGGCTCACCGAGCTGGACGTTCACGACGTGCTCAACATCTTCCAGGTCACCGGGCTTCAGGACGACCGCTACTTCATGAAGGCCAGCCCCGCGCGGAAGGGCGACTTCTTCGAGTTCTTCGCCGAGATCGACCTGCTCTGCGCGATGTCGACCTGCCCCGGCGGCGATCTCTCCATTCCCCTGTGGGGGCCGGGCGCGCGCGACCCGATCGAGGTCTGTCGGCCGCTCGGCGTCGAGGTTTGGCAGCCGGAGGCCGGACTCCTCGCGGGCTGGCGCTCGCCGGAGCCGGCCGACTATCGGGGCAACCACGGGATGCCGCTACCGGTGGCCTCGGTCCCCACGGTCAGATGAAGACGGAAATCTCCGCTCCAACGCTCCCCGAGATCCGCGCCGCCCGCGAGCGGCTCGGCGACCTGGTCGTCGAGACGCCAATATGGTGGTGGCGCGGTCGCGAGATCACCGAGCACGTCGACGCCGGCACCCAGGTCGTCCTCAAGCTCGAACTCTTCCAGCACACGGGCACGTTCAAGCCACGGGGGGCGCTGACGGTGATGCTGGCGCTCGACCGCGCGACGCTCGCGCGCGGCGTCACGGCGGTGAGCGCGGGCAACCACGCCATCGCCGTCGGCTACGCGGCCCGGGTCCTCAGCACGACCGCCAAGGTCGTGATGCCACGGACGGCCAACCTCGCCCGCGTGGCCGCCTGTCGGAGCTGGGGTGCCGAGGTCGAGCTGGTGGAGGACGTGCACCGGGCGTTCGAGCGGGTGCGCGAGATCGAGGCCACCGAGGGCCGCACTTTCGTCCACCCGTTCGAGGGGCCGCTGACGGCCCTCGGCACGGCCACGCTCGGGCTCGAGCTGTCGGCCCAGGCGCCGGACCTCGACGCCGTCATCGTGCCGATCGGCGGCGGAGGCCTCTGCGCCGGCGTCGCGACCGCCGTCAAGCTCGCCATGCCCCGCTGTCAGCTGTTCGGGGTCGAGCCGGAGGGCGCGGATTCGATGCGGCGAAGCCTCGCCGCGGGGAAGCCGGAGGCGATCGAGGCCGTGCGGACGATCGCCGACAGCCTGGGCGCGCCCCACGCGGCGCCGTACAGCTTCGAGCTGTGCCGCCGGGCCCTCGACGATCTTGTGCTCGTGAATGACGACGAGCTGAGGCGCGCGATGGGACTCCTCTTCCGGGGCGCCAAGCTCGCCGTCGAGCCGGCCGGCGCGGCGGCCACCGCGGCGTTGGTCGGCCCCCTGCGGGAGCGGCTGCGCGGCCGCCGGGTGGGCGTGATCGTCTGCGGGACCAACATCGACACCGCGACCTTCGCGCGACTCGTGACGGCGGAGCCGTAGGGGACCGGATCCACGGTATCCGGGAACCTCCTCCCCGTGGGACTGGCGGGACCGGCCGACCGCCTGCGCGGCCCCGTAGCCGTCCTGCTCACGGCCGTGGTGGCGATCGGGTCGCTGTCGATCGACATGGCCCTTCCCTCTCTTCCCGCCACCGCCCAAGCGTTCGGCGCGCAGCCGGCGACGGTGCAGCTGACGGTGACGCTCTTCCTCGCGGGCTTCGCGGTAGCCCAGCTCGTCCACGGACCGCTCTCGGACCGCATCGGCCGGCGCCGCGTGCTCCTGGGCGGCCTCGTCGTGTACGCCGTCGGCGGGCTCGCCTGCTGGGCCGCGCCGTCGGCTAGGCTCCTCGTGGCCGCCCGCCTCCTCCAGGCACTCGGCGCCGGGAGCGGCCCCGTCGTGGGTCGCGCGGTGGTCCGCGACCTCTATGAGCCCACGCAAGCCGCTCGCGTCCTCGGCTACATGGGCACCGCCATGGCGCTCACGCCGATCCTGGCGCCGATCGTCGGCGGCGTCATTCACGTCGCATTCGGCTGGCGGGCGGTGTACCTCACGCTCGCCGCGTGCGGCGTCATCTTCCTGGGCGTCGCGGTCCTGCTCGTGCCCGAGACCAATCGCCGGCGCGACCCGGATGCGCTCCGGCCCGGTCACCTCGCGACGAACGCCGCCGATCTTCTCGGCGACCGGACCTTCCTCGGTTACGTGCTGGTCGTCTCGCTCATGTTCGGCGGGCAGTTCGCGTTCATCTCGGGGTCGTCGTTCGTCCTGATCGAGGTCCTCCAGGTGCCCCCCCACGTCTACGGGCTCTGCTTCGGCCTGGTCGCGTTCGGCCTGATGACCGGCAGCTTCCTGGCCGCGCGGCTCACCCCCCGGGTGGGCATCGACCGCCTCATCGCCGCGGGAACCGGCATCGGGGCGGTCGCGGGATGCCTGATGGCGGCGCTGGCCTGGGGCGGCGTCCGGACGGTGCCCGCGGTGATCGGGCCCATGTACGCTTTCGCCGTCGGGGTGGGCGTCGTGCTCCCGACCGCCGTCGCCGGCGCCATCGGGCCCTTCCCGCGCACGGCCGGCCTGGCGTCGGCCGTCCTCGGCTTCCTCCAGCTGACGGCCGCCGCGGCCTACGGCACCGCGGTGGGTCGCCTCTACGACGGCACCCCGGTCCCGATGGCCGTCGCGATCGCGGCCGCGGGGCTCGCCGCGGCCGGCGCCCACCGGCTGGTCGGCGCCCGGCCCGCGGCCTAGCTCGCCGTGAGTGAGCTCGCCACCCACGAGGCGGGCGGGACGATTGACGGTCTTCGCTCGCCGGTGATAGGGTCACCCTCGCCGTTCGGTCGGACCACATGAGTCGAGGTCTGGGGCGCTACATCGCGAAGCGGCTCGGGTTCGCTGGGTTGATGCTCGCCGGCGTCTCCGTCATCCTTTTCACCCTCATGCGTCTGGCGCCGGGCGGGCCTGAAGCGGTGCTGATCGGCGGGGAGTTCTCGCAGGAGGTGGCAGCCCAGGTGCGCCAGCGACTCGGCCTGGACCGGCCGCTCCCCGCCCAGTACGGCAGCTGGGTCCTCGCGGCCCTCCGGGGGGACCTCGGGCGCTCCTTCAAGACCGGCGATCCCGTCCTCACCCTGATCCTCGACCGGCTCGGGCCCACGCTCCAGCTGACCGGCGGCGCGCTTGTGCTCGCGCTCGCCGTCGCCGTGCCCCTCGGCGCCCTCGCCGCCGTCCGGCGGGACACCGTGTGGGACACGCTGGCCTCGGCGGTGTCGCTCTTCGGCGTCTCGTTCCCGAGCTTCTGGCTCGGGATCATGCTGATCCTCCTCTTCTCGGAGGCGCTCCACCTCTTCCCGCCCTCTGGACTGAGCGAGTACGGCCACGAGGGCGACCTGGGGGCCCGGCTCCGCCACGCGGTGCTCCCCACGCTGACGCTGGGGCTGATCCAAATGGCGTCGTTCATGCGCTTCACCCGGTCGAGCCTGCTCGAGGCGCTCCGTCAGGACTATGTGCGGACGGCGCAGGCGAAGGGTGTTCCCGGCGTCCGGGTCATCTGGCGCCACGCGTTCCGCAACGCCCTCATCCCCGTGGTCACCGTCGTCGGGCTCTCCCTGCCGACGCTCGTCGGCGGCGCCGTCCTGACGGAGACGGTGTTCGCCTGGCCGGGTATCGGGCGGCTGGCCGTCGGCGCGGTGTTCGAGCGGGACTACCCGGTGATCATGGGCGTGAACCTCCTGGTGGCGACAGTGGTCATCGCCGCGAACCTACTCACCGACCTCGCCTACTGCATCATCGACCCTCGGATCTCCTACTCGTGAGCGGGCTCGCGCGATTGGTCCGGAGCCGGCGCGGCCTGCTCGGCGGGGTCGTGGTCGTGGCCATACTGACCGCCGGGATCCTCGCCCCGGCCGTCGCGCCCTACAGCTACTCGAGCCAATCGCTCCTCCTTCGCCTGAAGCCTCCGACGGCATCCCACTGGCTCGGCACCGACGGGTTCGGCCGGGACATCCTGACGCGGGTCGTCTGGGGCGCCCGCGTCTCGCTCGAGATCGGCTTTCTCGCGACCGGGCTCGCCATCCTCGTCGGCACGGCGGTGGGCGGCGCCGCCGGCTACTTCGGGGGCGCGGTCGACACGGCGATCATGCGCGTGGCCGACGTCTTCATGTCGGTCCCGGCGCTCTTCCTCATCCTGGTCGTGGTCGCCCTCTTCGGCGCGAGCCTCCTCAACACCGCCTTGGTGGTAGGCCTGGTGACGTGGGCGCCCGTCGCCCGGATCGTCCGCGGCGAATGCCTCACCCTCCGCGCCCGGGACTTCGTAGAGGCCGCCCGGGCGCTCGGGGCGAGCCACGGCCGGATCCTCGCGCGGCACGTGCTCGTGAACGCCCTTCCCGCGATCATCGTCCAGGGCACGCTGCTCCTCGGCCAGACGATCCTCATCGAGTCCGGCCTCTCCTACCTCGGCCTGGGCGTCCAGCCGCCGACGCCCAGCTGGGGGAACATGGTCGTGGAGGGCCGGCAGTTCCTCGCGTCGGCCTGGTGGGTCTCGACCTTCCCGGGCCTCGCGATCTTCGCCACGGTCCTCGGCTTCAATCTCTTCGGCGACGGGTTGCGCGACGCGCTCGACCCGGCGCTTCGCTCGGGCTCCCGCTAAGGAGGAAACTTCATGGTTCACCGGATCGCGGTTCCGCTACTCCTGTTCCTCGCGTTGGTCGTGGGGCTCGGCGCCCCGCCGGATACCGCCGCCGCCGGGAAGGACTTTGTGATCGGCTACCTGGGCGACGCGACGAGTCTGAACCCGGTGATCGCGACCGACGGGCAGTCCTACATCGCCGAGTGGCCGATCTTCGACAGTCTGGTCGAGCTGGACGAGAAGCTCGGCGTGAAGCCCCTCCTCGCGGAGTCGTGGGAGGTGTCGCGGGACGGGCTCACGTATACGTTCAAGCTCAAGAAGGGCGTCAAGTGGCACGACGGCAAGCCCTTCACCGCCAAGGACGTCGCGTTCACCTTCTACTCGGTCCTCGATCCCAAGGTCACCACGCCGCATCGCGGCTACTTCGACGCGTTGGTCGGCTTCCCCGAGCTCACGAACAAAGACAACCCGAAGAAGCCCGAGGAGCTGGCGCAGAAGCCGATCGAGGTCCTCGACGACTACGCGATCCGCTTCCGCCTTCGCTACCCGTACGGCGCGTTTCTCGCGGTGCTCGTGAACCCACGAGCGGGCATCGTGCCCGAGCACGTGCTGCGAGGCCAGGACCTGAACACCGCGGAGTTCAATCGGAAGCCGATCGGCACCGGACCGTTCAAGTTCGTCGAGTGGAAGCGCGGGGAGCGGCTGGTCCTCGAGGCCAATCCCGACTACCACGCCGGCCGCCCGGCCCTAGACCGTCTGATCTACCGCGTCATCCCCGACGCCGTCGTGCTCCTGCAGGAACTGCGCGCCGGGGGCGTCGACTTCATCGAGCGGCCGCCGCTGACCGAGGTGGGGCGGCTCAAGCAGACGCCCGGGTTCAAGGTCCTCTCCGCCGACAACACCTCCTACACGTACTTCGGCTTCCGCCAGGACCTCGCGCCGTTCAACGACTTGAACGTCCGGCGCGCGCTCTATCACGCGATCGACATCCCCGCCATCGTCCGCGAGGTGCTCCAAGGCTACGGGACGGTCTCGAACGGGCAATTCCCGCCGGGGAGCTGGGCGTTCGACCCGTCGGTCAAGCCCTACCCCTACGATCCGAACCGGGCCAAGGCGCTCCTCGCCGAGGCCGGGTGGAAGCCCGGATCGGACGGGATCCTGACGAAGGACGGCAAGCGGCTCTCCTTCTCCCTCCGGCACGACCAGGCGGACCAGACGGTCAAGGACACGGCGATCATCATCCAAGAGTTCCTGAAGAAGGTCGGCGTCGAGGCGACTATCGAGCCCCTCGACTGGCCCACGTTCGTCAAGAAGCTCTTCGCCTCGGAGTTCGAGGGCATCGTGGTCGCCTGGACGAACTTCCACGACCCCGACCCCTTCGCCTACTCGATCTGGCACTCCGGCCAGTGGAAGGCCCGGAACTTCGCCCACTACAAGAACCCGCGGGCCGATGCCGCGCTGGAAGCGGCCCGGCGGACCGCTGACCAGGCCGAGCGGAAGAAGCATTACGCTGAGTTCTCGAAGATCCTCATGGAGGACGCGCCGTACGTGTTTCTCTACTTCCCGCAGCAGGTGTACGTGACGCGGCAGACCTACGAGGGGTTTGTCCCCGTCCCGGCCTTTGGCGGGATCTACCAGTCGATGAAGGCCGTGCGCTTCACTGGACGCTAGCGCCCGGCGCATGGAGCTCCGGGTCAACGGGACGACGCTCCACGCGGAGGTCGTGGGGGACGGGGCACCCTGCCTCGTCCTCCACGGCGGTCCTGGCACGGACTCGGCGGGGCTCGTCCGATCGCTCGGTCCCCTCGCCGACGCGCTTGGTCTCAGCATGGTCCTCTGGGACCACCGGGGTCACGGGCGCTCCGAGTGGGTCCCCGTCGAGCAGTGCACGCAAGACCAGCTGGTGGCGGATGCGGAGGGCGTACGGGTCGCGCTCGGGCTCGGCCCGGTCCACATGCTCGGCATCAGCTGGGGCGGCTTCCTCGGCCTCATGTTCGCCGCCCGCTATCCCGGCTCGATGCGAAGGCTCGCCGTTGTCGGGGCGGCGGCGAGTCACGAGTTCATGCCCCGCGCGGAGGCCAACGCCCGCCGCCAGGCCACGCCCGAGCAATGGACTGCATACCGGGCGCTCTGGGACGGCTCGCTCCCCGACGACGCGAGTTTCCGGCGCGCCTTCGAGACGATCCGCCCCCTCTACTTCCATGACAAGGCGCTGGCGGAGGCCGCGAACGCGGCGCGCGCCGACACGCGGTACCGGCTCGCCGTGCGGCGGTTCGTCATCGAGCACGAGTACGCGACCTACGACTGCCGCTCCGAGCTCCCGCGGATCGCCTGCCCCACCCTCGTCATGGTGGGCCGCCACGACTGGATCTGCCCCGTCGACCAGGCGGAGGAGATCCACAAGCTGATCCCGCACTCGGAGCTCACGGTGTTCGAGGCGAGCGGCCACTCGCCGCAGGTCGAGGAGCGGGAGGCGTTCACCCGCCGGCTCGGCACCTTTCTCGGCCGGTGACTCCAAGACGCCGACGCCCGAAGGTCATGCCCCGTGCGTGCAAGTGAAACGGACTACTACGGGGACGACCGCCGTCCGTTGCGCGCCCTGCCTGGCGCCCGAACACGTGTGGCGCCCCGATCACGCCCGTAGCGCGCCCCACAGGACAGCCACGCGCGAAGCGCTAGGCCCGCGCGGCGTGCCGCCGTGAGGCGGTGACTTCAGGCAGGCTCGAGCGTCTGGTGTGTCTCGGCCTCGGCGCGGATCCTCGTCCAGTCGTAGCGCATCGGAACGAGGCGCGCGCCGCCCCACGTCGGGAGCTGGTCAGCGTAGTGCGGGCTGCCGGGGTGGCCGGACGCGCCGAGCGGGACGACCCAGCCGCTCCGGTCCCAGTCGCCGAGATCGAACACGTAGCGCGCCACCGACAGCGCCGTGACCTCGTAGCCGGCGCCCCCGAGGAAGCCGGCCTGCTGCACGGTGTCCCCGTCGCCGCCCATCGACACCGAGGGCGGGTCGAGGACATCCGCCCAGTCGGGGTACGCCGCCGACAGAGGGTGGCGGGGGCGCGTCACGTGGCACCAGCCCCACCGCCGCGCGGCGTCGTCCGGCGCGAGGCGCTCCAGCTCGGCGACCGCCCCGGCCAGCGCGCGGGCGATGACAGCGGGCCACTCCATGTCCGGGGCCAGGAGGGTGCGGTCGCCCCGCCGGATCCAGTCGGCCAGGAGGCTGCGGAGCCGGGCCATGTGGGCAACCGCTCCCCGCGGGGCGCCGGCAAAGGCCTCGGCCGTGAGCGGACCTAGGAGCGGCGCCATGAGATCGCGCATGAGCCGCTCCCGGAAGGCCGCATAGACCGTCGGCGTCACGCTCTCGGCGTCCATCTCCCCGTCCCATCCGAGCAGCTGCTCGAGCGCGGCGCCAGCGGCCCGGTCGGCCGCGGCCGCTCGACGGATGGCCTCCGCGATCGCGCGGAGCGGGGGGAGCAGCTCGCGGGCCGCGATCGACACCCGGTCGGCGTGAATGGCGGCCATGTCGGCGGCCGTCGCGCGGGTGAGCGGGGAGAGCCGCTCCCACAGGCGTCTCGTCCGGAAGTCGGGACCGTAGTCCACGCCGAGGTAGTGGGCATACTCTGACCCGACGATTTGACTGTTCGCGGTGACCACCAGGCCCTCGGTGGGGTCACGCAGCGTCGGCATCGCGTCGAATGGGACCGTGCCCTCCCACTCGTGGCCCCCGTCCCATCCGGGGACGGGGAGCCAGGCGTTCGCCCGTGCCCGCACGGGGACCTGGCCACGTGTGCGGTAGCCAATCGCGCCCCCGGGAGCGCGATTGTCCGCGAAGACGAAATTCTGGACCGGATCCACCCACGGGCGCACCGCCGCCTCGAGCTCGTCTGCCGACCGGGCTCGGAGCATGGGCAGGAGCGCCTCGAGCGTGCGGTCGGGTGCGGCCATGGCGGGATAGCGCAACGCGAGGGCGTGTCCGCGCCGGGGATCACCGAGAACGATCGGACCGTGTCGGGTCACGGTCACGTCGATCGCCACCGGCGCAGCCCCGCGGACGTGGATGACCTGGCGGGCTGTCCATGCCTCGCGCCACGCGTCGCGGAACTCGTAGCGTCGAGGCTCGTCCGGATGGAACCGCTCGACGTAAAGATCCTGATAGTCCGCCTGCGCGTGGGTAACGCACCAGGCCACCGACTGCGTGTGCCCGAAGTGGGGGAAGCCAGGAACACCCGGGAACGAGAGTCCGATCGCGTCGAACTCGGGGCAGGCGACGTGGTTCTGGTAGAAGACGTTCGGCACGTCGAGCGGGCGGTGCGGGTCGCCGGCGACCAAGGGCTTGCCGGAGGCGGTCCGGTGGCCCGCGACCGCCCAGTTGTTGCTTCCGCTCTCCCAGTCGATCAGCGAGGAGGGTACGACGGGATCCTCCACGAGGTCCGCCACCATGTCGGGACCCGGCCCGTCGGGCACCAGGCCCGGGGGCACGATAAGGACGGGGTTGGCCCGGGTACCGGGACACAGCCGCGTGGCGCCATCGGGGCCCAGCTGCCGCACGAGCCGGGCGCGCCACGCCTTCAGCTGCCAGGTGCCCATCATGACGTGCCGGACCCTGAAGACCGCGAGGCTCTCCCACGGCTGCCAGGGTTCCGGCCCGACCTCGAGGAGCTGGAACTCGACCGGGAGCCGGCCGCTCGCAATCGCAGTCCCGATGAACGCGTTGACGCCGTCCGCGTAGGCCTCGAGCATCGCCCGCGTCTCGCGGTTGAGGGCATCATAGTCCGTCCGGGCGCTCTCGACGAGCCGGAGACGCCGCATCAAGACATCGTCGCCCACACCGGGAGCGCCCACGTACTCCGCCCAGCGACCTGCGGCGCGGCGCCGGTCGTACTCCATGTGCCAGAGCCGGTCCTGAGCGTGAACGACGCCCTGGGCCACGAACGCGTCCCGGACGGACACCGCGCGGACGTGTGGGATTCCCTCGGGGTCGCGCCAGACCTCCGCACGCGCGCCGAGTCCTGGGACCTCGACGGGCGGCGCGAGGTCGGGCAGCGCGGCCTGCAGGCGGGCCTCTCGCTCGCCACGGATCATGGGAGCGCCATGGTCGAGCCGCCTCCGCGCACCATGCCAGCGGGGGTGGTGGTCGTCACGCGTCGGGCTGCCCGAGGCGGGGGTCGAGGGCGTCACGCAGGGCATCGCCGAGCAGGTTCAGCCCGAGCACGGTCAGGGCGATCGCCAAGCCCGGGTAGACGGTCACCCAGGGCGCCAGCTCCATGAAGCGGCGGCCTCCGCTGAGCATCGTGCCCCACGAGGGGTGTGGCGGCTGCGTCCCGAGGCCCAGGAACGAGAGCGTCGCCTCGCTGAGGATGGCCGTCGAGAACGACAGGGTCGTCTGGACGATGACGGGAGCCGCGATGTTCGGGAGTACGTGGCGGCTCACGACTCGGCCGAGCCCCGCGCCGATCGCGCGCGCACCCTCGACGTAGGGCTGCTGGACGACAGCCAGCGTCGGCGCCCGCACGATCCTGGCGAAGATGGGCGAATAAACGATGCCGATGGCCACCATGGCGGTCGACAGCCCGGCGCCGAGGACGCCCGAGATGGCGATGATGAGGATGACGCTGGGGAACGCGAACATCACATCGACGAGGCGTCCGGTCAGGGAGTCGACGACGCCGAGACAGTATCCGGCGGCGAGGCCCAACGTTCCGCCAAGGGCCAGGGCGATCCCCACCGACACGATGCCCACCTGGAGCGAGATGCGCGCGCCGTGGACGATCCGGCTGAACACGTCTCGGCCGAACTCGTCGGTGCCGAGGAGGTGACGGCCACCCGGAGGGAGGAGGCGCTTGGCCGGCTGCGCCGTCGGGTCGAACGGGGCGACGAGCGGAGCGGCCAGGGCGAGCGTGAAGAAGACGCTGACCAAGACGATCCCCATCAGGGCCGACGGGCTTCGGCCGACCTGGCGCAGGAGGCGGCCGAGCGCGGCGTCAGTCATAGCGAATCCGCGGGTCCAGATAGGCGTACGTCAGGTCGACGAACAGGTTGACGAGGACGAAGACGACGGCGACGAACAGGACACCGCCCTGCACCAGCGGGTAGTCACGCTGATAGATCCCGTTCAAGATCATCCACCCGATCCCCGGCAGGCCGAAGATCAGCTCGACGACGACCGCGCCACCCAGGAGGTAACCCACCTGGACGCCCATTACCGTGACCACCGGGATCGCGGCGTTCTTGGATGCGTGTCGCGCCAGGACGAGCGCCTCGCTCACGCCCTTGGCGCGCGCCGTGCGGATGTAGTCCTGGCCGAGGACCTCGAGCATCGCCGAGCGTGTCATACGCATCACGACGGCCACGAGCGCGCCGGACAGGGACAGCACCGGCAGCAGCATCTGCTGCGCGTTCGTCAGCGGGTCGCGGAGGGGGCTCGCCCACTCCACTCCGGCGGGCTGCCAGCGGAGGTACAGCGAGGTGACCAGGAGTAGCATGGTCGCCAGCCAGAAGTTCGGGACGGAGAGGCCGACCAGGCCTACCAGGTGGGCGAGGGCGTCGAGAACCCCATGCCGGCGGACCGCGGCAACGACGCCGAGCGGCACCGCCAGCACCCACGAAAGGAGCGCGGCAAGGATCGCAAGCTCCAGCGTGATCGGCAGGCGCCCCGCGATGACGGCGGTCACCGGCTCCGCGGTGCGCAAGGACACGCCAAGGTCCCCGCGCAGAAGGTCGCCGAGCCAGCGGAGGTACTGGACGTGCAGGGGCGCATCGAGACCGAAGAGGCGGTAGAGCGTCTGGCGCTGTTCGGGACCGAGCTGGGCCTCGGTGCCGAGCATCACCTGGACGACGTCGCCCGGGATGAGGCGCATCAGAACGAACACGAGCACGGAGATGCCCAGGAGGGTAGGGACGAGTAGTCCCAGGCGGCGGAGGAGGTACCGGCTCAATCAGCCCCTGACGTGCCCGCCTCTCACTTGTCGAGCCACGCGTGCCGGAGCCCCCACGCGCGGTACGTGTAGGGGCTCTGCTCGTAGCCCTTGACGTAGCTCTGGAGTCCCTCGGTCACGTTGTCGTTGCCGAGCCAGACGTTGGGCGCGTCGTCCAGAAGGATCTGCTGGATCTCACGGTACATCGTCTTCCGCTGCGCGCGGTCGATCGTCGTGCGCGCCTTCGTGAGGAGCTCGTCCAGCTTCGGGTTCGCATAGCCCGCCGCGTTCCGCGTCTGCGAGTGCAGGCCGTTGTAGACGTAGCCGTCCGGATCGTGACGCGCCGTGTAGGCGTTCGCCTGGATGTCGTAGTTGAAGGTCGGGGGCGCGACCTCCTTCAGGAACACCCCCTGCTCGACCTGTCGAATCCTCGCGTCGAGACCGATCCGCTTCAGCTGGTCGGCGAAGACGACGGCGAGACCAGGGAAATTCTGATTGAACGGCGTCACCAGGAGGTCGATCGCGTGCCCGTCGGACACGCCCGCTTCCCTGAGGAGCGCCTTCGCCTTGGCGAGATCGGGCCTGTACCACTTCGCCTGCAGCTCCTCCGCCGTGAGGTACCAGTCGCCGAAGCCGAACGGGATCGGTCCGGCCATCGTCGCTCCACCGGAGAACACCTTCTCGATGATTTCCTGACGGTCAGTCGCGAGGGACAGAGCCTGGCGGGCGCGAGGGTCGCTCCACGGCTTTCGCTGCCGGTTGATGACGAAGGCGTAGAGGTAGGTACGCGGGCGGCTGCTGACGACGATGCGGGGCTCGTTCCGGAGCCGCTGGACGCCCTCGGGCGTGAGGAACGCGTAGTCCAGGCTACCCGCGCGGAGGCCGGCCACACGCGCGTCCTCCTCCTCCAGGATCCGGAACGTGACCTCGTCGAGATAGGGCAGTGGCCTGCCCCAGTAGTCCGGGTTCTTACGGAGCTTGACGTGACTCTTGGGGACGTACTCGACGAGGCGGTACGGCCCGGTGCCGATCACCTGGGTCTCGAGCTTCAGCTTCTCCATCGCGCCCTTCGGGATGATGGCCGAGCTCCGCAGGATGGCCAGCGCGCCCAGGAGCGGCGGGAACGGCGCCTTCGTGGTGAATCGGACCGTGTGCCGATCCACGACCTCGACCCTGTCCACCTGGTCGAAGTTGCCGCGCCAGAATGCCGGACCCTTCGGGTCGAGCACGATGTCGAAGGTGTACTTGACGTCCTCGGCCGTGAACTCACTGCCGTCGTGGAACTTGACCCCTCGGCGAAGGTGGAAGACGTACGTCGTCGGATTGGGCGTGTCCCACCGTTCCGCCAAGGCGGGGACGATCTGGGCCTTGGCGTCGAACGCGGTCAGGCTCTCGTAGCAATGCTCGAAACCCTGGGTCGATGAGAAGTTGGAGTTCGTGATCGGATTCAGCGCGACGGGGTCCGTCTCGGCGGCCCACACGGATGTGCCACCCGGCTTCGGCGGCTTGCCGGCGGGTTGCGCCCGTGCGGCCATGGGTCGTGCGAGAACGGACGGCGTAATGGCGAGGGCGGCCGCCGACGTGAGCCACTGGCGGCGCGACGGCCGGTGGGGAAGCGCCTGCACGGAAGGATCTCGCTCGGCCATGGTGCCCCCTTTATCTGCGGACACGACGCGGGTCGTGTGGCGGGGCGCTCGATCTGGCGGGAATCTACGCGCGATGCTCTAGCGTGTCAATAGCCGCACCGTCGGTGCACGCACCGTCGGCCGGTGACCCCTCGCGGCGCGCCGTGGTGCTCGAGTGCGCCCGGTCAAGTGCCCGGACGGGCCGATGCGCCCGGGCGGTGTGACTCAGTGAGCCGCCGGCTGGAAAAGCTCGATGGGGTTGCCGGCGGGGTCCTCGATGAGGACCTGGGCGCCCCCGGGACCCCGCACGATGTCGTTGCGGAACGGGACCCCGGCGCCGCGCAGCCGATCCACCTCGGCGGTGATGTCGTCCACGACGAGCTGGATCCGGTTCCACCCGCCCGCGACGGGCTGGCGGCCATCGGGCATCGGGCGGCCGGCGGAGCTGGTTCGTCCGCTGAGCAGGAGCCGAAGGTCGCCCCGCGTGACGTCGGCGAAGGCCGGCGCCACCCGGGTCAGGAGCTTGAAGCCGAGGTGGGTGGTGTAGAAGCCGATGGCGGCATCGACGTCGTCGACCATGTAGCGGACGTTGATCGTGCTCATCCTAGGCTCGCCTCACTCGGTGACATTACGGTGTCTCAGACTCGCTCGAGCAGGACGGCGATGCCCTGGCCGACGCCGATACACATCGTGCAGAGCGCGTAGCGGCCACCCCGCAGGCCGAGCTCGGTCGTCGCCGTCGCCGCGAGACGGGCGCCGCTCATCCCGAGGGGGTGACCGAGGGCGATGGCGCCGCCGTTCGGGTTCACGTGCTCGGCGTCGTCGGGGAGCCCGAGGTCGCGGAGCACGGCCAGGGCCTGGGCGGCGAACGCCTCGTTCAGCTCCACCACGTCGACCCGGCCGAGGTCCACTCCGGCGCGCGCCAGCACCGTGCGCGTCGCCGGCACGGGGCCGATCCCCATGACGCGGGGCGGGACGCCGGCCGTGGCGCCCGCCACGACGCGCACGCGCGGCGTCAGCCCGTGGGCCGCCGCGGCGCGCTCGGAGGCGACGAGCAGCGCGCAGGCGCCGTCGTTCACGCCCGACGCGTTGCCCGCCGTCACGGTGCCGCCGGCCCGGAAGGCGGGCTTGAGCCGGGCGAGGGCCTCCAGTGTGGTGTCGCGGGGGTGCTCGTCCTCGGTGACCTGGGCGGTCTCCTTCCCCCGAGACACGGTGACGGGCACGATCTCCCGGGCGAGACGTCCGCTCTTCTGCGCGGCGCGCGCCCGAAGCTGGCTGCGGAGGGCGAAGGCGTCCTGGTCCGCGCGCGCGACCTTCCATTCCTCGGCGACATTCTCCGCGGTCTCGCCCATCGCGTCGGTCCCGAACAGCTCGTGCATCCGCGGGTTGACGAATCGCCAGCCGATCGTCGTGTCGTAGAGCCGGGCGTCGCGCGCGAACGGGGCGTCGGCCTTGCCGAGAACGAACGGCGCCCGGGACATGCTCTCGACGCCTCCGGCGACGATCAGGTCCGCCTCACCCGCGCGGACGAGCCGGGCCGCCGTGGCCACCGCGTCGAGCCCCGAGCCGCAGAGTCGGTTGACCGTCGCCCCGGAGATTTCGACGGGCAAACCTGCCAGGAGCACCGCCATGCGCGCCACGTTCCGGTTGTCCTCGCCCGCCTGGTTGGCGCAGCCGAGGATCACGTCGTCGACGCGCGCCCAGTCGACCTTCGGATGGCGCGCCACGAGCGCCCGGATCGGGATCGCGGCCAGGTCGTCGGCCCGGACCGGGGCGAGCGCGCCGCCGTAGCGGCCGATGGGGGTGCGGACAGCGTCGCAGATGAAGGCGTCGGGCATGGTCGAGACCTCCCACCGCCCATTATAGGGCTCGGTGCGGTCGTTTCCCGTCGTGCCGCCGGCGCGGCGGTACACTGTCGCGGGCCATGGTGTTCGCTCACGGGCTTCGGGCGCTGAACCACCCGCCGTTCCGGTCCTTCTTCCTGGCGCAGCTCGTCTCCGTCGTGGGCACCTGGATGCAGACGGTCTCCCAGGCGTGGCTCGTGCTCCAGCTGACGGACTCGCCGTTCAAGCTGGGCCTGCTCGGCACCCTTCAGTTCGGGCCGATCCTCCTGCTCTCGCCGCTGGCGGGGGTGATCGCCGATCGCTGGTCGCGACGCCGCTTGCTGGTGGCCACCCAGGCGGCCCTCGCCTGCCAGGCGTGGACCCTCGCCCTCCTGGTCGCCACCGGACGGGCCCGCTACTGGCAGATCGCGCTGCTCGCGCTCGCCAGCGGTCTGGCCAACACCCTCGACGCTCCGGTGCGGCAATCGTTCGTGATCGGCCTGGTCGGGCGGGAGGACCTCGTGAACGCGGTCGCGCTCAATTCGGCGTCGTTCAACGCGGCGCGGATCGCGGGCCCCGCGGTCGCGGGCCTCCTGATCGCGCGATTCGGGGTGGTGCCGGCCTTCGTCGTCAATGGCCTCGGGTTCACGGTGGTCCTGGCCACGCTGCTCGCCCGGCCCGACGACGCCGCCGCGCGCCGCCCGGGTGGCGCGTCCGTCCGCCGCGACATCGCCGAAGGGATCCGCCACGTGGCCCGGACCCCGCGCATGCGCGCCGTGCTGGGTGTCCTCTTCGTCGTGAGCCTCTGCGTCTTCTACTTCACGGTCTACGTCCCGCTCCTCGCGCGCACGGTCCTCCGGCTCGGGCCCGAGGGGTTCGGGTTCCTCATGGCCGCGCTCGGGGTGGGGGCCGTCGCCGGCGCCCTGACCCTCGGCGCTCGCGCCAACCCGGAGCCCGGGGTCGGGCTGCTCCTCGCCACCGCGGCGGTCGCGTGCGCCGGCCTGGTCGGGCTGTCAGCGGTCCGCCATTTCTGGGAGGCGGCCCCGGTGCTCTTCGTGACGGGCTTCGCGGGAATCATCACCGTGACGGGGTGCAACACCGCGCTTCAGCTCGGGGCGCCGGACGAGCTCCGCGGCCGCGTGATGAGTCTCTACGCCTGGGTCTACGGCGGGGTGTTTCCGATCGGCGCGTTCCTCGTCGGCGCGATCTCGGAGCGCCATGGCGTCTCCGCAGCCCTGCTCCTCAACGGGGCACTCGGGCTGGGCCTGCTCGCGCTGCTGGCCACCACCCGGCCATGGCGCGCTCCCCCGAGCCTTCCGAGGCGCCACGCCTGAGACGAGCGCTCCGGATCAGCAGACGGGACGGCGGAGCACGGCGGGATCGATCCGCCGGGGGACGAGCCGCCCGTCCCCGGGCTCGCCGAGGAGCTGACCGCGGTCGGCGATCACCCGTCCGCGCAGGAGGGTCGTGGCCGGCCAGCCCGACACGGCCCAGCCCTCCCACGGGCTGTAGTCGCTCACGTGGAAGTCGTCCTTCGTGAGCGTCTTCCGGATCGTCGGATCGATCAGGACGAGGTCGGCGTCGCTCCCCGGCGCGATGACGCCCTTGCGCGGGTGGAGGCCGAAGATCCGCGCGGCGTTCGTCGCGGTGACGGCGGCGAACCGCTCGAGCGACATGCCCCGCTTGACGACCCCCTCGGTGAACGCGATGCCCAGGCGCGCCTCCGCCCCGAGGTTCCCGCCCGTCACGTCCTCGATCGTCCGCCCGCGGAGCTTCAGCGCGAGGCTGGTCGGGTACTCGTCCGTCGCCAGGGTCGAGACACCGCCGTCCACCAGCCCCCGCCAGAGCGCCTCCCGGTCCTCCGCGAGCTTGAGCGACGGGTACGTGTGGGCGCAGAACCCGCGAGGGGTCTTGTAGTGCTCGGCGTCGAAGCAGGCGTACTGATGGAGCGTCTCGGCGTAGACCGGGCTCCCCGCCGCCCGCGCCGCCTCCACGGCCTCGACCCCTTCCCGGGCGGACGTGTGGACGAAGTAGATGCCGGCGCCGGTCGCCCGCCCCAACCCGATCGCCCGGCCGAAGGCCAATTGCTCCGAGAGCTTGGTGTGGACCAGGTGCATGTTCGTCCCGTCCAGCCGTCCTTCGGCGCGGAAGCGCTCGTAGGCGGTCTGCACCAGCTCGTCGTCCTCCGCGTGGACCGTCATGAGGCCGCCGTGCCGCGCCGCCTCGGTCATGGCGAGCTCGATCCGCCCGAAGTCGAGCCGGAACGAGGGCCGCTTGGGGTGCGGGGGCAGCACGTCCGTCGTGAATACCTTAAAGCTTGGGAACCCGGCCTCGATCGCCTCCCGCATCTCCGAGAAGACGGCGAACGGGAGCGCCCCGCACAGCGTGACGTGGAAGCTGTAGTCGACGTGGGAGCGCCCGGCCCAGCGGCTCATGCGTTGCTCCAGGGTCTCGGCGATCCCGGTCCCCGGCCGGACGAAAGCGAAGTCGATGTGCGTGGTGGTGCCGCCGCACGCCATGCCGCGCGTGTCGTCCTCGGGGCCGAGGGTCAGACCGGGCTCGTCGGGGTGGGTCCGGATCGTGTGGGCGAGGTGCGTGTGGGGCTCGACGCCGCCCGGCGCGACGATCCGCCCCGAGGCGTCGAGGACCCGGGCCCCGTCCGTCGGCAGCGTCCCGGGCAGCGCCAGCACGGCGATGCGCTCCCCCTGGACGCCCACGTCCCACGGGCCGACGCCCTGGGGCGTGATGACGGTGCCGCCGCGCACCACGAGGTCGAGCGCCACGCGGCGAGCGTAGCCCGCCGCCGGGAGCCGGTCAACGCGGCCCCGCGCCCCGCGGTAGGATGGGAGGCCGATGCTGAAGGGTCTCGATCCCCTCCTGGGCCCCGACCTCCTCCACGTCCTCGCGGCCATGGGCCACGGCGACGAACTGGTCATCGCGGACGGGAACTTCCCTGCGGCCAGCCTCGCCCGACGCCTCGTCCGCTTGGACGGCGTCGACGCGCCGCGCGCCCTGCGCGCGATCCTCTCGGTGCTCCCGCTTGACACCTTCACGCCGAGGCCGGCCGCGGTCATGGCGGTCGTGGGTGATCCGCGCGCGGTACCCGAGCCCGTCCGAGACTTCCAGGCGATCGTGGACGCGGCCGCCGGGCGCACGGTCCCGCTCGAGGCGCTGGAGCGCTTCGCCTTCTACGCGCGCGCGCGGGCCGCGTTCGCGGTCGTCGCCACCGGCGAGCGTCGACCGTACGGGAACATCCTGCTCGTGAAGGGCGTCGTCCTCGCCACGTGAGCGACCGCCCGATCGATCCCCGGGAGACGCGGGCCCTCGGCCGCTCGGGCGTGCGCGTGACGCGCCTCGGTTTCGGTGGCGCGCCGCTCGGCAATCTCTTCCGGTCGCTCGAAGAGCCGCAGGCGCTCGACACCGTGCGCCGCGCGTGGGCCGGGGGGATCCGCTACTTCGACACGGCCCCGCTCTACGGCTCCGGGCTCAGTGAGCGGCGCATCGGCGCCGCCCTCGCGACCGAGCCCCGCGACGCGTTCGTCCTGTCCACGAAGGTCGGCCGGCGGCTCGTGCCGAGGCCCGCCGACACGCCGGCGCCGCCGGATGCCTACGTGGACGTGCCGCCCCTCGTCCCGGTCTTCGACTACACGGCCGACGCGGCGCGCGCCT
>Ga0114129_10003839_pt1 | contig 21177 bp, 18 predicted proteins | sample RhiMetdeltSRZDD1_FD_80071 | JGI IMG/M metagenome (GOLD analysis project Ga0114129, IMG submission 80071) | Populus rhizosphere microbial communities from Tennessee, USA - Rhizosphere MetaG P. deltoides SRZDD1 (version 2) (version 2) | ecosystem: Host-associated > Plants > Roots > Rhizosphere >... | reverse complement strand
TAGCCGATCGTCTCCTCGTAGTCGGCCCAGCCCGTGCGGACGTTCGCGCCGATCACCTCGGCGAACGGCACGAGCTGGATCGCGGCCAGCCCGGTCCCGAGCGCCACCATCGCCAGCGCGACCAGACCGTCCAGCACGGGGCGCGGCAGGCCCTCGGAACGCAGTCGGAGGCTCAGCCGGAGCGCCGTGTACAGCCCCGCCGTCAGCAGCAGGTAGAGGCTCATCTCCAGGTGGCCGGCCAGGAACTGGAGCCCGACGATCGTCCCGCCAATGGCGATGGCGACTACTGCCTTGCGCGGACCGCGCTGGATCTGCCACTCGATCGTCGCCAGCAGAAGCGGCAGCCAGACGGCCGTGCTGACCACCATCGGCCAGAGGAAGCTCACCACCAGATACCCGCAGAACCCGAACGTCAACCCGGCGACGATCCCGCCCAGCCGTGTCGCGCCGAGCACGCGCGCCAGGCAGCACGCTCCGACTGCCCCGATCCAGAGGTGCAGCCCGATGAACCAGCCGTAGGCGCTTGAGAGCGGCAGCACGTAAAACAGCACGCCGAGCGGGTAGAGCGAGCCGTTCTGGCCTGACGCCATAAACGGCTGCCCGGCCAGGATGTACGGGTTCCAGAGCGGCAGCTCGCCGGCCGCGAAGCTCTCTCGCGCCAGCCGCTTCCAGGAGTAATTCTGAAGGATCGCGTCGGCGATCAGCGGGTTGTGCGGCAGGCTGACGCCGAAGTTCTCGGCGTGGGCCTGCCAGGGGGGGTAGCCGAAGAGGGCGTCGATCGGCAGCAGCGCCAGGCCGGGCAGCAGGGCCGGCCCGACGAACGCCAGCGCGAGCGCCGCAAACAGCGCCCCGGCGACGAGATCTGCCCGCCACCGATTGCACCGCTTGCCACTCTCATGATTCCCGTCGGCGGACGATGTCTCCACGGAAGCTGCACCACCGCCGACATGGTCTGTCATCCCGGGCGAAGCGAGCTTGCCACCACCCCATGTCTTCCCGAGCCCATTCGGCAAGCTCAGGGTAAACTGCGCGAGCTTGCCACTACCCCATGTCTTCCCGAGCGAAGCGAGCTTGCGAGCGGAGTCGAGGGATCTCATGCCGAAGTGCTTGTCACCATGAGATCCCTCAGTCGCTGAGGCTCCCTCGGGATGACGGGGAGGTGGGGTCCATTCGGGATGACAGGGAGCCAGCGCTCCGTCAGCATGACAGAGAGGTGGCACTCTGTCAGGACGACGGGTCTGACATTCGCAATCCTGGCCATCATGCTCGAGGAGCTTCTGTCCCAGGGGGCGCCGGCGTGGCGAGCGCTCAGGCGCTCCAGCGCCGCGCCAGCTCCACCAGCAGCCGGACGCCCATGCCGGTGGCACAGTTCGGCGGCTGGTACGCGGGGGTCCGCGCCCAGTTCTCGGTGTAGGCGGTCCCCGCGATGTCCAGGTGGACCCACGGCTTGCCGCCGACGAAGCACTGGAGGAACGCCGCCGCCGTCAGCGCGCCGCCGGCTCGGCCTCCCGTGTTCTTGATGTCGGCGATCGGGCTCTCGATGTCCCGGCGGTGCTCCTTCCAGAGCGGCAGCGGCCAGACCCGCTCGCCTGCGACGTCGCCCGCCTCCTTCATCAGCGCCAGCAGCCCCTCGTCGTTCCCCATCGCGCCGCTGGCGTGGTAGCCGAGCGCGACCACGCAGGCGCCGGTCAGCGTCGCCAGATCGACGATCGCGTCCGGGTTCTGTTCCACCGCGTAGGCGAGCGAGTCCGAGAGGATCACCCGCCCCTCGGCGTCCGTGTTGACGATCTCGATGAAGGTGCCCTGATACGTCTTGAAGACGTCACCCGGCTTGTAGGACGACCCGCTCGGCAGGTTCTCAGTCGCCGCGAAGATGCCGATCACGTTGCACGGCAGCTTCAAATCCGCCGCCGCCTGCATGAAACCGACCGTCGCGGCGGCGCCGGACATGTCGTGCTTCATGTTCTCCATGTGGTCGGCCGGCTTGATCGAGATGCCGCCGCTGTCGAACGTGATTCCCTTGCCCACGACGGCGAGGGTCTTCGCGCCCGGCTTCCCGCAGTCGTACTTCATCATCACGAAACGGGGCTCCTGGGCGCTGCCGGAGTTGACGGCCAGGATCGCGTTCATGCCGTGCTCGCGGAGCTCGTCCTTGCCCCAGACCTGAATCGAGACGCCGCGCGCCTCGGCCATCTCGCGGGCGCGGTCCGCCAGGACGGTCGGCGTCATCACGTTGCCAGGGGCCTGGGAGAGGTCGCGCGCCAGGTTGACCGCGTCCACCAGCAGCGACGCCTCGGCAGCCGACTGCTCGATGACCTCCGCACGGTCGTCGTCGCGCTCCACCACCACGATCTCCTCGATCCTGGGGCGCGGGTCGTCGGGAGGCGTCTTGAAGTGATAGTAGGTGTACAGTGACAGGAGGCTCGCCTCCATCACCGTCTTCGAGGCCAGTCGTGAGTCGAGGCCGCCGGCGCCGGCACCGTGGATCACCGTCGCGTACCGACCGAGGCGCAGGTCGCGAGCCTTCCGGGCCGCCGTCGCCGATGCGATCCGTAGCGCCTCCAGGTCGAGATCGTCGCGCTTGCCCAGGCCGACCACGGCCACGCGGTCCGCCGACAGACGGGCACGGTCGCCCTGGTTGTGGACGATCGTGATCTCGCCGAGCGAACCTTTGATCTCGCCATCCGCGATGAGTCGCCCAATCAGGCCTCCGAGCGCTTCGTCCACGGCTCCGGTGGCGCCGGACGGCTCGTCGACGCCCTCGAACAGGTTGACGACCAGAAGAGGCGTCCGGATGCCGGTGAGCGACGCTCGCTCGACCCTGATGGATACGTCCATGATGGCGCGACTCCCTGGTGCCAGACTTCTAACTGTCTCCCCACATAACGAGTGAGTATACCAGTGTACGGGACCGATCACGGCCACCTGCTGCTTGACCGTCAGTGTGCGCTACCCGTATGACTCGACTCGGAATGTCGACCGATGTGAACCTCTACGCGGTCCTCGGCGTGAGTCCAGACGCCTCGCCGGATGAGATTCGGGGCGCCTACCGCCGGGCCGCCCGCGCGAGCCACCCGGACTTGCACCCGGGCGATGCGTCAGCAGCAGAACGGTTCAAGCGCGTGCAGGTCGCGTACGAGGTGCTCGGCGACCCGGCCCGGCGCGCGGCGTACGACGCTCCGCCGGCGCCCGCGGCCGTGGCTTCATCGTCGACGGTGCCGCCGTCCGCTCCCGAGCCGCCGATCTCCCTGGCGCGCGAGCTCGGCGAGACCGTCCGCGCGATTCGGGTGATGGCCCGCCGATCGGGTTTCCGGCGCCGGGTGAGCCGGCTGATCCGCTACCTCGAACGCCTTTAGCTTGGGGGGAGAGGTCATCCTCTGGTATCCTCCAGACTCCGCGTGACCGAGTCTCGTCGCGCCCGCACCCCAAGCTCCTGGCGCGCCGCTCACCCCGACGCGCGGGCCGCGGAGTGGCTTCGTGCCCCTTTCGATCTCTGCCTTCTTCCCCGCCTACAACGACGCCGGTACGATCGCCAGCATGGTCGTGACCGCCGACCGAACCCTTCGGGCGATCACCGACGACTACGAGGTGATCGTCGTCAACGACGGCAGCCCGGACCACACCGGCGAGGTGCTCGCCGATCTCCAGACCCGCTACCCCAACCTCAAGGTCGTCACCCACAAGAAGAACCGGGGGTACGGCGGGGCGCTCAGGAGCGGCTTCGAGCACGCCTCGAAGGAGCTGGTCTGCTACACCGACGGCGACGCCCAGTACGATCCGCGCGAGTTCCGTCTGCTGGCGGAGAGCATGCGCGATGGCGTAGACGTGGTCCAGGGGTACAAGATCCAGCGCCACGACCCCCTCGAGCGGATCATCATCGGCAAGCTGTACCACACCGTCGTCCGGACGATGTTCGGTCTGCCGATCCGCGACGTGGACTGCGACATGCGGCTGATCCGCCGCCACGTCTTCGACACGGTGCAGTTGACCCAGGATAGCGGCGTGATCTGCGTCGAGTTGATGACCAAAATCACCCAGGCCGGCTTCACGATGACCGAGGTTCCGGTCCACCACTACCACCGCGCGTACGGCACGTCCCAGTTCTTCAACTTCAAGCGCGTCGGGCGAGTAGGCGTCGACCTGATCAAACTGTGGGTCCAGCTCGTGCTGCTACGTGGTCTGCGCAGGCAGCGTACGACGGCACCGCCACGACGGGAGGCCTGAAGCATGCCGTACCGAAGAGCAGACTTCTACCGATCGAAGCGCGTGATGGTCACGGGCGGGCTCGGCTTCATCGGATCGAACCTGGCCCGGCGGCTGGTGACGCTCGGCGCAAAGGTGCTGCTGGTCGACTCGCTGGTGGCCGAGACCGGCGCCAACCGACACAACATCGTGGAGATCGAGGACCAGGTGTCGACCCGGACGGTCGACGTCCGCGACGTCCTGGCGATCGAGCGCCTGGTCGACGGCCAGGACGTGATCTTCAATCTGGCCGGCCAGGTCAGCCACATCGACAGCATGCACGATCCGTTCACGGACCTGGACATCAACTGTCGGGCGCAGCTCTCGCTGCTGGAGGCGTGCCGGCGCACCAACCCATCCGTCAAAATCGTCTTCGCCAGCACCCGCCAGATCTACGGCCGTCCGGACTACCTGCCCGTCGACGAGAAGCATCTGCTCCACCCGACCGACGTCAACGGCATCAACAAGATGGCTGGCGAGTGGTACCACATCCTCTACAACAACGTGTACGGCCTCCGGGCCTGCTCGCTGCGCCTGACCAACACGTATGGGCCGAGGATGCTGGTCAAGAACAGCCGCCAGACGGCGATCGGCTGGTTCATGCGTCAGATCCTCGACGACGAGGAGGTCCAGCTGTTCGGCGACGGCTCCCAGCTCCGCGACTTCACCTACGTCGACGACGCCTGCGACGCGTTTCTGCGGGCCGGCTCGTCAGACGTCTCGAACGGTCAGGTCTTCAACATCGGCGGCTCCGAGCCGATCAGCCTCCGAGACCTGCTCGACCTGATGATCGAGGTGGCTGGCCAGGGCAGCTACCGGCTGATCCCGTTCCCGGAGGAGAAGAAGGCGATCGACATCGGTAGCGTCTACGCCGACTACAGCAAAATCCAGCGTGCGCTCGGCTGGACGCCGGAGACGGACTTGCGAGAAGGTCTGGAGCGTTCGCTCGCCTTTTACCGCGCAAACCGGGATAAATACTGGAGCGATCTGGAAGGTGCTCGATGACGGCCGACGCAGGCGTGACTCGCATCCCGGTCTTCGATCTGAAGGCTCAGTACGCCGCGCTCAAAGAGGAGCTGGACGAGGCGGCGCTCCGGGTCATGGCGAGCGGCTGGTTCATTCAGGGCCAGGAGCACGCCGCCTTTGAGGCCGAGTTCGCGGCCTACTGCGAGGCGAAGCACGGCGTCGGCGTGGCGAACGGGACGGATGCGATTCGGATCGGGCTCTCAGCGCTCGGCGTCGGGCCGGGCGACGAGGTCATCACCGTCGCCAACGTCGGGATGCCGCCGGTCGTGGCAGTCAAGGAGGCCGGAGCTGTCCCGGTCTTCGTCGACGTCGACCGCGAGACGCGGAACCTCGACCCGTCGAAGCTGTCAGCGGCGATCACCCCCCGCACCAAGGCGGTCCTGGCGATCCACCTGTACGGCCACCCCGTCGACGTGGACGCGATCCTGGAGGTGGTCCGGCCTCTAGGCATCAAGCTGCTCGAGGACTGCGCCCAGGCGCACGGTGCGCGGTACAAGGGGAAGCGCGTCGGCGGCCTCGGCGACGCGGCGGCGTTCAGCTTCTATCCGACCAAGAATCTCGGCGCTTACGGCGACGGCGGCTGCATCACCACCGACGACGACGACGTGGCCGATCGGGCGCGGATGCTGCGGGGCTACGGCTGGCGCCAGCGCTACCTCAGCGAGTCGCACGGCTTCAACTCGCGCCTGGACGAGCTGCAGGCGGCGATCCTGCGGGTCAAGCTCCGCCACCTGGACGCCGCGAACGACGAGCGGCGGCGGCGGGCGGCGCTCTACGACGAGGCGCTCAAGGGGATCGCCGTTCCGGCGACGCAGCCGTGGGCCGAGCCGGTCTACCATCTGTACGTGGTGGAGGTCGACGGCCGCGACGAGCTCCGGGCGGCGCTGCACGCGGCGGGGGTCGGCTCGGATATTCACTACCCGCTGCCAAGTCACCTCCAGCCGGCCTGCGCGGACCTGGGCGTCGGCAAGGGGGCGCTGCCAGTGACCGAAGCGCTGGCCAACCGCGTCCTCTCGCTGCCGATGTACCCGGAGCTCCCGATCGACCACGTCGAGCGCGTCGCCGAGATCGTCTCGCGCCTGGCGGACGGGCGCTAGTCCAGGCATCAGATGGAGAAAGAACAGTACGACCTGATGTTCGCTCAGGAGGAGCGGCACTGGTGGTACGTTGGAATGCGCCGGATCTCGACGGCGCTGCTGGAGCGGTATCCGCCGCTGATCGCCGGCCGGGGCGGCCTGCCGCTGGAGATCCTCGACGCCGGCTGCGGCTCGGGCGGGATGACGCGCTACCTCCGCCGGTTCGGGCGGGTCACCGGCATTGACCTGGCCCCGGAGGCGCTCGGCCTGGCGCAGAAGCGGTGCCTGCATCGACTGGCGCACTCGTCGGTTGGGGCGCTGCCGTTCCTGGACGGCAGCTTCGACGTGGTCACCAGCTTCGACGTGCTCTACCACCTGAACGTCGACGACGACAGCGCGGCGCTCGAGGACATCCACCGCGTGCTCCGGCCGGGCGGGATCGCGCTGATCCGGCTGCCGGCCTTTGACTGGATTCGCGGCGCCCACGACGAGGTCGTCCACACCCGCCATCGGTACACCCGCGACGAACTGTCTGGAAAGCTGGAGGACGCCGGGTTCCGGCTGGAGCACGCCACGTACGCCAACTTTCTGCTCTTTCCGCTGGCGCCTGTCAAGCGGCTGCTGGAGCAGCGGCGCGGCACCCATGAGTCAACCGATCTCTGGCTGCCCCCCGCGCCCGTCAACCGGCTGCTCGCCGATCTCCTGAGCCTGGAGGCGCTGCCAGCCCGCGAGATGGGGCTGCCGTGGGGCCTCTCGGTCTTTGCGGTCGCGCGCCGGGTCCACCCGCTGCCCGCGCTGCGGCCGTCGGCGGCGGACGTCGTCGGGACGGCCGCGCGCTGAGGGACGCACGCTCCGTGGACACCCTCGACCGCCGGGCCGGGCCTGCCGTCCCGCCGTCCGGAGACCCCCACCCCAACCCCTCCCCCTGCGAGGAGGAGGGAGCTAAGCCCCTCCTCCTCGCAGGGGGAGGGCGGGGGAGGGGGTCGCTCTCCTCGCTCGCCGCCGAAATCGCCCCGCTCCTGGTCATCGCGGCCTGCACCCTGATCCTGTTCCGCGACGACCTGTTCCTCGGCTCGATCTTCTACGAGCGCGACACCGAGCTGTTCTACCTGCCACTTCTACGATGGTACCTGAGCCAGCTCCACGCCGGGCACCTCCCACTCTGGATGCCGCTGATCTTCGGAGGCTACCCGCTGTTCGCGGATGGCGAGCTCGGGATGCTGTACCCGCCCAACGTCCTCCTCGGCCTCTTCCTCGGCGCCGAGACGTTCCTCCAGGCCTCGAGAGCCCTGCACGTCTTCCTGGCCGGCGCGTTCATGATCGCGTTCCTGCGGGTGCTCCACGCCGGCCGGCTCGGGGCGCTGGTCGGTGGCATCGTCTTCGCGTTCGGCAGCTTTTTCGTCACCCAGATCCAGCACGAGAACGTCGTCCGGAGCGCCGTCTGGCTGCCACTGATCCTGGCGTTCGTGGAGCTGGCGCTGCGCGCCGTGGGCTGGCGGCGCCAACAGTGGCTCGTCGCCGCCGGCTTGGCGATGGCGATGTCGGCGCTCGGCGTCCACATCCAGCCGGTGTTCATGACGTTGGTCTGCCTTGGGCTGTACGTCCTCTATCGAGCGATCGTCGGGCCGATGGCGGGGGCCGGGTGGGAGCGGGTCGTGCTGCTCGTCTGGGTGCCGCTGCTGGTGACAGGGATCGGCCTCGGCGTGGCGGCGGTCCAGTGGCTGCCGCTCTTCGAGCTGGGGCGGATGTCGTACCGAGGGCCGGGCCTGGGGTACGACCTGGCGATCACCTGGCCGCTCCGCTGGCAGAACCTCCCCACGGTCGTGCTGCCGTACCTGTTCCGCCTGCCGGACGGCCGCTGGGTGACGCTCTGGCAGCAGTGGGAGTCGTATCTGTACCTCGGGATCGTGCCGCTCGGACTGGCCGCCGTCGGCACCCTGCTCCCAAAACGGCGGGTTGTCTGGTTCTTCGCGCTGCTGGCCCTCGTCGGGCTGCTGGTCGGCCTCGCCGAGCAGAGCCCGGTCAACATCCACCGCCTGCTCTGGACGCTGCCCGGGTTCTCCTCGCTGCGGGCGCCCGGCCGCTACGCCTACGTGATCGTCTTCGCGGTCGCTGCACTGGCGGCGTTCGGCCTCGATCGGCTCATGACGCTCCAACGGCGGTCGTGGCCGGCCGTCCTGGTTGCGGTGCTGGTCGGCGCGGGATCGGCCATCGTGATCTACCTGATCGTCGGCTTCCGGTCGCGCCTCCTGACCGATCCGGTCCGCTGGCGGATGCTGCTCGACGACTACTACCTCCGCGTGCGCCACGAGCACGGCTGGCTCGACGGCGACCTGCTGTACGCGGCGCTGGTCGGCGGGCTCGACCTCGCCAACCCGAAGGTCCAGTTGAGCGTTGCGCTGCTGGTGCTTGCGCCGGTCCTGCTCCTGGCCTGGGCGCTGCTTCCCCGCGCGAGGGCCATCTGGGCGGTGCTTGCGATCTTCGCGGCGGCCGGAGACCTGCTGGCGTTCGGCTACGACTACCACCCTCGCGCGCCGACGACCGCCCTCCTGGAGCCGGCCCCGGTCACGCGGTTCCTCTCCACGCTCGGGCCGAACGCGCGAGTGTTCGCCGATTCAGCGCTCCGGTTCCTGGAGCCGAACCGGCTGCTCTACGCCGACGTGCCGACGATCGCCGGCTACAGCTCCCTCGGCACGCAGCGCCACTTCGAATACTGGTCGTCGGTCGACAGCCAGGAGGACGTGCTGCTCGACCTCTGGAGCGTGCGCCAGCTCGTGATGGCCGATCCGCCCCGCGACGTCGTGATCTCCGACGGGACGGCATACCGCCCGTATAACGCACTGTTCACCGGCTCGGCGTCAAACCGCACGGGGCTAGCGACGTTCGCCGTCGCGCCGTTCCCGACCGTCGAGCTGCGGGTGATCTCGACCCTCGCCGACGGCGTCCAGGTGGAGCAGGACACGCCGGTGGCGGAGATCGCGCTGGTGACGGCTGACGGCAGCCGCCGGCTGGTGCAGCTGCTGGCCGGGGTCCACACCGCCGAGAACGCCTACGACCGGCCGGACGTCAACCCGCATCTGCGGCACGCCCGGCCGGCCCTGGCCGGCACTGTCCCGGACATCGACCCGACCGGCCTGCCGACCCAGTCGAACGTCTACCGCGCCTCGTTCCCGATCGACCCGATCGAGGTCGTCGGCGTCGAGGTCCGGCAGCTTTACCCGATCGGCCAGACCCGCGTGTTCGGCATCGGATTGGTGAATGCGGCCGGCGCCGTCCGCTCGCTCTTCGGCGTCGATCGCGCCAAGCTCCAGCAGATCTGGCGCGAGGACGGCATCGCCGTGCTGGAGAACCGCCGCGCCTTCCCGAGGGCGTACGTCGTCCCGGAGGGGATCCGCCGCACCCGCTCGGACGAGTCGGCGCTGGCCCGGATGGCAGCCCGCCCGTTCGACGCCGGCACCCAGGTCATTCTCGAAGAGGGACCGTTTGAGGGGGTGCCGCTGGTCAGGCCGCGCATCGGCCAGCCGCTCGACCCGACGACGCTGCCGGACGCCGCCCGCGTCACCGATCTCTCGTCTGACCGGGTCCGGATCGAGGCGCCGGACGGTCCCGGCGGCTTCCTGGTGCTCACGGACCTGTACCATCGCGGCTGGCGCGCCCGCGTCGACGGCCGCGAGACGCCAGTCTACCTGGCCAACTTCCTGTTCCGCGCCGTCTACTTGCCGCCCGGCCCGCACACCGTCGATTTTGTCTTCGACCCGCTCTCGATCCGGATCGGGCTCGCCGTCAGCGTCGCGACGCTGCTGTTCGCGCTGGTGGTCGGCGTGATCTTGCCAGCCGTGCTCACCCGCCGTCCTGGAGCGTCTGGACGTTAGGCCCGCTCAGTCCGCCTCGGGCGAGGTGCCGGTTCGCCCGTGCACCTCGTTGGGGTACCATCTCGCCCGCATGGAAGGCGTAAAGACCGACGCGCCGGCGTGGCGACGGGACAGCTGGTTCGTCCTGGGATCGCTTGCGCTCGCGAGTTACCAGACGAACGTCAGCGCCATCGCGATGACGCCGTTCCTGCTCGACATCGCTCACGACATTGGCACAGACCTGGCCGGCATGGGCGTCCTGCTCGCGATCGGCAGCATCACCTGGGGCATCGTCTCGGTGTTCGCCGGCGTCGCCTCGGATCGGTTCGGGCGGCGGCCGGTGCTGATGGCCGGTCTGCTCGGGCTGGCGCTGGCGCCGCTCGCGCTGGCGGCAGCAACCGCGTACTGGGTCGGCGTGCTGGCGCGGTTCGCGGGCGGCTTCGGCGGCGGCTCATTCATGGGCACGGCGTTCGCCGCCGCTGCCGACGCCGTGCCGTCCTCCGAGCGCGGCCGGGCGCTCGGCTGGCTGATCACCGGCCAGTCGCTCGGGCTGGTGATCGGCATGCCGACCGTGACCTACCTTGGCGCACTCATCGGCTGGCGCGGCTCGCTGGCGATCCAGGGCCTTCTGATGGTGGCCGTGGGCATCCTGATCTGGCTGGCGGTCCCCGGTCAGCCGCCGAAGGCGGAGCGTCAGGACGAGGAGCCCGCCGTCAACGTCTGGCGGCTGCTGACGCCAAGGGTCGTCGCGCTACTTTCGGCGAACGCGTTCGAGCGGTTCTGCTACGGCGGCGTTGCGGTCTACCTCGCGACGTACCTCATCACCAGCTACGACGCCTCGCTGGAGGCGCTGGCGGTCGGCCTCGGCGTGGTCGCGCTCGGGAACCTGGTCGGCAACTTCGCCGGCGGCGAGCTGAGCGACCGGCTGCGCTCGCGCACGGCGCTGGCAGCGCTGTCGCTGGCGGCAACCGGCGCGCTGGCGGTGCCGCTGCTGCTCTGGCAGCCTGGCCTGGTGATCTCGATCGCGCTCGGCTTCCTCTACACGGCCGTGAACGCGATCGGCCGCCCGGCCTTGATCGCTTCGACCAGTGAGGTCTCCAGCCAGGCGCGCGGCGCACTGCTGGGCGTCAACATGACGTTTGCGAGCATCGGCTGGCTCGGATCGCAGGCGTTCGGCGGCTGGCTCATCACCACGATGGGGTTCGGGGTGTTCGGCGTGCTGACGGCCATCTGTGGCGTCGCTGGCGCAGTGCTCGCGGTCGCCGCCGGCATCCCCGGCCGCGCCGCCGAAGCTCGGGCCGTGGACTGAAGTCCACGTCTACAGGTAGTGCGTCGCTACGCGACGCCGGAGTGCTGCTGCCGTGGTGACCTGGCTCGCGCTCCCCACCATTGTGACCATTGAATGCGAACTCGTCACATCCCCGATCCCGGTCCCGTAGGGACCGACTATGGTAGACGTGGACTTCAGTCCACGGCCCGAGGTAACCCCGGGCTACAATCCTCACATGACGCGATGATGCGGCGGCCCAAGCCGTGGCCGCCGCGACCGGCTCAGCGAGGGAGTGTGCATTGAACAAGCGAAAGAAGGTCGCCTGGCGGAAGCACCGGATCAAGGCGAAGAAGCTCGAAGAGAAGCGCCGCATGTCGTCGCTCGCGCGGCGCCGGTGACCGACGCCCGGCCGACGCTGCTCCTCGCGATCATCGACGATCTGTTCGTCCGCTCGAGGATCGACGCGGCGGCGAACGTCGCCGGCGTCGAGGTCCGGTATGTCGGCTCGATCGACGAGATCCGCGCGGCCGTCGAGGAGCGGCCGGCCCGCGCGGCGCTCGTTGGGATGGCGGCCACGCGCCGGCGCTGGCCTGAGATCGTGCGGCAGCTGCGGTCCGAGCCTGCGACGCGCGGCCTCTACGTCCTGGCGTTCGGGCCGCACAAAAATCTCGAACTGCGCCAGCAGGCGCTCGACGCGGGCGTGGATCGGGTGGTCGCCAACTCGGGGTTCACCCGTCTGCTCCCCACGCTCCTCGCCACCCCAACCGCCCCCGTCCCTGACGAGTAGGGCCTTGTGCTAGATCCGGATTGACGAAACGTCCTCCGTCCGGTTACCGGTGGGGTGTTCAGGACCCATCGAGAGCCGGAGGAGGACGAGGCGATGATAACGCGGTTCGAGGACTACTGCTTGTGGATGTACGTCGTGGTCGCGAGCGGTGGCCGACGGTGGCGGGGCGGTAGCGGCGACCGGGGCCGGCGTGCAGCGACAGCGAGTTGGTTACGATGGTGCTGGTGGGCGAGAGCCGGGGCTGGGACGAGGAGACCGACCTGGTTCGGGAGTGGCAGACGCGGCGGGACCTGTTCCCGCACGTCCCGGAGCGCAGCCGGTTCAATCGGCGGCGACGCGCCCTGGCGCCGGCGAGCAACGAGCGGCGTCGGGTGACCCTGCGGCTGCTCGACCGGGCCCAGGAGCGGCAGGGCGCGAGCGACAGCCTGCCGGTCCCGGCGCTGCGCTTCCAGCCGGTGCCCAGCTCGTCGGCGGTCGGGCACTGGACCGAGCACGGCGCGGCGTTCGGCAAGGTGACGACCAAGCAGCAGACGATCTTCGGCTACACGCTGCAGTTGCTCGTCACCCTCAACGGCGTGATCCTCGATTGCCTGCTGGCCCCGGCCAACGGCAACGACCTCGAAGCCGGGGCCGAGCTGCTGGCCACGACCGGCATCACCCTCCTCACCGTGCCACGCACGAACCAACGCCTCCAGCTCCCGCCCGCCCTCGCGGCCCTGCAGACTCGCTGGCGCCAGATCGTCGCGACCGTCAACGGCCAGCTCGCCAGCCTCTTCCCCATCGAGGAGAACCACGCCCACTCCTTCGACGGCTTGACCGCCCGCCTCTACAGCAAGCTCACCGCCCACACCCTCGCCCTCGACCTCAACCGGCTCCTCGGCGCAGCCGACCGCTTGCAGCTCAAAGCGTTGGCCTGCCCGAACTAGCACAAGGGCCGAGTCGCAACTCCCGTAGCGAGTTCGAGGTCGGCGGAGGCGAACCCAAGCCATCGCTTCGCCTCGCTGCCCGGCGTCGGAGCGTTCACGCGGCCACCCTGCGATCGTAGAGCACCCGCCCCTCGCGTAGGGCAGGCTCCAGGATATTGCCAATCAGCTTGCCCCAGCCCGCGATTTCTTCAGGCGTGGTGACGACCACGTCCTTCGCCATCCCGAGGCCGCTGAGCTCATCAAGGATTGCAACCGCCTGGAGCCTCGAGTTCTCGCACGTCGGGAAGACGACCAGCAGATCGACGTCGCTGTCCGGGCGGGCATCGCCCCGGGCCTGCGAGCCGAACAGGATCACCTGGAGCGGATCGAACTTCTCGACGATCCGCCGGGTCATCTCGGCGATGATCTCGTCAACCTTGCGGGTATCTGTCGTCGCCATCGGTTACTCCATCATGCTTCGGCGCACACGAGAATCGTGGCAGCCAGGCGCCGACGCTGGCGCACGAATCGTTGACGAGTATCACCGGAACTGCTAGCCTCGCGAACGCGGGCAAGCGAACGTTCGCCTTCGGAGGAGCGTGATCGGTGGCATCGGTCTCGATCAAGACGGTGGCGGCCAGGGCCCGGGTCAGCTTCCAGACGGCGAGCAAGGTTCTCAACGGCAAGGGCAGCGTCTCAGAGCAGACCCGGCAGCGTATCCTCGACGCCGCCAGCGACCTCGGCTACGTCCCGAACGCCGTCGCCAGGGGCCTCGTTACGCGCTCCACACGGACCGTCGGGGTCATCTCCAGCGACCTCTCGGACGACGTGCTGGCCCAGTTCGTCGTCGGCGCCGAGCGCGAGGCGCGTCAGCAGGGCCACAGCGTCATCATCAGCATTGTTGGGGCAGACAGCGGTGACGGCGCGCGATACCTTCGGACGCTTGTCGAGCAGCGGGTCGAGGGGATCCTGTTGGCCGCCCCGGAGCTCGAACGCCAGCCCCGCCTCGGGGAGATCCTCGTCCCGACGGTGCCGGCCGTCAGCATTCACGCGGTGCCGGGTGCTCAGGTCACCCTGGTCGGCTCGAATCACGTCGAGACGGGCCTGCTCGCAACGCGCCACCTGCTGGAGCACGGACATCGGCGGATCGGCACGATCGCCGGGCCGCGCAACCGCCGAGTCGTGCACAGTCGGCTGCGCGGCTACGAGCAGGCATTGCAGGAGGCTGGCATCCGTTTCAACACTGCCTTTGTCGAGGAAGGCGACTGGCAGGTGGACGGCGGATACCTGGCAGCCTCTCGACTGCTGGCGCGCGCGCCTGACCTCACGGCGCTGTTCGTGCAGAACGACACGATGGCGATCGGCGTCTTGAGCCTGCTCCACCAGCGCGGCCGAGCGGCCCCGGACGGGTGCGCCCTGGTGAGCTGCGACGACATCCCGGCCGCCCGCCACACGATCCCGCCCCTCAGCACCGTCCGGATCCCACTCTCGGAAACGGGCGCCACCGCGATGCGCCTGTTGCTGGAGCGAATCGCCGAACCGAACGGTGAGCCGCGCCGGGTGCTGCTGCCGGTCGAGCTGGTGAGGCGCGGCTCGTGCGGCTGCACAGCCAGGGGTCACGAGTCAGGCTTGTCCTGAGGAGTCCCGAGCCTGCGAGGGAAGGAAGGCACGAGGCAGGAGGCGCAAACCAGGTCGGCGGGCCTTGACAGCGGCAGCGGCGCAGAGTAGCGTGAGTGTCCAGGGCGAACGTTCGCTCGGCGCACGAGGGGGACACCGATCATGGCTCGGATCACGGTCGACCTTGACCGCCAGCTCGGTCGTGTCGACCGCCGCATCTTTGGCGGCTTCATCGAGCATCTGGGCCGCTGCATCTACGGCGGCATCTTCGACGAGGGCTCGCCGCTCGCCGACGAGCGCGGTTTCCGCACGGACGTCCTGGACGCCCTGCGCCCGCTCCAGATGCCGCTCCTCCGCTGGCCGGGCGGCAACTTCGTCAGCGGCTACCACTGGATCGACGGGGTCGGCCCTCGAGACGATCGCCCCCGCAAGTCGGAGCTCGCCTGGCTGGCCGAGGAGTCGAACCGGTTCGGCACCGACGAGTTCATCGAATACTGCCGCGTGCTCGACACCGACCCGTACATCTGCATCAACATGGGTACCGGCACGATCGACGAGGCCCAGGCGTGGGTCGAGTACTGCAACGGTACCGGCAACACCTACTGGGCGAACCTGAGGCGGAAGAACGGCCACGACGAGCCGTTCAACGTCCGGTACTGGGGCCTTGGGAACGAGCTGTACGGCGGCTGGCAGCTCGGGGCGAGCACGGCGGACGACTACGTCAAGAAGGGCCGTGAGTTCGCCAAGGTCATGAAGCTGACCGACCCGTCGATCGAGTTGATCAGCTGCGGGCAGAACGGCTGGAGCGACTGGGACCGGGCCGTGATCGAGGGGCTCGCTCCGATCGTGGACTACCACAGCATCCACATCTACACCGGCAGCGCGGAGTACTACCGCAACGTCTTCCAGCCGCACCAGGCCGAGCGCGCCATCCGGATCTGCGCCGCGATGATCGAGCAGGCCCGCTACAACCAGCGGATCAGCCGGCCGATCGGCATCGCCTACGACGAGTGGAACGTCTGGTACCGCACGCGCTCCGCCGCGGACCGGCAGGGCGGGATCGAGGAGCAGTACGACCTCTCGGACGCGCTCGCCATCGCGACGTACCTCAACATCTTCATCCGCGAGTGCAAGAACGTCCCGATCGCGAACCTGGCCCAGATGGTCAACGCCATCGCGCCGGTCTTCACCAACCCTGACGGCCTCTTCCTCCAGACGATCTACCATCCGCTGAGACTGTACGCCGAGCATTCCCAGGCGATCGCACTGGATCCGGCCGTGATCTGCGAGACGTACGCGTTGGAGTCTGACATCACCGGTGGCGGGCGAGAGCACCGCATCGCCGACCTCGGGCCGTTCAAGCTACTCGACGTCAGCGTCACCCGCGATGAGGACGGCAAGACGCTAACCCTCGGGATCGTCAACCGCCACCGCGACGACGCCGTCACCACCACCATCGAGATCGGCGGGGGCACGCCGGTCGCTAGTGCCGTCGCCTACGAGGTCAACGGCGCAGACCCGGCCGTCCTCAACTCGTTCGACCACCCGGACGCCGTCACGGTCCAGGAACGCCAACTAACGAGCCAGGGCGGCAGCGTGGAGGTGACGCTGGAGGCGCACTCGGTGACCGTCATGCGCCTCCAGCTTTGATTGTCTCCCCTCTCCGACTGGGAGAGCCTGGACGAGGGTCGATTCAACCGAATACTGGCAGCATCAAGGCTGCCACGAGCGCCGGGGCTCCCGGAGCGGCAACGCGGACGCCGCTCCGGGGCGCAGGGGCTCGCCGAGCGTGCCGCGAGTCCGCGCGAGTCACGACACCGAGGAGTGGAGTGCCATGACGAGCACACGAGACGGGCTGAGCCGTCGCTCGTTCCTGCGTCTGTTTGGCGTGGCGGCGACGACCGTCGCCGCCGGCGGCTTGCTGCAAGCGTGCAGCGGCGGATCGTCGAGCAGCGCACCGGCGCCGAGCAAGCCGGCCGAGACCAAGCCAGCCGAGTCGAAGCCAGCCGAGGCCGCGAAGCCGGCCGCGCCGGCCGCCGCCGCTCAGGCGACCACGGCGCCTGCTGCCAAGACCGATGCAAAGCCGGCTGCCGCCGGCGACATCGCCGTGCCGTCCGGGAACGTCACGCTGACGTTCTGGAACGGCCTGACCGGTCCGGACGGCAAGATCCTGGAGGCGATGCTCGTCGAGTTCCAGCAGAAGTATCCGAACATCAAGATCGAGCATCAGCAGATCCCCTGGACCGACCTGTACGCCAAGATGCTGACCGCCATCCCGGCTGGCGAGGGTCCGGACATGGCGCTGATGCACACCTACGAGATCCCACGCTTCGCGGACGGCAAGCACATCACCGAGATCTCGGCAGACGAGCTCGCGGCGCAGAAGCTCGACGCGGCCGACTTCTACGACGTCGCCTGGAAGGGCGGCGACTACAAGGGCAAGCGCTGGTCGCTGCCACAGGACATCCCGACGATGGGCATGTACCTGAACAACGCGCTGTTCAAGAAGGCCGGCTTGATGGACGGCGACAAGCCGAAGGCGCCGACCAACATGGAAGAGTTCCTGTCCACGGCCAAGGCGTTGACCAAGGGCGACGAGTACGGCCTCGCCTGGGCTCAGGCGAACGTCCGCTGGCAGTGGCAGATGATGCTCTGGCAGAACGGCGGCGACCTCTTCAACGACAAGGAGGAGCCGACCCTGGACACTCCTGAAGCCGTCGAGGTGATGCAGTTCCACCAGGACATCTTCAAGAAGCACAACATCTCGCCGGGCGGCATCACCAACATCGTGGACTCGTACCGGACCGGCAAGTTCGGCATCATGATCCAGGGCGGCTGGAACATCCCGGCGCTGGTGGACGCCAAGATCGACTACACGATGGCACCGATCCCGCAGTGGTTCAAGAAGAAGGTCGTCTGGGGATCGTCGCACCAGTTCGTGCTGCCGACGCCGAAGGCCGTCGACGAGAACAAGCGCAAGGCCGCCCTGGCCTACTTCGCCTGGTTCAGCCAGAACGCCCTCCAGTGGTCGGTGAAGGCCGGGCACGTCGCGGCGCGCAAGTCCGTCGTGAAGAGCCCCGAGTTCCAGGCGCTCAAGACCGGCCAGGTCGTGCTGGCGAACGACGAGCAGTACTGGAAGTTCCAGCCGTCCACCCACAAGATCATCGAGCTCGAGACGCGGATGCCAGTGGCGCTGGAGAACGTCTTCCTCGGTCAGGCCACGCCTGAACAGGCCGTGAAGACGCTCCAGGAGGAGATCAAGCGCGTGCGGGTCTGAGCTAGGTGGAGGGCTCGACGATGCAAGACAGCATGCAGGCGGCGCGCCGTCGTGAGGAGGGCTGGGCCTACCTCATGCTGGCGCCGTACCTGCTGATGTTCGTGCTGTTCCTGGTGTATCCGTCACTGCACGGGCTCTACCTGAGCTTCACCGACGCCCAGCTTGGCGGCCGCGAGATCGCCTGGATCGGCATCGAGAACTACACCTGGGTGCTGACCGATCCCCTCTTCGCCAGGGTCGTCGTCAACACGCTGATCTTCGTGGCCGAGAGCACGCCGCTCCTGATCGTGATCCCGCTGGCGCTGGCAGTCGCCTTGAATCGAGGGCTGCCGTTTCAGGGACTGCTGCGTGGTGCGTTCTTCGTGCCGTTCACGCTCTCGGTCTCGGTGATCGGCATCACCTGGTGGTGGCTGCTCGAGCCGGGCTTCGGTCTGCTCAACGCCGTGCTGCGCGATCTTGGGGCCTCGCCGCCAGCCTGGCTGACCAGCCCGGGCTGGGCGATGTTCGGCGTGGTGGTGGCGACCGTCTGGTGGACGGCCGGCTACAACCTGGTGCTGTTCCTGGCCGGGCTCCAGGCGATCCCGGCCAGCCTGTACGAGGCCGCCCGGATCGACGGCGCCAACGCCTGGCGCGAGTTCCGGTACATCACGCTGCCGCTGCTGCGCCCGACGATGCTGCTGGTGGTGGTGATCCAGGTGATCGCCTCGTTCCAGGTGTTCGGCCAGGTGTTCGTGATGACCCAGGGCGGCCCCGGCGATGGGACGCGGACGGTCATCCAATACGTTTACGAGGCGGCGTTCGTGAACCGGCGCATGGCCGAGGGCTCGGCGGCGGCCTGGATCCTGTTCATCATCATCGTGATCTTTAGCTGGATCCAGTTCCGCGTTCTGCGCGGGCACACGGAGTACTAATGATGAGCACTGGTGCTGACGTTCACCCTGGCGCCGGTGCTGAGGCCGCGGCCGTCGCCGGCCAGGAGAGGGCCGCGCAGCCGAAGCTCGCCGGCCGTCACCTGGGCTACGGCACGATCGCGCTGACGGCGGGCTTGCTGGTCCTGGCGGTGCTCTGGCTGGTGCCGCTCGCCTGGATCGTCACGACGGCGCTCAAGCCGGAGCCGGAGATCATCCGCCTGCCGGTCCACATGATCCCGCACGAGATCACGCTCGCCAACTTCGTGACCGCGCTTACGACCAGCCGCACGGCGAACATCGCGCTGGCCTTCGCGAACAGCACGGTCGTGGCGATCGTCGAGACGATCCTGACGCTGGCGATCGACGCGATGGCGGCGTATGCGCTGGCTCGCCTGACGTTCCGGGGCCGCTCGATCATGTTCGCGGTGATCATCGCCAGCATCATGGTGCCGCCGCAGATCACGCTGGTACCGCTGTACTTGATGTTCCAGCAGGCCGGCTGGCTCTCCAGCTACCAGGCGCTGGTACTGCCGGGGCTGAGTCGGGCGTTCGGGGTCTTCCTGCTCCGGCAGTTCTTCCTGGGCGTGCCTCGAGAGCTGGAGGACGCCGCGAAGATCGACGGCGCCGGCACGTTCACGATCTTCCGCCGGGTGGCCCTGCCGCTGGTCCAGCCGGCGATGGCGTCGCTGGCGATCTTCACGTTCCTGCGAAGCTGGAACGAGTTCACCTGGCCGCTGATCGTGATCAGCCGGAACGACATGATGACGCTGCCAGTGGCGCTGGCCCGGTTCCTGTTCGCCTATCGAGTCGAGGACGGGGTGGTGATGGCGGCGGCTGCGTTCAGCGCGATCCCGCTGATCGTGGTGTTTTTCATCTTCCAGCGCCAGATCGTCCAGGGGATCGCGCTGACCGGCCTCAAGGAGTAGGCCCGCCCTGATAACCTCACTCGCGCTCGATCACAGCTCCAGGTCGTCGAGCACCAGCACCCGCAGCTCCCTGACGCGCGCCAGCCGCCGGTCGTTCGTCAGGAACGCCTCACAGCGCTCCTCGATCGCGACTGCAAGCTGGAGCGCGTCTGGCAATCGGAATCCGTATCTCGCGCGCAAGTCGGCTGCTCGCTCGGCCGCAGCCGGATCTATCCAAACGGTGCGCAAACCAGGGCGCTCGAAGAGAAGCTCGCGATACTGGCGTCGGAGCGTCGTATTCCTATCGCGAAGCGGCTGAACGAGCACTTCGCCGAGGGAAACCACCGAGGTGATGCCTGCCAACCGGCTCTCGTCGATCAGACGGAAAATCTCGACGACGAGCGAATCGTAACGGGGATGAGATTCCACGAGGTAGATCAGCGGCGGAGTATCAATCCCGAGGCGCGTGACACCGCGCAGCCCATCAGCGAGGTTCACGGGGCCGGATCATCCCACTCACTACGCAGCCGGTTGACGTACTCCTGTGCGTCTTCTCCGTTCCTGGATCCCTTTCCGACTCCGTGGAGCTCCAGGATGCTTCGCCGCGGCTTGCCCTCGCACTCACCGTGTTCATACTCCAGATCGCGTGCGATCAAACTGATCAGTTTCAGGCGTTCGGCGATTGGCAGCGCTCGCACGTGCTCGTAATAGACGTCGGACGCTTTCATCGTGCTCATGTAGCCCTCCAGGGCGATGCACTCACCAAGACGAATCGTATCGCAGATCATCACTCGGTTGTCGGGCGCCACGCGAGCAGCTCATCCCAGGTGGAGATGGGCAGGTTTCGACTGTCGATCCACGCCAGGAGATGATCAAGGTCGGACAGGCGACGCGCGCTCGTGATCGCGCTGATCGCCGAGGCGATGCGCTCGTCCGCCTCCCCGAACCTGCGCTTGCCACGCTGGTACAACTTCATGCGCATGACCGCACAGCCCTCCTCGCGGCTCACGACGCGAGGGTCTTCGCGCCGGTTGTGCGAGAGGAGGACGCACGGCGCCAGGCGCTCCATCTCAGCCGCCGTCGCCCGCAGCTCCCGATGCGCTCTACCTTGTGCTGAGAATGCGAAGACCAGACACATCACGGACTCGGAGGCGGCGTCGTCCTCTCCCGCTTCAGCGCGTTCACGGAGCTCCGCGATCAGCTCGGGCAGGCCGGATCGGTCGAGGTCGTCGGCGAAGGGGCGGTCATCCGGCTGCTCCCAGGCTCGAACCACCTCATACCTGAACTGGAAGTACACGTCGCCGTTCGGC
>Ga0114129_10003838_pt1 | contig 21180 bp, 16 predicted proteins | sample RhiMetdeltSRZDD1_FD_80071 | JGI IMG/M metagenome (GOLD analysis project Ga0114129, IMG submission 80071) | Populus rhizosphere microbial communities from Tennessee, USA - Rhizosphere MetaG P. deltoides SRZDD1 (version 2) (version 2) | ecosystem: Host-associated > Plants > Roots > Rhizosphere >... | reverse complement strand
TACAGCAGTGTCTACTTCCACACCGGCGTGGAATGGGCAAATGATAGCCAGACGTTGTTCTACCTCACCCTGGATGCGTCCGAGCGACCCTTCAAACTATTCCGTCATCAGATTGGTGATGACCCGAAACAGGATGTGGTGATCTTCCATGAAGAAGATGAAGCATATTTTCTTTTTATTCTCAAAACACGCGACGACCAATACATTCTGACCAACCACCACAGCACACGCGCGACAGAAATGCGCTTTCTCTCCGCCGATCAACCCGAGGGCGAGTTGAAGATATTATTGCTGCGGAAGGATGGGGTTGAATATCTTGCTGCACATCATGAGGGGTATTTTTATATCGTCACGAATCATCAAGCCGAGAATTTCAAACTAATGAAGACCAGCGTACATGCGTTGGACGATGAGCATTGGGAGGAAATCATCCCGCATCGCGAAGATGTGTTGATTGATTATGTGGACACATTCAAAGAGTATCTGATTATCTATGAACGCAGGAACGGTCTGCGGCAAATCCGTATCAGTCCGTTTAGTATGATGAGCAACGTACGGTATATCGAATTTCCTGAACCGGCATATAGCGTGGAGCCTGAAAGCAATCCCGAGTTCGATACAAACATTTTGCGTTTCACCTATTCATCGCCCGTTACACCCCACTCCGTGATTGACTACCATATGGATATCGGTCAATGGGAATTGATCAAGCAGGATATTCCCGACAGCTATGACAGGTCACAATATGTCACTGAACGAATCCATGCAACTGCGCCCGATGGGAAAGAAATCCCAATGACGATTGTCTATAAAAAAGATTTGAAAAAGGATGGGAATAACCCAACCCTGCTTTATGGATACGGATCATACGGATCAGTGATCGACGCGGACTTCAGTCCTCACCGACTCAGCCTTCTGGACCGTGGATTTGTGTTTGCCATCGGACATATTCGCGGAGGCTCGGACCTGGGACGCGCCTGGTACGAAAGCGGCAGGATGCTGAACAAGAAAAATTCATTCACAGACTTTATTGCTTGCGCAGAACATCTTATTAAAGAAGGTTTTACCTCAAATAAGAAGCTTGCCATTTTAGGCGGCTCAGCAGGTGGCCTGCTTGTGAGTGCTTGTTTGACAATGCGCCCTGACCTATTCCAGGCAGTTATCAACAAAGTCGCGTTCGTAGACGTAGTTACTACAATGAGCGACCCAACTATTCCACTCACAAGCCTTGAATGGGATGAATGGGGCAACCCGCAAGTACGTGAGCATTTTGAATATATGCTGTCCTATTCACCGTATGATAATGTGCGCCCTACGGCATATCCACACATACTGATTACTACAGGGTTGAACGATCCACGGGTTGCCTATTGGGAACCAGCCAAGTTTGCGGCAAAACTCCGTGAGATGAAGACGGATAATAATCTGCTTTTGCTACAGACCAACTATGAAGCGGGTCATGCGGGTGCATCTGGAAGATATGACTACTTAAAAGAAGTTGCTGTCGATTTTGCCTTCCTGATCGATCGATTGTGCGAACCCCATTTTCCTCTTGAATTCCAAGATACGAAGGGTATATAATTTCGATAACGCTTGTCATTTCACGAAGTGAGAAGAGGTTTTATGGATCGTTATCTTGTCGAATCACCACATGAGGCAGGCGACTGTGATGCCATTATCAAAGAGATTCATGCTGCAGGTTATTTGCATCATTTTGAATGGGGTTGTCACGACGGTGCACACTGCGGCTGGGCAATTATCGAGACTGACAACCGTGACCATGCCAAACAGATCGTCCCGTGGAGAATAAGAGACAAGGCACGGATCATAAAATTGGAAACATTCGGAAAAGCCAATAAGACACACTCAAAGGAATAAAAGTAGAAAAATCAAAAAGCGGCGCACCCCTTAGGGTAGGGGTGCGCCGCTTTTTGATTCAAATGAATGCTTCCTAAGCAGGTTGCACCGCTTTTGTAACCGCTTCCTCAAGCATCTTCGTAGTTAGTGACTTTGGGCGTTCAATGGGTTGCCCCAGTGCACGTGCCCACACATAATTAGCAGTGACTCCTAGAGCTCGGCTGACACCAAATAACACAGTGTAAAATTGGAATTCCCGCACACCGTAATAATATTGCAGTGTGCCAGAGACAGCATCCACATTCGGTGCAGGGTCTTTCGCCTTGCCCTGTTCTTTAAGCACTTGTGGCACTACATCATAGACCAAATCTGCCAGCCGGATCAACTCATCATCTGGAAAGCGTGCCTTTGCAAATTGCATCTGCGCAGTAAAACGTGGGTCAACAACGCGGAGCACCCCATGTCCGTAGCCCGGGATCACCTTTCCGCTGTTTAACGTGTCCCATGCAAATTTACGCAGGTCATCACGCGACGGCACACCGCCAAATTGTTTCCTAACTTCGATCAGCCAGGCCAGCGCCTCCTGATTTGCCAGCCCATGTAGTGGTCCCGCCAGTCCATTCAACGCCGAAGAAAAAGACAGGAATGGATCAGAGAGAGCTGATCCAACCAGATGCATCGCGTGCGCCGAAACGTTTCCTGATTCATGATCCGAGTGGATGATGAAATACTGCCGCATTAAATCGGCATAACCCTTCTTATCTGAAACTTTCAGCATGCGCGCGAAGTTCAAACCATAATCCTGTTTGGGATTGTATTTCGGCTTCTTCGTCTCATCGAAATATTTCATGCGATAGATATAGGCAGCGACAACAGGAAGTTTTGCTGTCAAATCGAGGCTGTCTTCCAGGGCAGCCTCCCAATAAGCATCCTTCTTCATGCCTTCATGATATTTCTTGGTAAATACGGATTCTTTACCAAGAGCCAGCACCGCTTGTGAAAGCAGGATCATGGGGTGCGTATCTTTCGGCATGGACTTTAGCATTTTGAAAACGTAATCTGGCACACTAGCACGCTTTGCCCATTCTGCTTCCACTTCCATAGCTTGTTCCTTGGTTGGAACTTCACCAATCATAAGTAAATAATATAAGCCACCGACTAGCGGCATTTTGCCACCCCGCGCTTTCGGCAATTTCTTGAGCAGTTCGGGAATGGATAAGCCACGGAAACGAATTCCATGTTCCGGGTCGACGAAGGAAACATCTGTCAAAAGGGATTTGATATCCCTCATCCCACCCACAACCTGACTAATTGTTACGTCGTCGACCTTGACTTCCCCATGTTCCTTGGCAAGAGATTTGACTCGTTCCCGCCATTCAGGTAATTGTGCAGAGATTTTTTCGTGCAGGATCATGATGGACCTCCAAAATTAGGTAAGCAAGTGTTACCGTGCCTAACCATTATAACGTTACCAATTTCTTCAACGCTTCGTGTGTTTCCTTCACCGCTGCAGCAGACTTATCAAACATTGCCTTCTCATCATCATCAAGTTTGTACTCAATAATCTTTTCCAAACCTGCGCGTCCAAGCATAACAGGCACACCGAAGAACATATCGGTTAAACCATATTCCCCGTCCATGTAAGCGGCACAGGGAACAATGAGATGTTTATTTTTGAGAATAGCTTCGGCCATCTGCGCGCAGGCTACAGAAGGCGCGTAATACGCTGAACCAGTTTTCAATAAGTTCACAATTTCTCCACCCCCCTTGCGTGTACGGGCAACGATCGCTTCCAACTTATCAGCTGGAAGATATTCCTTTAATGGGATCCCGGCGATGTTCGAATGACGCGTGAGAGGCACCATTTCATCGCCATGTCCGCCCAATACGTAGCAGTCGATGTTCTCCACGCTGACGCCAGTTTCCATCGTAACAAAGGCGCGCATACGTGCCGAGTCCAAAATCCCAGCCTGACCCACGACGCGTTCGCGCGGCAAACCTGTTCTCTTCATCGTAAGGTAAGCCATTGTGTCGAGTGGATTGGTCAGCACCACGTAAATTGCATCAGGTGAATGGGCGAGTGTTTCGGTCGCAGCGTTTCCAACGATCTCGGCATTTGCCGATAACAAATCATCACGGCTCATACCCGGCTTGCGAGCCAAGCCTGCCGTGATGATGATAATGTCGGAGCCTTTGGTGGCGGCATAATCATTCGCGCCAACAATTTCCACATCTTTTCCAATGATTGGCATTGCCTCCAGCATGTCGAGAGCCTTCCCCTGTGGCATTCCCTCCACAACATCCACCAGAACAAGGTCAGCAATTTCGCGTTCAGCGAGCCAATGTGCAGTGGTTGCACCAGTCATGCCTGCGCCAATGATGGATATTTTGTTCATGACTCCTCCAAGGAATTTTGTAAAATTTTATCCGAAACTTATGTGTTGAGAAAGGATTTTCGTTATATTTTATCTTACCAGATTTCGGACAAAATACAGTGGCGCCGTTGGCGCCACTGTTCGCTTCATTCATTAAGCTTCAGGCCAATTCCGCTTCGAGGAAGCGAGTTGCCTGGATCGCTGCCGCGGCGCCCATGCCTGCTGAGGTGACGACCTGTCTGAAGTGTGGGTCAGCCGCCTCTCCCGCCGCAAAAACGCCCGGTACATTTGTTTCCATTTTTTCATTGACCTTGATATACCCAAGCTCACTCATATCCAATTGACCCTTGAACATTTCCGTATTGGGAGTGTGACCGATAAAGATGAATAAACCATCCGTTTCATAGATCGTCTCTTCACCAGTCTTCACATTCTTCAATTTCAGCGCTTCCAGTTTATCTGTACCGATCACTTCAGTGACAACAGTATTCAATATAAAGTCCACTTTCGGGTGTTCTTTGGCACGACTCTGCAAAAGTGGACTAGCGCGAAACTCCTCGCGGCGATGGATGATGGTCACAGAGGAAGCATAGCGTGTGATGAACAGACCCTCCTCCAATGCACTATCTCCTCCACCAACAATGACCACTTTTTTGTCCTTGAAGAACCAGCCATCACAAGTCGCACAATATGATACGCCGCGTCCTGTTAACTCTACCTCACCGGGAATGTTGAGATGATTTGGGTTGGCACCCGTGCTGACGATCAAAGAATCCGCCAGATATTCGTTGCCATCTCCTGTCACTTTGAAAGGACGCTGCGACAAGTCCACGGCATTGGCTGATTCAAATTCAGTAGTAGCACCGAAATGTTCAGCCTGCTTTTGAAACAACTCACCCAATTGTGCGCCGCCCACTCCATCTGGAAAACCCGGATAGTTCTCAATTGTATATGTTAGCGCGGCTTGCCCGCCTAACTGCATCCCAGTCAGAACGACCGGCTCCAACTCGGCGCGAGCAGCATACAATGCAGCAGAATAACCTGTTGGACCCGACCCCAATATCAATACTTTTACGTGCTTCGCATTTCCATTCGATGACATATCTTTGTTTGAATTCCTCGCTCTAGATTTCTTTCCATAATCAAGACGATGTGTTTTGCTCTTTTTTTACCATGCAGCATTGTATCAAAGAAAGAAAAACCTAAAGTTTCATTTTAGTTAAGCTGTTAATGCAGTCAGTCATTTACGCGCTCGATTTTCGCTCCCAACGCCTGCAATTTTTTGTCCACATCCTGATAACCACGCTCGATCTGACTGATATTCCGCACCGTGGATTTCCCTTTCGCAGCAAGCGCGGCCAGCAGCATGGACATGCCTGCGCGAATGTCCGGGCTTTCCAAGTTCTCGCTATATAACTGATTAGGGCCCTGCACCAAACAACGATATGGATCACATAAGATGATCTTTGCGCCCATTCCTACGAGCTTGTCTGTGAAGTACATGCGGCCAGAAAACATCCAGTCATGGAACATGACCGAGCCGCCAGCCTGCGTTGCAACCGTGATCGCGATGCTAATTAAATCTGTCGGGAAAGCCGGCCATACGTTCGTTTTGATTTCGGGAATAGCACCATCCAGGTCGGGAACAATTTTCAAATCCTGATTTGAAGGAACAATGAGGTCGTCGCCCTCAACTTGCCAGACAACTCCCATCCGCTGGAAGACATGCGCGATCATATGAAGGTTGTTGATGCCTGCATTTTTCACACGTACATTTCCGTGCGTCACTGCGGCAGCACCAACAAAACTGATCACCTCCAGGTAATCTGGTCCAATCGTAAATTCCCCACCGTGCAATTTTGGCACACCATGAATATGAAGTGTGTTGGAACCAATCTCTTCGATTTGCGCGCCGAGAATATTAAGGAAATAACATAATTCCTGCACATGCGGCTCCGAGGCCGCATTGCGAATTACTGTATCCCCTTTGGCGGTGACAGCCGCCATGATCGCGTTTTCGGTTGCGGTTACGCTGGCTTCATCCATCAAGAAATCTGCACCGTGTAAATTATCTGCTTGAAATGAAAAGCCACGATCGTATTTCACATCGACACTAAGTGCGCGCAACGCAAGGATATGTGTATCCAGTCTTCGACGGCCAATCACATCACCACCGGGAGGAGGTAATTTAAATTCACCGATCCGTGCGGATAATGGGCCTGCGATCAGAATGGAGGCGCGAATGCGACGGCAAAGGTCCGGGTTCAAGTCTGCCAGCCGAAGGTCCCGCGCAGTGACCCGCCACGAAGTGGTATCCAAATCCTCAATCTGCACACCCAGGCTCTCAACAAGTTTCCGCATCACAAGCGTATCCTGAATCTGTGGAATGTTGTGCAGAATTATGGGTTCATCAGTGAGTAACGATGCAGCTAATAAAGGCAATGCGGCATTCTTATTTCCAGCAGGTGTCACTTCTCCGTTCAATGGAACCCCACCTTCAATCACGAATTTATCCATGTTTATCTCCAGGCCAATATCGGCGCGATTGTAAGATAGTTTATGTGCTACGGCAAGCACATTACAGATAGCTTACACGCAGTTACAGGCAATATTTGTCGCTTATGTTTGGACTATAATGGTAAGGATGAATGTTACACTGCTGATCCCTATTATCCTCGGCTGGTTTGCTGGCCTCTTCATTAATTATGTCGCGGATGTGCTTCCATTGACACGCCGCTTTAGTCAGCCTACTTGCCCCGAATGTCAAACCCCCTTCTCATGGAAAGACTATTTGACACTGCGCGCTTGCCAAAATTGCGGAAAGTCTCGTACTCTTAGAACATGGCTAGTGCAGATTTTGACAACCGCCTCTTTCGCCTACTTCTGGTTGTTCCCGTCAAAAGCGCTTGGGATTCCCCTCGGCATGGTCGTTATCATCTATTTTGGAATTATCACGGTGATTGACCTTGAGCATCGCCTGATCCTGCACCCCACCAGCATCGTTGGCGCGATACTTGGCCTGATCGTAGGGACATATATTCACAGCCGAACCAATGGTCTTTTACTGGGCGTAGGCAAGTCACTGCTGGGAGGACTGTTTGGTTTTGGAGTGATGTTCCTCCTTTATCAATTTGGCACCCTGGTCGCACGCTTTCGGGCGCGCAAAATGCAAGCGGCGGGACAAGCTGACGATGACGAGGAAGCGCTTGGCGGCGGTGATGTCTACCTTGCGGGAGTGCTTGGCTTGATGCTTGGCTGGCCATTCATTTGGGATGCCATTCTGCTGGGTGTACTACTCGGTGGATTGATCAGTTTTCTCTTTATCATGGCCCTGCTGGTACGGCGGCGCTACTCCAGCGATGCACTGATGACCTTCATTCCTTATGGCCCTTATTTCATTGTTGGTGCGTTCTATTTGCTCTTTTTATGATTTGCAAAAGTGTCGACTGGTTCTTAGTACGAATGTCTCATTGGACAAAGTAGCAGTGATATTAAACTAAGAATTAGGATTATTAGGACTTTTACTATGAAATTATATAAATCTGCTCCAAAAAAGACAAAGGCTCAAGCAATGGTGGAGTTTGCCATTGTGTTACCGCTTCTGATGCTATTGCTTTACGGCTTATTGGAAGCCGGCCGCCTGCTCTTCATTTACTCTACAATCGTAACAGCCAGCCGCCAGGCTGTGCGCTATGGCTCAGCGACAGGACAAGGGCTAAGCACAACATTTCCTCGCTATCAAGATTGTGCTGGGATTCGTTTGGCTGCTCAGAAGGTGGATTTCTTAAATTCCTTCGATGATTCAGATATTGTCATTCAACATGACAATGGACCTGCTGACCCTGTAGGACCAGTGCCTTATTGTGCAGGAACCGTAGATACCAGCGGCTTTACACCCACCAATTCCAGCCGCCTGCTTGTCACTATCGACGGCGATTACCTACCTATCGTTCCCAAGTTAATACCCTTTGTCCAGCGCTCTGTTGCCACTGGCAATCCTATTATTGCGAAAAGTGCACGCACCATTTTGGTCAGTGTGTCAATTGTTGTTACTGTGCCTCCTTCTACCTTTATTCCATCCACGCCCACGGCTACTGCTACAGTTGCAACACCTACATTTACTCCATCCAATACACCTACCAATACGGCCACTTTTACCCCAGTATTTACAAATACCCCGAGCCTCACGCCCACGCGGACACTCACCCCTACCATCACGCTTACACCGACACTCACAAATACTCCAACCATTACTCCAACGTCAGTATCTTTTTGTAATACTCTCAGCCCTGGAACGATTACGTTATCTGGAAATACCATGACGATGACCATCACAAATCCACAGCCTTATACGGTAAATGTCCAGGATATTTTTGTAGTGTGGAACCATGATAAAGGCCATCAGATAGGAAATGATAAGGGCCTAGTTCTGCTTAGCGCAAGCATGCTTGGCAGCCCAACCCCGTTTTGGACTGGGAACAGCCTAGGGCCCAGTGATACACTCACCTCGCCCACTCCTGTGACGATTACTGGTGGCACCATTTCTACTATTGTCTTTACGTTCAATCAATCTTATGACAAGTTTGATAACTCGGAAGAAATTCTGATCAACCTTTCAACACCCGGTTGTCAGGGTTTCCCGATTCATCAAACCCATTAATTCAAGGGAGAAAAGAGAGAACTATGAAACGATTTATTAGTGAACGCGGACAGAGTCTTGTTGAATTAGGCGTTAGCCTGTTGATCTTGTTATATCTTCTTTCGGGAGCCGCAGAATTTGGAGTACTCTTTTTCCAATATGTGCAGCTTCGTGATGCTGCGCAGGAAGGCGCGCTGTATGGTTCCATGAATCCATACATTGATTCGAATGGAAATGGAGCCTTTGACTCCGGCGAACCGGTCAATCTGGCAGGTATAGAGGCAAGATTGCGCGCAGCCTCCAGTTCTCCCATCGACCTAACTGATACGAGTAAAGTGACATTAACAGCAATCAGTTCTGATGGTACCAATATGTTCTGCGAAGGACATGGACTCCAGGTCACTGTTTCCTATACTCACAATATCTTTATGCCTTTCATCCCTCAATTAATTGGCCGTAATCAAATTCCACTTAGCGCTACGGTAGTAGACACGATCCTTTCACCCATTTGTTGACCGTTATTATAGGAGAGTAAACCATGAAAACATTACTGCACCCAACCCAGCGTGGACAAGCCCTTGTCATGATTGCGCTTGCAGCCGTAGGATTATTTGCTTTTGCGGCCCTGGCGATCGACGGCAGCGCCATCTTTTCAGACCGCCGTCACGCCCAGAATGCTGCGGATACCGGCGTACTCCAGGCAGCGCTTACAAAAGTGCGCGGCGGCGATTGGGAAACAGCAGGATTGGATCGTGCGGCAAGCAACGGTTACAATGATAACGGTATTACGAACGATGTCTTGTTCTACAGTCCTCCGATCGACGGGCCCTATCAAGGGAATGATCAATATATTCAGGTCAAGATCCGGTCCGATGTCAAATTGTTCTTTGCGCGCATCATTGGGAGGCAGAAGGCAACCAATCATGTAGAAGCTATTGCGAGAGCTGCAGTTCCAGAAGTTACCACCTGGTTCGATGGGAAAGCGCTGGTTTCTGTGATGGAAGGATGCAGATCAGCAGGCGATCCGCATGATCCGTTTGTGGTGGGTGGTAATGGAACTACGATTGTGAACAACTCTGGGATATTTGTCAACTCAACATGTGAGCCAGCGTTTGAAGATAATGGAAACAGCAACCTGGTAACCACCAGCCAGGGTGTTTGTGTTGTGGGTGGGGTCGAGCCTGGTGTCAATGGGGTTAGCCCAGCCCCGGATGACCATTGCGGATCGCAAATTGATCCTGCGAAATATCAATTGCTTAACCCCGTATGTGATACTCCCGGCTCAATTACCGGTTCTAGCGGGAATTATGAGGCCTGGCCAGGATATTTCAATAGAACCGGCAACCAGACTTTTCCGAACGTGAGTCCATCGGGAACTCTAAAACTAAATAAGGGTATCTACTGTCTCGAAAATGGAATAAGTTTAAATGGGAATTGGAACATTACGACTGATGTAAATGGAAACGGTTCACATGATGCAGACAGCGAAGGCGCCCTTTTCTTTATCCCGGACGGAGATGTCACCTTCAATGGTGGTTCCACTCTTACCGTTCATGCGATCAGCAGTCTCGCTGGTGGTTTTCCTGAAAGATTTCTTAATTACTTGTTCTACATTCCGCCCACTAATGAGGCCAACGTAACGATCACCGGAAATAATGGATCAACGTTCACTGGAACGATCCTTGCTCCCGCTTCTCATATCACATTGGATGGCTCAGGCAACACGTTTAGTCTGGATACCCAGATCATCGGCTATGATAATACGATTACAGGTAGCGGATACATCGATATTACGTTCAACCAGGCAAATAATGGAATGACCTTGACTCAACCAGGTGTAGAATTGACACAATAGAATAATTTTCCATCATGATTTTAGGGAGTGTCTACTGTAGAATAGATAGACACTCCCTAAATTGTTTTATGGGTACAATCAAACAACCAGTAAGAGTGTGAAGAAAAGAGAACCATGAAAAATAATCCTTTTGAACGCGGACAGGCCCTGATCCTCATCGCGCTGGCTCTCGTAGGAATCTTGGGCATGGTGGGTCTGGTTGTGGACGGTGGCCGGGGCTTTCTAGACCGTAGAAAAGCACAAAACGCAGCGGATGCTGCCGCCCTAGCTAGCGCGTATACTCGCATAAAAGGAGATCAAGATATGGTCTCAGCGGCCATGGCGTCAGCTGCTGAAAATGGATACAGCAATGATGGCACGACAAACATTGTCGAACTTTATAGCCCGCCAAAGGATGGTCCGCACTCAGGGGATGTTGAATACATTCAGATCATTATCACTTCAAATCTCGATACCTATTTTGCGCGTGTGATTGGAAGGCAAAAAATCACGAATATAGTGGAAGCTACTGCCCGTACAAAATCTGCGGAAATCAAGGAACTCCTAAATGGACGGGCCGTGATTAGTCTTGCACCAGCCAGCAATTGCTTCAACAACCTGTCATTCTGGGTTCATGGTGAAGCAACGCTCGATATTACTGGCGGAGGTGTCTTCGTCAACTCAAACAATCAGACCTGTGCATTGGTACAACAAGGGAGTGGCAGCATTCGCCTCTCGGAAGGATATTCAATTGATGTTGTAGGAAATGCATCGATCCAGAAAACGCGATTGCTTACCCCCGCTGTAAGCGTTGGTGCAGTTTCCATCGGCTACCCACCTCCCTTCTTTATGCCCAAGGTGGGATGTGGAGGAAAAGACGCGGAGGTGAGTGCAGATGGTACATCAATGACTGCAGGCTCGTGGGGTGATGATTTTCCACCACCTGGCGTCACACATCTCGATGGAGGTGTCTACTGCCTTGGCAATGGGATGAACATCACAGGCAACCTTGAAGGGCATAACGTTGTCTTCAAAGTAGAAGATGGCGATGTCCGCTTCGGGAGCAATGCAGATATTCTATTAGATGCGCCCAATGCGGGCGATAATGCAGGACTGCTGCTCTTTCTGCCAATGGAAAATCACAGCAAGGTTGTTCTTAACGGCGGCGCCGGCTCCGTGATCAAAGGGACAATTCTTGCACCCGCCTCACCAATCATCATCAAGGGAATGGACTCAACCCGTGGTTTTCACAGCCAGATCATCGGCTACACTATCGAAGCTGATGGTAACAGCAATGTTGTGATCGTTTACAACGCGGATCAGAATTTTCACACCTTGAGCATGCCGGAAGTACAGCTCTCACAATAAATCTTTTTTAGCAGGATACTTCGATTCCGATCAACACAACGTTGGAACTTGGTGATTGTTTCTCTTACATAATCCCGCTCGCAGATTTTTCGGTAAGGAGGTGAACAGACAATTTTTCTGGGAAAGACAGCGCATGGCCCTGAGCGCTCTGCAAAGAGCAGCGAAGGGTGACGAGGATAAGGGTTCTTCATCACAGAGATGGAGCTAATCCCGGCGAATTTCCGCCGGGGGAAAATCGACAGATCAGCGGAAGCCCTTCGGATGTGCCATCATCCGATTTATCTTTCCCTCCGAAATTGAACTTTGCAACAAGGCCGCGTCAGCAATCGCGCGGACAAAGAAGCAAAGAGTGGCATATAAAATTGTGTCAAGCATTTTGACGTCATGTATCACGTGATATCTGGAGCTTGACACTTGAAACTTATTTTCGGAGGCTCCCTATGTGTGGAATCGTCGGATATATCGGGCCGCGTGATGCGACACCGATTATTCTCAATGGTCTGAAAAGGCTCGAATACCGCGGTTACGACTCAGCTGGACTGGCTATCTTAAATGGTGGCCAGCTTGAAGTCCGAAAAGACGCGGGCAAGTTATCCCAATTAATTGATCTCGTAAGCAAGTCCCCCATCAATGGTGCACCAGGGATAGGTCACACGCGCTGGGCAACCCACGGCGCACCAAACGCGCGCAATGCACATCCCCATGTTGGACAGACAAAACGTGTAGTTGTTGTACAGAATGGCATCGTTGAAAATTTCCTGGAACTCAAAGACGAGCTCCTTGCCGAGGGCGTTGAATTTCAGTCAGAAACTGACACAGAAACCATAGTCCATCTTGTTGAACATTACCTTGCAACAGGTGTTGGACTTGTGGAAGCTGCACGCAAAACGTTCAATCAAATTCAAGGTGCGAATGTTGTTGTGCTCATGTCTGCTGATGAACCAGATAAGATCGTGGCTGCGCGTATCGGCAACGCAGGTGGAGTCGTACTTGGCATGGGCGAAGGTGAAAATTTTATCGCCAGCGATACGCCAGCCATCATGGAGCATACGCGCAGTGTGATTTTTTTGGAATCACGACAAATGGCAGTCGTGACACGTAACACCATGACCATCGAAACATTGGATGGCGCCAAGATCAAGCCGCAGGTACATATGGTTTCATGGGATCCGATTGCCGCTGAAAAAGGTGAATATCGTCACTTTATGCAAAAGGAGATCCATGAGCAGGTGCGCGCGTTGACCGATACATTGGCGGGACGAGTCGATTTCGTAAATGGAAAAATTCGCTTGCCTGATTTGAAATTGACAGAGGAGCTTGCCAAAAAGATCGAAAGAATTTATATCACCGCCTGTGGCACTGCCGCATACGCTGGCATGGTCGGGAAATATCTCATTGAAAAGATTGCGCGCATTCCCGTCGAAGTGGTGATTGCCTCCGAGTTCCGTTATAGTGACCCGATCTTAAGTGACAAAACTGTCGTGCTCGCCATTTCACAATCCGGGGAAACAGCAGATACACTGGCGGCGATGGAGGAGGGACGGCGCAAAGGGGCAGTCCTTTGGAGCATTGTAAACGCAATTGGTTCGCAGGCTATACGCGTGGCAGATGGATTCATCTCGATGCAAACGGGACCTGAAATTGGCGTCGCATCTACAAAAGCTTTCACCGCTCCATTAGTTGATCAATATATGCTAGCGATATTGCTCGCGGATTTGCGCGGCACCCTTGACGAAAAGACTCGCAGAGATTTGGTCTCCGATCTGCGATTCGTTCCTGATTTGGTTGGGCGCACGCTGGACCGCGAAGCTGAAGTGGAAATTGTCGCGCATACGTTGAAAGATATTCGCGATTGTCTCTATTTGGGACGCGGCATCAACATGCCCATTGCTTATGAAGGCGCATTGAAGTTGAAAGAAATTTCATACACTCATGCAGAGGCCTATCCAGCGGGAGAGATGAAACACGGTCCCATCGCGTTGATCGATGAGCATATGCCTGTCCTCTGTCTTGCGCCTAAAGATCCATGGCGCGAGAAAATGGTTTCTCAAATCCAGCAAGCCAAAGCGCGCGGTGGAATCGTGATCGCTGTCGCAACCGATGGGGATGAATTGGTCAAGGGGATGACCGATTATGTACTCTGGGTTCCTGAAGCGCCGTGGATGCTTTCACCCATTGTTACAGTACTGCCTCTCCAGTTACTTGCCTATCATATTGCTGCTCTACGTGGATTAGATGTGGACCAACCCAGAAACTTGGCGAAGTCAGTGACGGTCGAATGAGCAAATATATTTAGACTATCACCTTTGAGTGATTATTCAACCCAATCGAACGTGCGCGTAACAGCTTTCTTCCAGCCTTTGTAATTTTTCTCGCGTTCGATCTCATTCATTTGAGGAGTCCACTCATGGTCTTTACCCCAATTGGCGCGGAGGTCTTCCATCTTGTTCCAAAAGCCAACTGCCAGACCAGCCGCATAAGCCGCGCCTAGAGCAGTTGTTTCGGCCACGGTCGGGCGGATGACAGGTACACCCAGAATATCAGCCTGGAACTGCATAAGCAAATCGTTGAAGACCATGCCACCATCCACTTTAAGGGCAGTTAGCGGAACGCCAGAATCAGCATTCATTGCATCCAATGCTTCGCGTGTCTGATAGGCGGTGGCCTCTAGAGCGGCCCGGGCAATATGGCCATCAGTAATATAGCGGGTTAGGCCAACAATTGCGCCCCGCGCATCGCTCTTCCAATACGGCGCAAATAAACCGGAGAAGGCTGGTACGAAGTAAATACCACCGCTGTCACCTACACTACGAGCAAGTTCCTCAACATCCGACGACTTCTCAATCATCTTAAGGTTGTCACGCAACCACTGAATTAGCGCGCCGGTAATGGCAATCGAACCTTCAAGGCAATAGATAGCAGGCTCAGTGCCAATCTTATAGCCAAGGGTAGTGAGCAAACCATTGTTGGATTGCACAGGCTTGGTGCCAGTATTGAGCAACATGAAACAGCCAGTGCCATATGTATTCTTAGCCTCGCCAGAGCTAAAGCAAGTCTGCCCAAAGAGGGCAGCTTGTTGATCACCCAGATCGCCAGCGACAGGGATGCCATTGAGCGATCCAACCGCCTTCCCATACACCTCAGCTGAAGCGCGCACGCTTGGCAGCATAGCCTTGGGAATGCTCATCACCTCGAGCATATCGAGATCCCAATCCAATGTCTCAAGATTCATCAACATAGTACGAGAGGCATTGGAAACATCAGTGACATGCGCGCCGCCGTTGGGGCCACCGGTCAGATTCCAAATGATCCATGAATCGATATTCCCGAAGAGTACTTCACCCCTCTCAGCTTTTTCACGCACGCCAGGAAAGTTATCCAAAATCCATTTGACTTTTGGGCCAGAGAAATAAGTGGCCAGAGGTAAGCCGACTTTAGTGCGGAAGCGATCCTGACCGCATTCCCTGGCAAGCTCATCGCAGATAGTATCAGTGCGAGTATCCTGCCAGACAATCGCGTTATAGACAGGCGTGCCCGTGGCGCGATCCCACACAACAGTAGTTTCACGCTGGTTTGTAATACCAATCGCAGCAATATCTTTTGGATCGACTCCACTTTTCTTAAGCGCCCCATCGATTACTTCCTGAGTGCGCCGCCAGATTTCAAGCGGATCATGCTCCACCCATCCCGGCTTTGGATAGATCTGCTCATGTTCCTTCTGATCAATTCCGACAACTTTACCCACATGGTCAAAGATCATGAAGCGGGTGCTGGTAGTGCCTTGATCAATTGCTGCTGAGTATTTGGTCATTTTGCCTCCTATGAGTATTACCTGGCATCACCCGTGCATTCATCTTTATGGGACGCCAAGTTCTCTAGTATGGAATCATTTCCAGCCGAAGAATATCTACAAATGCATGTATGCGAGTTTATACATTGTAATGCCTGATTTTCTTATCATTCTTCATGGGGGCTTCGAGGCTTCATTATGTTCTCTCACAGCAAGTGAAAAGGGGCAGGCTCTCATTCTTATTGCATTAGCGGCAATTGGATTATTTGCATTCTCCGCACTGGCAATTGATGGAAGTAGAGTATATTCAGACAGGCGTCCTGCACGTGGTCATGACGTTACCATCACAGCCGAGGCTCATACCACATCTAATGGGTATGATAACGGTACCCAGAGCGATGTAACCATCAGCATGACCAATTCTCCCTCTGGTGTATGTCCAGCCAACATTATAGGAGAAGAGATCACCAACCTCCCGCATGTTTTTACTGTCACTGATGGCCACTCCAAGTTTGCAAAAAAGAAAAGATTTATCCTCTTCACATAGTACTTTTGGGTAGTAAAATTGTAACCGTATATTAATGTAAGATGAATAAAATATAGTTAATTGTTAATTATTTGCTCGTGATAAGTAAGGAGTTGTGCTTATGAAACCAAGCCTACAAGAACGGGGCCAGGCATTAATTATGGTTGCGCTTGCCGTGGTGGGCCTATTCGGCTTTAGTGCGCTTGCAATTGATGGTAGTCGGGTCTTTTCCGATAGACGTCATGCCCAAAACGCAGCGGATACCGCTGCTCTCGCCGCCGCACTCGCAAAAGTGAGGGGTAATAATTATGCCGCGGCTGCGTTAGACCGTGCAGCCAGCAATGGGTACGTCACGGATGCAGACAGCACGGTTGAGGTTCACCTGTGCAGTGACGCGGGGTTGAATCCTGCCTGTGAGGGATTACCAGGTGGAGCAACTCTGTCTGAATACATTCAGGTCAAAATCGTATCGACAATCCCCACTACATTTGCACGGATCATTGGCAGGACACAGGTCACCAGTGTATTAACAGCTGTTGCGCGTGCCAGTTCCGGACTTCCTACGCCTCTTTTCAATGGTGCTGCTCTCGCCGCTTTAAAGCCTGATGGCCCGGACACATTGGGAGGCAACGGAAATATCATGTTGGATGTTAATAACAGTGGTGTTTTTAACAATTCGACTCATAACTGTGGCATGGACTTGGTTGGCAATGGCAATTATTCAGTAGATACGGCATTTCAAGTTGTTAGTGGTCAATATTGCGATAGTGGTCATCCAACAATGAATGGACCTGTTCAATCGGCTGGCCAGATCCCTTATCCGCCAACTATCACCATCCCACAGCCATCCATCACCTGCGCTGGCAACGGCTCACAAACATATGACGCTGGCACAAATACATACACATTCTCGCCAGGCAATCACAATGCAATCAACCTCAACGCAACCGGAAATGTTAATTTCAGCCCAGGAAACTATTGTTTCAATGGTGGCGTTACCATTGGTGGTACAGCGAATGTCACCGCCAATGATGTCAACTTCAAGATCACCAGCGGAGAATTCAAGATGGCTGGAAGCAGCAGCTTTACCTGTAATGACATGCTGGTCTACATTAATGGTGGGTCCGGAATGCACTTCAATGGGAATGGCGGCAACTACTGCAATAGCGTTACCTTCTATGCAAAAACTGGAGATGTAACCTGGAATGGCAACGTGACTAACAGGTTCTTTGCGCCTACGGGTGGCACCTATAAAAATGTTCTGCTCTACCTGCCGTACGGAAATAGTTCAGCGCTCACTATCAACGGCAATTCAGGAAATGAACTTACCGGCTCAATCATCGCAGTTTCTTCACCAATTACCATCAATGGCAATAGTGGGACAACAGGCCTGCACAGTCAGATCATTGGTTATACGGTAGCCCTTCAAGGTAACAGTAATACCACAATTAACTACGTGGCTGGTGAACAGTACGCACAACCAGATCCCGCCGCAGTCCAGTTAACCAAGTAAATGCTTGCTAATCATCAGACCGGGTATGAACTGCCCGGTCTTATATTTTCAGAACTTGGCGAATAGGGGTTGGATCACTTTTCACGCCTTAGCTTCTCGCCAGATCGGACACCTGTAACCTTTTCTTAGTTGACTCTGAGAAGTCTCGTTTGTATAATCTAGGGGAGAGCCTATTTATTCGTTTTTGTTTTGGAGGAGGATCCATGTCAATCAAAGTACGTTCATCCTTTCTTTCATTGGCCATCATCACAGTTTTGATTTTTAGTGCAGTCGGTACAACAATCGTATACGCTGATGGGGACACACCGCCAGCACCAGGCGAAAGTAATCCAAATGCGAAGGGCGCTCCGGCCCTACCCGCTCAGGAGACTACTTCCGCCAACATGAATGATGTTCCTGCGAATACAACCGTCGAGGTCGTGAATGCTAATGGTCAGTCAGAGCCGTTGGCTACGCAGGCAGCTGCGGACGCGATTGCCACGAGTGACCCAATTTGGTGCCCTGCGGCACAGGCAACTCCGACTCCGGGAGCCAACGGCTGTACCACCTCATTCACCAGCTTCAACACATTGCTTACATTTCTCGCAGGTAATGCAACCTTCCAGGGAGACGGCACCATTTATGTTCAGCAGGGTGCGTATACTGGCGGTGAGTCGAGCGTAAACTTCAACAACTACAACCTGAGCAATATCAGCAATTCCGCTCTCACTATACAAGGTGGATGGAACACTTCCAACAATACGGTTGATCAAAACAGCACTAGCTCGTTCAATAACACGTCGATCATCATTGGGACAAGCGCAAATCCCTGGGGTGGCGTGCTGACAATCAATAATCTTTCACTCAACTTCAACCCGACTGGTCAGAGCGGAACAGGTCTGGTGCTGAACTCGCAAACTGATATCAACCTTTCAAATGTCAGTGTGATGAATTCGGCAACGGGGGCAGGGGCTGAGCTTAATTCTGGTGGCGATGTCACTATCGATCACTCGCATTTTGATCGTAACAAGACAGCTGGTGCGATCATAAGAGCCAAGGGAAATGTAGCCATTTCCAACAGTAGTTTTAGTAATCCGGCAAACGGTAGACGGCAAGTCACTGGTTTGGATATTGTGAACGATGGCTCTGTCTCCCTGTTTGATGTACTGGTGAATGAAAATCGCGAGATAGGCGCAACCATCAATTCAGGTGGTTCAGTGGCGATCAGCGCTAGCGTAAACCCCTTCACCGGAACCGCCACAACCAGCTTCTCAGGAACGAAAATTATTAAAGGTTCGGCATTCCTTGGATATGGCTTGCAGGTGGTAGCAATCGGTGATATCGCAATTACTAATGTGGCCGCAAATGACAACTTCCTCTGGGGCGCATCCCTCAATGGCGCAAATGTAAATATCAACGACAGCATCTTCAATGCGAACACCACGGCCTCACCCGGCTTCATGGATGACACTGGTTTGCTTGTCACCAGCAGCGGGGCCTTGGGCGTAAACATAAATCATATAGAGGCAAATGACAACCGCCTGATCGGAGCCACGATCACTGCCGCACACGATGTGTCCATCCTCAACAGCTTCTTCAACAACAACAATGGTGTTCTCGTTGACAGCGCAGGAACGCAAACATTCCATGGCGAGGGTTTGGTGGTTGTATCAGGGGATCCCACTCAGAATATAGTGGGAAACATTACCCTCACTAACGTTGACGCATCAAACAACACGCTTGTTGGCGCGCATTTGGAGGCCAACGGAGATGTTACCATTAGCGGTGGTACTTTTAATACCAATACCTCCAGTAACAATCCTACTGGTCCTGCCCCAACTCCACTGGGAAGCGGGCTGGAAATCATCACAGGTGGTAATATTTTCTTGACCAAGGTCACAGCCTCAGGCAATGGAGTGGACGGTGTCGAAGTGCAGGGCAGTTGCACAACAACCCTCTTCCTGACTGATGGAACTTATTCAAACAACGGTCAATACGGATTGAGTATTATCAATACGGCACTGAATCAGTTTGGTTCGCCAATTTTTGGCGGCAATGGAGCAGGTGACATTTTCCAGGATCCGGGTACATGTGTTTTCCCGGTTGCTACGCCACAGACCCCACAGGCTCCTCCTACTAACAATACTGGTTCAACTCCAACCGGTCCGGTGACATCAACGCAGAATGGTAATGTTCTTGCCAACACACTAAACTCCGCTATCCTGGGCAATTCTCTTAATACTTATATAGGTATGAGATTCTCTGATGGAATTTCCAGCAATGTAGGAAAGGTGACTCTCAATAGTTTCATGGCGAATGCGAGATTTGCCAACTCAGTCCATATCAATATTTTCATGGGCAAATATGCTTACATATATTCCAGCAATGGAATGAAAGTTGTTGTATATTCTCCCATCGCCTCCCATGAAGTGGCGATGATCGGATCACACTAAGTCTGTTTCGTACGAAAGGATAATGCAGGAGTAGCGGAAAACGATCATTCTATTGTCAGATAAGTTCTTTCTATTCTCTGCTACAATTGAGGAACGGTTTATCACCGTTCCTCAATTTTTTATAGGGAAATACACCATGAAAAAAGACCTCGTGCTGATTATTTCAACCCTTGTTCTGACCATTGCGTTGGCGGGCTGTGGAAATACACCGGCAACGCCACAAACTTCTGCCCCCACGTCAACAAAAATAGTTACGTCAGTGCCTCCAACTGCTTCTCTAACTCCTGATCTGTGTTCGCCTGGGGAGATCGAAGCGGAGGTTCAAAAGGTCCAGAAGCATATGCGTGAATTTGATGATGCATCTACTTTGGCGTCCAGTACACCGCGCGAACAACTCAGCGGCTCCATCTCTGACCTCCAGCGAATCCGACGGGAAGCTGAAGATGAGGCTGTACCGGCCTGCCTGACGAATCTAAAAACATATCAGGTTCAGCACATGAATTCAGTGATCGAGACCTTGCTTGCGTTCATGCGAGGGGTAGACCAGCAGAGCCTTGAACCGGGCATTACCCTAGCCAAACAGCAACATGACCAATATCTTCTTGAGCTTGCACGCCTCCTTGGGCTTACCGTCGTCCCAGCAAATGCTCCAAGCGCCCCATCAGAGACTGCAACGCCGCCGTAATCTTTCATCGAGACAAAACTCTATGCGCCCAGACTGGGACTCTTATTTCATGAAAATTGCCTATGCGGTTTCAGAGAGAAGCACCTGTGATCGCGCCTTTGTTGGCTGCGTCCTCGTTCTTGAAAAACGTATTCTCACTACCGGATTTAACGGCTCTCCCG
>Ga0114129_10003837_pt1 | contig 21182 bp, 17 predicted proteins | sample RhiMetdeltSRZDD1_FD_80071 | JGI IMG/M metagenome (GOLD analysis project Ga0114129, IMG submission 80071) | Populus rhizosphere microbial communities from Tennessee, USA - Rhizosphere MetaG P. deltoides SRZDD1 (version 2) (version 2) | ecosystem: Host-associated > Plants > Roots > Rhizosphere >... | reverse complement strand
CGTCGACAACAACCTCGGCACGCGCTGGTCGGGCAACGGCGACGGCACCTGGCTGCAGCTGGACCTCGGCAGCGAGCGGACGATCGCCTTCGTGCGCGTGGCCGTGTACCAGGGCAATGCGCGGAGCAACCGGTTCGACCTGCAGGTCTCGAGCGGCGGCGGCGTGTGGACGACGGTGTGGAGCGGCCAGAGCAGCGGCACCACCACCGCGGAGCAGGACTACGATTTCGACGACGTGACCGCGCGATACGTGCGCTACCTCGGCCACGGCAACGTCGGCAGCACGAACCCGTCGATGAACAGCGTCACCGAGATCAGCCTGTTCACGCCGAACGCGCCGCCCACGGCCACGCCGACGCCGACCTCCACTCCGACCCCGACACCGAGCCCGACGCCGACGATGACGCCGACACCAACGCCCCCCGACACGACGCCGGTGGACGTGACGCCGGGCGCGGGGGCCGTCACCGCCAGCACGAACGACGGCAACGTTCCGGGCAACACCGTCGACAACAACCTGGCCACGCGCTGGTCCGGCAACGCCGACGGGGCCTGGATCCAGTACGACCTCGGCACGACGCGTACCGTCACGTCGCTGCAGATCGCGTGGTACCAGGGCAACACGCGCGCCTCGACGTTCGATGCCGCCGTCTCCGACTCGCCGGCGGGGCCGTGGACCGCGCTCGTCACCGGGCAACAGAGCGCCGGCAACACGACGGCCCTCGAGACCTATGACGTCGCCGACGGCGCCGGCCGCTACCTGCGCATCACCGGACACGGCAACACCCTGAACGGCTGGAACAGTCTCACCGAGGTCAACATCTTTGCCGCGCCGTAGACCGCGCGTCGGGTGAAGCCCGGTATCGTCTGAATCGTCCTATCGAACCTGGGCCGGTTGGATCATGACGTGTCGCCTCCCTCGCGCCTAGACTTCCGGAAACACGCGTCGTTTTTCTGGAAGTCCTAGCGAGGGAGGCGAGCCGTGATCCTCAAACCGGCGACATCCGTGTGGGCGGCGTCGATCGCGGCCGCGCTTCTGGCGGGTCCGGCGCAGGCGTCCGTGGAGTGGGACGGCGACGCCTCCCAGGGGACGGGCGTGTTCAAGAACCTCGAGCAGCACGAGGGCTCGATCACCGCCATCACCGACGCCGTGCAGGGGCGGATCTTCCGCTTCAACAAGCCCAACGGCAGCAATCGCTGCGAGAGCCGCGGCATCCGCATCAACGGCGCCGGTTACACGTTCCAGAACGGGCAGACGCACTACTTCGGCTGGCGCCATCGGCTGTCCACCACCGCCGACAACAACGCGAACTTCCAGTGGAAGTCGTACGGCAACCACATCCAGAACTGGCCGGTGGTGGTGAAGATGGTCGGCGGCCGCACGACGATCATCCAGCGCCAGCCGGGCAGCGTGGTGTCGACCATCTGGTCGGGACCGATCACCGCCAATACGTGGAACCACTACGTGCTCGGCCTCCATCTCTCCGATGCCACGCGCGGCGGCTGGGTGGAGCTCTGGTACAGGAACGTGCGCCAGACGTTTGGCGATGGCACCCAGCGGTATATGTGCCGCACGTTCGATGATGAGAACGATCCGAAGTGGGGCATCTACGGCGGCAGCACGATGGCGATGATCAACGACGTGGACGGCCTCAAGATGGGCACGACTCCGGGCGACGTGGCGGAGGAGCCGATCGTGACGCCGACGTCGACGCCGACTCCGACGACGCCTCCCGTCACGCCGACCGCGACACCGACGCCGACGTCGACGCCGTGCACACCGTGCAACAGCGAGATCACACCGGGCGCTTCCGGAGTGACAGCGAGCACGAACGACGGCAACCTGCCGTCGAACACCGTCGACAACACCCTGGCCACGCGGTGGTCCGGCAGCGGCGACGGCGCCTGGATCAAGTACAACCTCGGCGGACGACGGATCCTCAACAACATTCGAATTGCCGTCTACAACGGTGACGGGCGCCGAAACCGGTTCGACATCCAGGTCTCCCACGACGACGTCGCCTGGTCGAACGTGTTTACCGACATCCAGAGCAGCGGGACGACGACCCTCGAGGAGCGCTATGACTTCCCGCCGGGGACGGAGGCCACCTACGTCCGCTACGTGGGCCACATGAGCAACGTCGGGACGTTCAACAGCGTGACCGAGGTCAGTCTCTTCGGCACGAGCGCCCTCTCGTTGACTCCGACGCCGACGGCGCCGCCCACGGTGACCCCGACGCCGACACCGACGGCCACACCGACGCCGACACCTTCGACGCCGGTCGACGTCACGCCGGGCGCGGGCGCCATCACCGCCAGTACGAACGACGGCAACGTGCCGGGCAACACCGTCGACAACAACCTGGCCACGCGCTGGTCCGCGAACGGGGACGGGCAGTGGATCCAGTACGACCTCGGCACGGCGCGGACGGTGACGTCGCTGCAGGTCGCGTGGTACCAGGGGAACACGCGGGCATCGACGTTCGACGCGGCCGTCTCCGATTCGCCGGCGGGGCCGTGGACCGTGCTCGTCAGCGGCCAGGCGAGCGCGGGCAACACGACGGCGCTCGAGACGTACGACGTGGCCGACGGCGTCGGTCGCTATCTGCGCATCACCGGCCACGGCAACAGCGTGAACGGCTGGAACAGCCTCACCGAGGTGAATATCTTCGCGGCGCCGTAGACGCCGCCCGCGGCGCCCGTATCGTGGGGGCAGCAACGGAGGAGAGCGAATGAAGCGCACGGCCGGTGTGATGCTGATGATGGTCTCCGGCGCCCTGGCGGCGGAAGTCGCCACGGGCGACGCGATCCCGAGCGGCCCCCCGGTCGCCAAGACGTCACCCGACGTCGAGGTTCTGTCCTGGATGGAAGGGCGATGGACGGGCACCCACGAGGGCGTCGAGATGGAGGAGACCTGGGGCTCCGGCGCCGGGGGCGCCATGCTCGGGGTTCACAAGGACGTCAAGGGCGGGCGCATGGTGTCGTTCGAGTTCCTGCGCATCGCCCCCGACGAGTCCAAGGAGCTGACGTATTTCGCCAGCCCCCGCGGCAAGGAGCCCACCCCGTTCCGCCTGAAGGAAACCGCCGAGCGCCGCGTCGTGTTCGAGAACAAGGCCCACGACTTCCCGCAGCGGATCCTCTACTGGCTGGACGCGGCCGGCGCCCTGCACGCCCGCATCGAGGGCACGCTCAACGGCAAGGCCGCGGGCGAAGAATGGACGTGGACGCGGGCGCGATAGTCAGCTGGAAGATGGTCGTCGCCCCGCGGGACTTCCGCCGTCCCAGGCCGAACTCGCTCCGGAGCGAGTTATTCGCCCGGTCGCAACGCCGGTGCTGGTGTATTGCCCACCGCTCGCGCTCCGTGGCCGGCGGTACCACTCGTCTTCCTTCAATCGCACCCCCGTGGTCCGCTGCCACCATTCGTAAGCGTTGTGCAGGCGACACCGCAACTGGATGTTTTCGACAGTCGCGTGCCCGCCCTCCGCATACGGGTGCACGTGATGGAACTCCACGAAGGCCCGCTCCCCGCACCGCCGGCCGTCCGTGCCGATGAACGCACACCGGCCCGGGTCGCGCACGAAGACTGTGCGTTTCACCTCCGCCGGGATGTAGCGTGACTCGGACACGCCTTCGGGCGTCTCTGTGTTGGGCTCCGCCTGGCGCACGGGCGATTTCGTCCGGGGCCGCTCGGTGGCGGCGAACTTCTTCTTCACCAGGTCGATGAGCAACACCGTCAAGGCGCGGTCGAGGATGGTGGCCTCGTCGCCCGACGGGTCGGAGTGGCGAAGCAGGTCCTTGGCCAGGCGCAGCTTCTCCAGGGTTTCGCCGCTGATCGTTAGTTGCAGCTTGTAGCGGTCGGGTGACAGTGCGCTCACGGCGCGCGCGGTCCCGGCCGGCGCCCGCGGCACGGCGCCCGCCGTAGGGACTGCCGCCGTAGGGACCGCCGGCGCAGGGACCGCCGGCGCAGGGACCACCGGCGCTTCGCCGAAGCAGAGAGGAGCGGCGTCGGCCGGGAGACGGTCGGATGCTGTTTCCGGTGGAGACACCCGCGCGACTGGAAATGCCGGTGCCGGCAGCTTGCGAACCGTCACGGGCACGTCCGGCACGGGCGCCAGACGCGCCACCATCTCCTCCAACCGCGCGCGGCCCAGCCCTCGCGCCGATTCCAGGATCCGCACGTGGTTCTCGGCCGTCAAGTGGCGCCCCAGCACGTTGATCGTCGTCAGGTTGACGGTTCCGCGCGCGAGCAGCTCTAGGAGGATGGGGAAGCGCCGTGCGGTTCGGGCGGCATCGATGCGGTGATACGTGGCGTGCTCCGACAAAAGGAGCGCCTCACGGCAGTAGACGAACAGCGACGGATGCCCGGCCGTGACGTACAGGCGGCGGGCATCGATCTCCGCCAGATGCGCGATCAGCTCGGCGGTCGCGCCGCGGGCACGGGCGGCCAGGACCTTGGCCCCGGTCAGCAGTGCGTCGTCGGACAAGGACTGGTGCGTTCTGGAGTCGCCGCAATAGGTCAGAAGTAATTCTCAAACTCACAAATAGCGACGCCGCGCGGGAGGAGCGTGGGCAGGCGCGTCGGGTGCGGTGCGAGTCGGTCTCGCGCGAGCCAGTCGTGGGCGAGTCGCCGGTCGATCAGTGCGTCTCGGGCGTCTCGTGCTCGACCATGAAGACGTTCGCGTAGAGGTTCGCGCGGACCTGCTTGCCGTCCTGCGTGTGTGAGAGGTAACGCAGCCCGTCCTGGATGAACGGGTTCACCCCGTTCCAGTAGAACTTCGGATAGCCGCGGCGCAGGTCGGCGGGCGTCTTGTAGCCGAGCCGCTCGTTGATCCCCGTCTCCCCGAACTCGTGGAAGAGGGCGGGAATCTTCCGCAGATAGCCGGGATCACTGAGCTGGCCGACGAGATCGGCGGCGCGGACGATGGCGGGGTAGCCGGTCTCATGGGCGTCTTGCGCGCTCGGGACCGGGAACCGCGTGTGCTCGATGTTGCGCTTGAGGCGCTCGACGTCGACGACGCCGCTGTTCGCGAAACGCTCCTCGACGAAGAGCTTCCCGCGGTCGACGTGATACGGCGTGAGTGACGCGTCGGTGGCCCCGTCGGGCAGCCGAACGGTGGCTCCGTCCTGGCCGGTCGCGAACTCGGACCGCGTATCCTGGCGGCAGACGCCTTTCACATAGCCGATGTCGTGGCAGACGAGGGCGAGGATCGTGTGCAGCCAGTCCTCGGGCGACACGCCGCCTTCCTTGATGTGTTTGCCGAGGAGCATCTCCTGGCCCACGAGCGTGACCAGGATGGTGTGCTCGACGTCATGGTAGAGCGCGTCCGTCTCGGCGATGACCTCGAGGGCCATTCGCCCGCCCCACCCGACGATGCTCGGATAGTCGGAGCGCAGGTTGCCGTAGGTCTGGCGGCAGCGCTCTTCGAGCCTCTTCACGAACGCCTCGATCTGCAGCTCGGTGGTGCTGAACATGTTCTTGTCGCAGACAGGCTACGCTCGCCCCCGTATGTTTTCCACCGCTCACCGCCTGGGGTACTCGTTCCGGGACCAGTTTTGTAATCAACGAAGTTACATTTTAGCCGCGCCGACTCCGCGGCGAAGAATCGAGCACTTTGCGCTGAAGGCTTCCACCTAGGGTGAGCCGGGGGCTGGCCCGCATCGCTCAACAAGAAGGCCACCGTTCGAATCTTGTCGTGCTCCACGCCCGCGCACTACTCTCCGCACAACAAAGACCAAGCCGACCGGGTCAGCACACGTGTGCGGGGCCGTTCTCGAACCAGGAAGGGAGCTGTCCATGTCTTCGCGCGCCGCAAGAGTCGCTTCATCTTTTTTCTTCGTCATTTCGGCCCTGGCGGCCGGGACCGCTCACGCCACGCTCATCTGGGAGAGTGATCCCTCGCGCGGCACCAGCCAGTTCGGCCTCACCGGCCAGGGGAACTGCCTGTCCCCGTCGTTCATCGATACCACCAACGACGCGACCTTCGGCCAGGTGATCCGCTACAACAAGCCCGCGAGCGAGAACCGCTGCGAGAACCACGGGATCCGCCTGCTCGACGGCACCAAATACATGTTCCACAACGGGCAGACCGTCCACCTCGGCTGGTACTACCGCATCAACACCACGGTGAACAACAACGCGAACTTCCAGTGGAAATCGCTCGGCGATGGCCATATCCAGAACTACCCGGTCGTGATCAAGATGATCGACCAGCAGCTGCACCTGATGCAGCGCCAGCCGCAGGGGAACCCGACGACGTTCCTCTTCAAGCGCACGATCTCCGCGAACCAGTGGAACCACGTGGTCATCAGCATGCTGCTCTCCAACGAGACCCGCGGCGGCTGGATCGAGTTCTGGTTCAACGGCGTCCAGCAGCCGCTGCTCACCGGCGGCACGCGCTTCGCCTGCCGCACGTGGGACACCGGCGACCACAACTGCCCGAAGTGGGGCGTGTACGGGGGCACCGGCACGACCATGACCAACCTCGTCCACCGTGCGCGCGTGGGCACGACGTACGCTGACGTGGGGATCGGCGGCACTCCGCCGCCTCCGACGCCGACTCCCACGGCGACGAACACCCCGAGCCCGACACCCACGCCCACGCCGACCACGCCGACGAACACGCCCACCCCGACGCCGACCTCGTGCGGCTGCGCGATGCCCCAGGAAGTGACGCCGCCCGGCTCCGCCGTCACCGCCAGCACGAACGACGGCAACACGCCGGCGAACACGGTCGACAACAACCTGGGCACACGCTGGTCCGCCAACGGCGACGGCCAGTGGGCGCAGTACGATCTCGGCATGGTGCGTCGCGTGACGAGCGTGCGCGTGGCGGCGTATCAGGGCAACACCCGCAGCAACCGCTTCGACATCCAGGTCGCCGGCACGGATCTCGTCTTCCAGACGGTCCTGTCCATGGCCGCGACCAGCGGCACGTCGACGATGGAACAGGACTTCGACATCCCCGACTCGGACGCCCGCTACGTTCGCTACGTCGGCCACGGCAACGTCGGCAGCACGAATCCGACGATGAACAGCGTGACCGAAGTCAGCATCTTCGCGCTGGTCGGCGGCCTGACGCCCACGCCCACCCCCACGCCGGTGGTGACGAACATCACGCCCGGCGCCGGCAGCGTCACCGCCAGCACGAACGACGGCAACGTGCCCGGCAACACCGTCGACGGCAGCCTCTCCACGCGGTGGTCGGCGAACGGTGACGGCCAGTGGATCCAGTACGACCTCGGCTCGACGCGCACCGTGGCGTCGGTGAGCGCGGCCTGGTATCAGGGCGATACCCGCACGTCCACGTTCGACGTGCAGGTCGGCGACTCGCCCACGGGGCCGTTCACCACGCTGGCCGCCGGCCTGCAGGGCAGCGGGCTCGCGCTCCAGTCGCACAACGTCCCGGACGGCATCGGCCGCTACCTGCGCATCGTCGGCCACGGGAATACGACCAACGCCTGGAACAGCATCACCGAGGTGCAGATATTCGGCCAGTAGGCCGGTCGGCCTAGCTCGGACTCGACACGCTCGCGGCTGCGGGAGCCGGTCTTCCGCAGCCGCGAGTGCTTTACGTTGGGCTCATCATTACGGCCACCGAAGACGCCGTCCGTCCGAACCTTGTGGGCGTCGCGCGCCCGGCACTATGCTCGCGGGAACGTCAACTCATAAGGAGATCTTCATGCCCGAGAAGCTCGGACTCGTGCGGGGCCTCGCGTTTGCGGTGGCCGCTTCCTCGGCGTTCCTGGCCCTGCCCGCGCAGGCGTCGCTCATCTGGAACGGCGATGCTTCCGGCGGGACCGGCATCTTCGGCAATCTGAACTGCGACTCGCCGGGCAGCATCACCGCGGTGTCGGACGCCACCCAGGGCCTGGTCTGGCGCTACAACAAGCCCAGCGGCAGCAACCGCTGCGAGAACCACGGCATCTCGGTGAACGGCAGCCGCTACGTCTTCGGGAACAACACGACGTTCTACATGGGCTGGCGCAACCGCCTGTCCAGCCTGGCGAACAACAACGCGAACTTCCAGTGGAAGTCCTACGGCAGCCACATCCAGAACTATCCCGTGCTCATCAAGCAGATCAGCAACAAGCAGACGCTGCAGTATCGTGCGCCCGGCGAGTCGTGCTGCCGCACCATCTGGACGGGCTCGCCCGCCGCCAACCAGTGGAACCACCAGGTGCTGGCGATCCATACCGGCAGCACGACCACGAGCGGCTGGATCGAGTTCTGGTTCAACGACGTTCAGCAGACGCTGGCCGGCGGCGTCACGCGTTATCCCGGCCGGACCCTCGACGACATCAACGAGCCGAAGTGGGGCATCTACGGCGCCTCCGACCAGTCGATGAGCAACCACGTCGATGGCCTGAAGGTCGGGACGACGTACGCCGACGTGGCCCAGGACGGACCGCCGCTGCCGACGCCGACCCCGACGCCCACGTTCACCCCGACCGTCGGCCCCACCGCGACGCCCACGCCCACGCCGACGCAGCCGGGCGCGTTCACCGAGATCACGCCCACCGGCTCCGCGGTCACCGCCAGCACGAGCGATGCGAACGTGGCGACGAACGTCGTCGACAACAACCTCGGCACGCGCTGGTCCGGCAACGGCGACGGCACCTGGCTGCAGCTCGATCTCGGCACGGAGCGTACGATCGCGTTCGTGCGCGTGGCCGTGTACCAGGGCAACGCCCGCCGGAATCGCTTCGACCTGCAGGTATCGAACGGCGGCGGATCGTGGACCACCGTGCAGGCCGTCGAGAGCAGCGGCACCACCACGCAGGAGGAACAGTACGACTTCGGCAACGTGTCCGCGCGCTACGTCCGCTATCTTGGCCACGGCAACATCGGCAGCACGAACACGTCGATGAACAGCGTGACGGAGATCAGCATCTTCACGCCGAACGCGCCGCCGACGGTCACCCCCACGCCGACTTCCACCCCGACCCCGACGGCCACGCCCACGCCGCCGACGGGTCCCGTGGAGCTGACGCCCGCCGGCTCCGCCGTCACCGCCAGCACCAACGACGGCAACCTGCCCGCCAACACCGTCGACGACAACCTGGCGACGCGCTGGTCGGGCAACGCCGACGGCGCCTGGATCCAGTACGACCTCGGCGCGACGCACACCGTCACGTCGATCAACGTCGCCTGGTATCAGGGGAACACGCGCTCGTCGACGTTCGACGTGCTGGCGTCGGACTCGCCGACAGGGCCGTGGACGACGCTGGCCGCCGGCCGCACGAGCACCGGCACCACGACGGCGATCGAGAGCTACGACGTCACGGACGGGGCCGGGCGCCACGTGCGCATCGTCGGCCACGGCAACACCCTGAACGGCTGGAACAGCCTGACGGAGGTCCAGATCTTCGGCATCCCGTAGGAATCCGTCCCTGAAATACGGCTCACAACTAGGAGCGCGTCTTCGGTGGTGGCGAGGACGCGCTCCTTCGAAGGCGGCGCACCAGGATCCCGATCACCTCGCGGGCGAAGCCGGGGACGTTCTGCACCAGCCTGTCGAACTGAGGGGCGTCGATCGGGAACAGCGCCGTGTCGGTGGTGGCCACGGCCGAGGCGCTGCGCGGCTGCCGATCGACGATCGCCATCTCGCCGATGACGTCGCCCGGGCCGGCGCTGCCGACCACGTTGCCGTTCACCTTGAGCTCGAGGGCGCCCGACTGCACGACGAACATCTGCGTGCCGGTTTGTCCCTGCTCGAACAAGACCTCGCCGGCCTTCAGCATCACCGGCTTGCCTTCGAGCAGCGCCACGAGCTGGATGATGCTTCGGACCTTCTCGTCCATCGAGACTCCTTGGCGAGATCGTACACCTGCATGCACTCCCCTTCGGGGGGAGTGTCGTGCAAGGACGCGGAACAGGTGCAAGCACCCGCTTGCGCGGCCACCGGCGGCGCTTGTAAGCTCGATGGGCGCGGCTGATCCGCCGCCGAACTCCCGTGGCCCAACGCCCTGGGCCCGCGAGGGAGCAAAGGAGGCGCCGTCCTTCCGGATCCGAGCGAGTGGTCGGTGGTTTCTTCCGGCCGATGCTGGAGTGCGGGCGGGCACGAGGCATCGGTCTCGTGAAGGAGCCGCCATGACCCAGCAGCGTTCGTTCAAGAAGCTCGTCCGCGAGCGGATGAGCCAGACGGGGGAGCGTTACACCGCTGCCCGCGCACAGATCCTTGCGCAGCGCGGCGAGCACTTACAGCCGCCCGCGTCCCCGCTCTCGCGCGAGACGTTCCCGGGAATCCTCGACGGCTACGACAGGTTCGGCGGCGTGCAGGGTGATACCGCCGCGCTCACGAACCTGCTGCGCCACGCGCGTGTCGTGTCGCCGATCACCGGCGCGCCGTACAGCGAGGCCATGGTCAACGGCCTCTGCGGCGGCCCGGGCTTCCTGTACGCGGCATTCGAGTACAAGGGCCTGCCCGCGCCGATCCTCAGCCTCGCGCTGCGCAGCCGCTCGATGCCGGAGACGTACCTCGCGGAAGGCTTGCCACGCCTCGGCCTGCGCTTCCGCAAGAGCGAGACGAGCAGTCCGAAGGCCGCGCGCAAGGCGCTCGACGACGCGCTGTCGGCGGGCCGCGGCGCGCTGTGCCTGATGGGGATGCGCTGGGTCGGCATCGTCGGCCGTGACGGCGACGACGTCTGGCTGGACGACCGCGGCCCGCGGCCGGTGCGCATGAGCGCCGACGTCCTCGAGAAGGCGCGCGCCGCCTACAAACAAGGCAAGAACCGGTTGATCACCGTCGAGGGTGTGGACGCGAAACACGACGCGCGGAAGGCCCTGCAGGGTGCGATCGCGGACACCGCGCGTACGTACGTGAAGCCGGCGGTGCCGAAGTCGTTCTGGGTGAACTGCGGCTTCGCCGGCCTCGAGAAGTGGCAGCGGATGCTCGTCGATGGGAAAGACAAGAAGGCGTGGCCGACGCTCTTCGCCGAGAAGCACCGCGCGTTCGCCGGCCTCGTCCGCGCCTACGAGTGCATCGAGCACGAGGCGACGGCCCCCGCCGGCGGCCGCGCGTTCTACGCGGAGTTTCTGGACGACGCGGCGGCGATCCTCGACCGTCCGTCGCTGAAACGCGCCGCCGACACGTATCGCGAGTCGGGGCGCGCCTGGGCCGAGATCTCGTCGCTGATCGCCGGCTGCGGCGACCCCGCCGTTCGCGACGCTTGCGAGATGACGGACCAGCGCCTGGAGCTCAGGGACACTGATGGCGAACAGGCGACCCGCGAGTGCGATGTCCTGATCGCCCGCCAGCAGAAGCTCGGGCCCGAGTGTCGGCTCACCGCGGCGGCGGCGATCCGCCTCTATACGGATATGGCTGGAGTCGTGGGCCGCATCGCCTCTATAGAGAAGGAAGCCGTCGGGTTCCTCAGCACCTGACGTCTCCGACGTGTGGCACCTGGCCGATTCCACCACGATCGGTGGCGGCTCAACCAACCGTACCCTTCACCTCGACCTCTCCCGACGTGGCGCCGTTGGTCGTCACGGTGACCTTCGACGTGAAGTTCGTCTGCGTGGTGCAGGCAAAGTACACCTCGATTTCCACGGTCTGACTGGGGTCGAGCGCGACATTGACGCCGTTGACGAGGCCGGAGGCGCCTGTCTGCTGGAAGCCCAGGTTCGCGCCGGCGACCACGGTGGGCGTGCGGCGCACCGTGTCCATGTTCTTGATGGTGATCTTGCCCACGAGCTGTGGACAGCCGGTCTGCCCGACCCGGTGGACGAACTCGAGCGTTTTCGGCGTGACCGTGATGAACTCGGCGAGGACCTGGCCGCTGGTGGGCAGACTACGCGCGGGGTCCAGGCCCTCCGGGCCGGGTACGCCGGTGGGATCGCAACCGGCCAGCAGGACGATGACGACGCTACCGACGCACAGTCGGTGGTAACGGGATCGAGTACTCACGCTAGCCTCCTTCGGGCTCGGCTCCGCCGCGCCTCGACCCTGATGCGCGGCGATGGAAAAACGTTACGCGGGCGCTGGTGTACCCTTGGGCACGAGTGTGATGGTACCGATCCTGACCGCGGCTATTGCCCTCTGGGCCTTCGGGTTGCCCGTGCCCGCGATGGCCGACCGGCCCCTCGAACCGCCGCTCGGGCTCCTTGCGGAAGGGACCTTGACCCCCGGTGAGAAGGGCTCGCACACGCTGGCGCTCCCGGCCGGCCACTACGCAACCCTGCAGGTCGAGCGCGTCGAGGCCGACGTCAGTGTCGTGGTGGAGAGCTCGGGCGGCGGCGTCGTGCTGCGCGTCGGTACGCTCACATTCCCTCCCGGCCCACGTGCCTTCGCCCTGCGGGCGGAGACGGACGAGACGTACGCGCTCACGGTGACTGTCTCCGCCGGCGGTGGGGCCACCCGGTATCGCCTGCGCGTGCTCGAGACCCGCCCCGCCACCGCCGCGGATGACGCCCGCGTCCGCGCCGAGCGCGCGCTGCGCGCCGCTGAAGGTTCCCGCGGCGAGGGCGCGGAGGGGCTCCGGCAGGCGAAGGGCGCCTACGAGTCGGCGGTGTCGGTGGCGCGAGAGAGCGGGGAAGCGGCCGTCGAGGCGGACGCACTCACCGGCCTCGCCCGCACGATGGACACCCTCGGCGAGAAGTCGCAGGCCCTGGATGTCTTCGCCCGGGCTCTCGTCCTGCATCGTTCTCTCGGCCGGACGAGCGCGTCGGCCTACGTCCTGGGATACGCTGCTCTCGTCCACGATCAGCTCGGGGCGAGGCCCAAGGCGATCGAGCTGCTGGAGGAGGCGCTGGCGCTGTCGCGCGCGTGTGGCGACCGGCGCGTCGAAGGCCTCACCCTCAACAACCTGGCCTTGATCCGGTATCACCTCGGCGAGTCGGAGCGTGCGCTCGAGCTCTGGACGGCCGCCCTCGACGCTCACACCGCGGCCGGGAACCCGCGCGGCGAGGCCACCACCTTGACCGGCATCGGCACCCTCTACGACACCACCGGAGACAAAGGCCGGGCCCTCGACTACCTCCAGCGCGCGCTCGTGCTCCGTTACGCCGTCGGAGACAAGCGCGACCTCGCCATCAGCCTCAACAATATCGGCGCTGTCCATCGCAGCCGCGGGGACACCGAGGCGTCGCTCGGATACTACGAGAAGTCCCGGCAGGCGTTCCACGAGTCGGGAGATGCCAGCACGGAGGCCGCCGCCATCCACAATCTCGCCCAGGTCCATGAGATGCGGGGCGACTTCCAGCAGGCCATCGCGCGCTATCACGAGGCCATCGCCGTCTTCCGGGCGACGGAGTCTCCCGTGCGAGAGGCGAACAGCCGCACCGCGCTGGCCAACCTCTACGCGATGCTCGGGGACGGCGCTCGGGCGATGGTCCTGCTCGAGCAGGCGCTGCCCGTGCACCGCCAGAACGGCAACCGCATCTTCGAGGCGATGGCCGCCTTCTACATGGCGAACCTGCTCGCGGAGGGCCAAGATCGCGTGCGCGCGTCGGCCCTGTACGAAGACGCGCTGCGCATCCAGAAAGACCTCAGAGACCGGCGCGGCCAGGCCGCCACCGTGCGCCAGATGGCGCGGCTGCAGCTCGACGCCGGCGATGCGGCCCGGGCGGTGGCCCTCTATGGCGACGCGCTGGTCCTGGACCGGGCGAACGAGAACCGCCACGGCGAGGCGACGAGCCTCGCGCACCTGGCCCTCGCCCAGGCCGCTGCGGGCGCCCCTGCCGACGCGCGCCGCTCCGCCGAAACGGCGCTCTCTCTCGCGCGGGCGGTGGGCGATCCGCAGAACGAGGCCTTCGCCCTCTACACGCTGGCGCAGCTCGAGCGCACCGACGATGCGGCTGCCGCTCGCGCGCACGCCGAAGAGGCGCTCGCCCGCGTGGAGTCGATGCGCTCCAGCATGGCCAGCCACGAGCTGCGCGCGTCCTTCCTGGCCGGCGTGCACGACTACTTCGCGCTGACCGTCGACCTGCTGATGGCGCCGCACGGCCGCGAGCCGAGCGCGCCTTTCGAACGGGCGGCCTTCGAGATCAACGAGCGGGCTCGGGCCCGGAGCCTCCTCGATCGCCTGGGCGAGGGGCGCGCGGACATCCGCGAGGGCGTGGACCCGGCCCTCGCCGGCGAGGAGAGGCGGCTCCGGCTCGCGCTCAACGCGAAGGCATTTCGCCACGCGCGGCTTTCCGCGGCGTCGGCGCGAACGGAGGAGGGGGCCGCCCTCGGGAGGGAGATCGACGCCCTCGGCGCCGCGCTCCGCGACGTCCGGGACCAGATCCGCGCACGGAGCCCGCGGTACGCGCTGCTCACGCAGCCGCCCGCGCTCGGTACCGCGGAGATCGCCGCGCAGCTCGACGCGGACACCGTGCTCCTAGAGTACGCGCTCGGCCGCGAGCGCAGCTACCTGTGGCTGGTCGGGCCCGACCTCTTCCGCGCGTACACGCTGCCGCCGCAGTCGGAGATCGAATCCCTGGCCGCGCGCTTTCGGGCGTCGGTGTCGAAGGACGCCCCTGTCGACGAGGAGGCGGCCTCCGCGCTGTCGCGTATTCTGCTCGCGCCGGTCGGGGACCTTCCCGCCGGCCGCCGCCTCGTGATCGTGGCCGAGGGCGCGCTGCAGTCCCTGCCGATGGCGGCCCTGCCGCTGGGCGGCGCTCCCCTCGTGGCGCGCCATGAGGTCGTGATGCTGCCATCGGCCTCCACGCTGGCGCTGCTGCGCAGCCCGAAGCCGCGCGCGGCGTCGACGAAGACCGTCATGGTCCTGGCCGACCCCGTCTTCGACCCCCTCGACCCACGCGTGCGGACGGCCCGGCGCGCGGCGAGCGGGGTCGCTTCGGCCGTAGATCCCACGCGGGCCGCCCTCGACGAGACGATCGAGCGCGGTGGACTGGGGCGCCTGCTCGGCTCCCGCCGCGAGGCGGCCTCCATCCTGTCGATGGCGCGCGCCGGCGAAGGCCGCCAGGCCGTCGACTTCGACGCCAGCCGCGCCTTGGCCACCGGCGGCGAGCTGGCGCGCTATCGCATCGTCCACTTCGCGACGCACGGCGTGCTCGACGCCGCGCGCCCCGAGCTGTCCGGGCTCGTCCTTTCCCTCGTCGATCGCGAGGGGCGGCCGGATGACGGCTTCCTCCGCATGCACGATATCTACAACCTCCCGCTCGCCGCGGATCTGGTGGTCCTGAGCGCGTGCCAGAGCGGCCTCGGCCGCGACGTCCGCGGCGAAGGCCTCGTGGGGCTGACGCGCGCCTTCATGTACGCGGGAACGCCGCGCGTGGTGGCTTCGCTCTGGAAGGTGGACGACCGGGCCACCGCCGAGCTGATGCGCCGCTTCTACGCGGCGATGCTGGGCCCGCGCGCACAGCCCCCCGCTGCCGCCCTGCGCGCCGCGCAGCTGGAGATGGCGCGGGACGCGCGCTGGCACGCGCCGTACCACTGGGCGGGCTTCGTCCTGCAGGGCGAATGGCGGTGAAATGGGCGCTCTCCGAGGCCTCGTTCGCGCGCCTGCTCGCGTGCCTCGACGAGGATCGCGAGAAGGCCGCCCTGAAGTACGAGGCCACGCGGCGCAAGCTGGCGAAGCTCTTCGCCTGGCGCGGCTGCCCCGACCCCGAGACGCTCGTCGACCTCACTTTCGACAGGGTCGCGCGCCGGCTCGAGGAGGGGGCGCAGGTGCACGCGCGGGATCCGTATTCTTTCTTTCACGGCGTGGCTCTCAACGTGCTGCGTGAGCACTGGCGAGGACCCGAGCCCAAGGCCCGTCCGCTGTCCGACGGCGGCGACCGCCGCGTGGCCCCGGAGCCTTTGCCCGTGGAGGGCGCACCGCGCCTGGCGTGCCTGGAGGAATGCGTCGCCGGATTGAGCCCGGACAACCGCCGCTTGATCGTGACATACCACGAGGGCCGCGGCGGCGAGCGGATCCGGGCGCGCGCCGGCATGGCCGCCTCGCTGGGCGTGAGCGCGGCCGCCCTGCGCCTCCGCGCCTTCCGCCTGCGGGCGAGTCTCGAGGCCTGCATCAATGCCTGCGAGGAGCGGACGCGATCGAAACGGAACGGCGGCGCCGCGCATCAACCTGGAGAGGACGGGCGGAAGCCATGACGTCGAAAGACGCCGACGCGAAGGTCCGCTTCCTGCTGGGCCTGCTCACCCTGGAGGAGCGGGAGGCCATGGAGCGCCAGGCCCTGGCCGACGACGATGCCTACGGCGAGCTCGTTGCCGCCGAAGACGAGCTCTTCCACGATTACGCGTGCGCCGCGCTATCGGATGACGAGAAGGCGCGGTTCGAGCAGATCTTCCTGGGCTCGGAGGAAGGGCGGCGCCGGCTGGAGCGCGCGCGGCGCACGCTGGCGGCCGTCGAAGCCGCGGATTCGAAGGGCGCATCGAGATGGGTGTGGCTCGCGGTGGCGGCGGGACTTCTCCTGGCGCTGGCCGCGCTTTTCATGCGGAAGGTCGAGGAGCCGAAGATCGCCGTCGCCACGCCCACGCCCCGCGCGGCGGCTCCGGCGGCAACCCCGCCTCCTCGTCAAGGCGCGGCCTCGACGGTGCTCGCCGTTTCGCTGATGCCGGGCGCGGTGCGGGGTGAGGACGGGAGGCAGCGTCTCCATCTTGGCTCGGATGTGACTCTCGTCCGTCTCTCGTTGACCCTGCCGAAAGGTCGACGGTCGGCGCCGTACTCCGCCGAGCTCCGGCGGTCCGACGATCGGCGGGTGTGGCGGAGCGACGACGTGCGACCCTCGAGCCCCGCGGCGACGGTGACCGTCGACGTGCCGGCCGGCGTGCTCGCCGAGGACGACTACGAGCTGACGCTCAGTGCCGGCGCCGAGCCGATCGCGGACTATGTCTTCGGGGTCGTCGTCCCGTAGTTCGGGTTGCAAAATCGTCCCCCGCCGTTTGCGCTTGGACTATCCTCTGCGTCCAAGTACACGTGAGCGGATCTTTCCTGGCCGCGGTGGCCGATCCCGAATGGGAGCGGCAGCTCGCCCGCGAGGCGGCGGCGGGGGACTCGTCCGCCTTTGCCGCGCTTTTCGAGGCGCACCGGCACGAGGTCTACAAGATCGCTCGTGCCGTGACCGGCGATGCGGAGCTCGCCAAGGACGCCATGCAGGAGACGTTCCTCAAGGTCTACGAAGGCCTGTCGCGTTGGCGCGGCGCGTCGAGCCTGCGGACCTGGATCTTCCGCATCGCCGTGCGCGCTTCGATCGATCAGCGGCGGCGATCGGCGCGGCACACCCGCGGCCACGAGCCCGTCGACCAGGTGTCCCATGACCCGAGTGTCCGCCTGGAGGATGCGCTCGCCCTGCGCCGCGTGCAGGAGCTGGCGGAGCGTCTGCCCGGCCAGCAGGGACTGATCCTGCGATTGCGCCTGCTGGGCGACCTCACGAACGTGGAGATCGCGGAGGCGTTGGGCCTCACCGCGCCGAACGTGCGGATGCAGGTCAGCAAGGCCGTGCGCCGATTGAGGGAGCTGTTATGACGATGGAAGACGAAGACGAGCTGGAGATGGAGCCTGCCGTTCGGGAGTTGTGCGCGTCTGCGCGCCGCGGCCAGGAGTCGCTTACGGATGAGCAGTCGCTGGAGATCCTGGAGCGCGTGGTCTCGCTCGCGCGCACGCGCCGTCGGCGCAGCCGGGGTGCCTCGGGGGTTCTCTGGTTCAGCAGCCTGGCGGCGGGGCTGGCCCTGGTCGGCGCCCTCACAGGGCCGTGGTCTGAGCCGCCGATCGCGGTGCCCGGCGTCGTCGTGAAGCACATGTCGTTCGAGAGCGTCCACGACGGCAGGACCATGCGGCTGGAGATCACCGTCTACAGAACGGAAGAGGAGGAGAAGAGTCATGTCCCGAATGCGCCGCTTTGATTGGGCCGCACTGGCCGTCGCGGCTTGGGTGGCATCGGCCCCCGCCACCATTCTGGCCGCCGATCCGCTGGCCCGCCCGGAGTTCGATCAGGAGATCTCGCTCAAGATGCGTGAGGCCGGCGTCGCGAACATGTTCCACGCGCTTTCCGGCATCACCCGCGTTCCGTTCTTCATCGACTTCGAGCCGGATCCACGGCTGAAGATGAGCTTCAGCTCGGACGGAACGCCGGCGCGCGCGGTGTTGGTCGCGCTGGCGAGCGCCCACGGCCTCGAGTACTTCGAGCGTGGCGCTGGCGTGGCGGTGGCTCGGAAAGGCGTGACTCGGATCGAGAGCGTGGTGCCGGTCGGGCCATCGAGCGCGAAAGTATGGCAAGTCAACGTGCCCGTCGGGTCCGACGGCAAGCTTCGCCTCGGGGAGGGTATCGCCCTTCGGGCGGCGCCTCCGGCCGGCGGACGACAAGTCGAGGTCGAGCTCCAGGTCCGTGGCGCCGACGGCCGCGTGATGTCGACTCCCAGGGTCACCACGCAGATGGGACAGGCCATGGAGATGAAGCAGGGAGTCGAGCGCGGCAATCAGCGGGCGCTTCTCGTGGTCAAGCTGACGCCGATCAGGGAATCCGGCGGCGCCCTCGAGTGCGAGATGGAAGTCATGGCGTCCCGCCCGGTGAGCCCGACGCGCTGGATCGAGGATCACCGGAAGGAAACCGTGACCGCGGGCAAGGACGAGACGGTCCTCGTCACGACCGACGACGGCATCCAGGTCGTCCTGACCCGATGGCAGCAAACCACGCCTTAGTGGGCTGATATCATGCCTTCCTTGTAGGTCCACAGGGGAGGCACGAACCACATGGGTGCAGCGGGTCGATTGGGGCTCTTTCTCGCGGCCGGGCTCGGCATGGCCACCGCCGCGCGGGCCGCGGAGCCGGCGGCGAGCGTCGCCAAGGCGGAGGCCAAGGCCGACAAATTCGCCTGGTTCAACAAGGCGAAGTTCGGGTTGTTCGTCCACTGGGGCCCGTACGCGGTGCCCGCCGGCGAGTGGGGCGGCAAGAAGGACTACGGCGAATGGATCATGCTGCAGGCCAACATTCCTTCGAAGGAGTACGAGCCGGTGGCGCGCCGGCTCAACCCGACGAAGTTCGACGCCAAGGAGTGGATCGGCCTCGCCAAGGACGCGGGCATGGGCTACATCGTGGTCACCGCGAAACACCACGACGGCTTCTGCATGTACGACTCCAAGCTCACCGACTACGACATCGTCGACGCCACGCCGTTCAAGCGTGACCCGCTGAAGGAGATCGCCGCCGAGAGCCGCAAGGCCGGCATCAAGTTCTGCGCGTACTACTCGATCGTCGACTGGCATCACCCGGAGTTCCCGCAGCGCTACTCGCAGGTGCGGCGCGAGCACTTGGACGGCTTCCACGGTGACCCGAACCCGAAGGCCGACATCAAGAAGTACGCCGAGTACCAGAAGGGGCAGGTGCGCGAGCTGCTCACGAACTACGGCGACGTGGGGATCCTCTGGTTCGACGGCGGCGGCTCGTTCCGCAACCGCGACCGCAAGACGCTGCTCGACGGCCAGGCGCTGGTCGACATGATCCACGAGCTGCAGCCGGGCACGCTGATCAACAACCGCCTCGGCTTCGGCGGTGACTACGGCACCCCCGAGCAGCACATCCCGAGCGGCGCCTCCGCGCAGCCGTTCGAGGTGTGCATGACGCTCAACAAGCACTGGGGCTACAACAAGGCCGACGCCGACTGGAAGACCTCGCGCACGATCCTCCACAACCTCATCGACATCGCGAGCAAGGGCGGCAACTACCTGCTGAACGTGGGGCCGACGGCCGAAGGCGTGATCCCCGCCGACTCCGTGCGCATCCTGCGCGAAGTGGGGGCGTGGCTGAAGGTGAACGGCGAGGCGATCTACGACACCACCGGCGGCCCGAGCCTGGAGAACATCCGCACCGGCGGCCGCACGGACGCCGATGGCCGGCACCGCGGCACGCGCCTGACGCAGAAGCCGGGCAAGCTGTTCCTGACGGTGCTGGACTGGCCGAACGATCGGTCCATCTTCATGGAGGGCATGAAGGGCTCGCTCGTCCAGAAGGCGTACTTCCTCACCGACCCCGACAAGAAGCCGCTGACCCTCGACATTCACGAGCGTGTGGTGAAGGTCGCGCTGCCGGAGACGGCGCCCGACCCGACCGCGAGCGTCATCGTCTTCGAGCTGAAATCCAACGAGCCCCTCGAGGACGCCCTCGGCCCGCAGGCCAGCACCGGCGGTAGTTAGGCTCTGGGGTCAGGTCTGTTGTTTGCTGTCTACTCGGCGTAGATAACAAACAACAGACCTGACCCTCCGATTTTTCTTGACAGGCTGGTTATGACTCTGGTTATTATAATACCAGATGCCTACCAAGCCTGTCTCCGTCTCCGCTGAAGACATCCGGCGCATCCGCCGCCACCTCGAAGAAACCCAGGCGCAGTTCGCCAAGCGCCTGGGCGTCGACCAGGTCACGGTGGCGCGCTGGGAGACGGGCCAGCGGCGGTGCAGTGATTCGTATGCCGCCGCGATCCTTCGCCTCGACTCCCCGCCTCGTCGCGCGGCGTCCCCTGCGCCTCGCGACGAGGCCACTTTCTCCGCCCTCGCCCACCTCGTGCGTGCGTTCTTCGACGGATCCACCGCGCGCGCCGTCTCCGCCCTGCTGTCGCGCGAGAAGCTCTCGAAGCAGGACCTCGACACCCTCGCGCGGTTGATCGAGAAGAAGAAGGAGGAGCAGGGATGAGCCTCGCCTGGCTGCTGCCGCTTCTCGCGAAGGCCACTGTCGTTCTGGCCGCCGCGGTGCTGATGGCGGCCTTCATGCGGCGCGCGTCGGCTTCGTCGCGCCACGCCGTGTGGATGGTGGCGCTGGTGTCTTTGCTGCTCCTGCCCGCGCTCGCGCACATCGTGCCGCGTTGGGAAGTGGCAGTGCTGCCGCCCGCTCCGGTGGTCTCGTCGTCGCTCACGCCCGTCGACATGGCCGTGCCCGACATGCCGCTAGAGATCGTCGCAAGCGACACCGCCACCGACACCGCGCTCCCAGCGACCACGCCCTCGCCCGTGCCGCCTGCGCCCTTCGACTGGAGCCTCGCCGCCATCGCCGCCTGGTGGCTCGGCGCATGTTTCGGCCTGCTGCACTTCGGCCTCGGCACGCTGGTCATTGCCCTCAAGACCCGCCGCGCGACGGCTGTCGAGGACGACGACTGGCGCCAGGCGCTCGCCGACGCGGCACAGCGGATTGGGCTGCGCCGACACGTCGACCTGCGCACGAGCGACAGGATCGCCGTCCCGATGGTCTGGGGCATTCGCCGCCCCGTGATCCTGATCCCGTCGGACTCGGAGACATGGCCGGCGGAGCG
>Ga0114129_10003834_pt1 | contig 21189 bp, 21 predicted proteins | sample RhiMetdeltSRZDD1_FD_80071 | JGI IMG/M metagenome (GOLD analysis project Ga0114129, IMG submission 80071) | Populus rhizosphere microbial communities from Tennessee, USA - Rhizosphere MetaG P. deltoides SRZDD1 (version 2) (version 2) | ecosystem: Host-associated > Plants > Roots > Rhizosphere >... | reverse complement strand
GCAAAATGGATGGCGGCAAGGATACCGTGATGTATCTGGAAGGCAGCGACCAGCACCGCGGCTGGTTCCATTCCTCTTTGCTTGAAAGTTGCGGCACGCGTGGACGCGCACCCTATGACCTGGTGCTGACGCATGGCTTCGTACTCGACGAGCAGGGCCGCAAGATGTCGAAGTCGCTTGGCAATGTCACCGCACCGCAGGATGTGATCAGGCAATCCGGCGCCGACATCTTGCGCATGTGGGTATGCGCCTCGGACTATGCGGACGATCTCCGCATCGGACCGGAGATCCTCAAGACCACGGTCGAGACCTATCGCAAGCTGCGCAACACCGTACGCTGGATGCTCGGCAGCCTCGCGCATTTTAACGAGGAGGATCGCGTCGACTCCGACAAGATGCCGGAGCTCGAGCGCCTTATGTTGCATCGGCTTTTCGAGCTAGACGGGCTAGTGCGCAAGGCGTATGCCGAATTCGACTACAAGCGCATCTTTGCCGCGCTCTCGAGCTTCATGACTTCGGATCTGTCGGCGTTCTACTTCGACATTCGCAAGGACACGCTCTATTGCGATCCGTATTCCTCGGTGAAGCGAAAAGCCTGCCTGACAGTGCTCGATCACCTGTTTCGCTGCACGGTTACGTGGCTTGCACCGATGCTTTGCTTCACCGCCGAAGAAGCCTGGCTCTCACGTTACGGCGATGTCGCGAAGTCGGTTCACTTGGAACTCTACCCCGACGTTCCGGCGGCGTGGCGCGACGACCGATTGGCCGACAAGTGGCGGAAGATCCGAACCGTGCGTCGCGTTGTTACCGGCGCGCTGGAAATCGAGCGCGCGCACAAGCACATCGGTTCCTCGCTTGACGCGCATCCCATCGTGCACGTCTCGAACCCGGAATTGTTTGAAGCGGTGGTCGATTGCGATCTCGCCGAAGTGTGCATCACATCGGCCGCGACTCTTGTCCAGGATGAAGGTCCGGCCAGCGCGTTTCGCCTGCCCGATGTTGCGGGCGTATCGGTCGTTCCTAACCTGGCGGAAGGCAGAAAATGCGCGCGCTCGTGGAAGATCCTCACCAACATTGGCGTAGATCCCGAGTATCCGGATGTCTCGCCGCGCGATGCTCAGGCGCTGCGCGAATGGAAAACCATGCGCAAGGCGGCGGAGTGAGATTTCGGCAAAGGCATACCGATCTTTCGTCGTCACCCGGCTTGTCGCGGTGATCTCGCGTAGTCGGGCAAGGGACGTGCGATATGAATCAAGATGGCGGGGATAAGCCCGACCATGACGGCTGCAAGAATGTTGCTGATCTAAATGAAAGCTTATCTCACCGGTCCACAAACAAGCTTCGGCTTTGCCGTAGCTGCAATCGTCTGTGCAATTGACCAGGCCAGTAAACTCTATCTTCTGTTTGTCTTCGATCTCGCCGCCAATGGGCCGGTCCGGCTAGGCCCATTCGTCGATATTATTCTCGCGCGCAACACTGGGATCAGCTACGGGCTTTTCCAGACCCAGGGGCCGCTCGCTCAGTGGGTTTTGCTTGCGTTCAAGGCGGTTGCCGTCCTGCTGCTTTGGATCTGGCTGGCGCACGCGAAAGACCGATTTACGGCCCTCTCTCTCGGCCTGATTGTGGGTGGGGCGGTGGGCAATGCAATCGATCGATTGGCGTATGGTTGGGTCGCCGATTTCGTCCTTTTTCACATTTCCACGCCGAATTGGCACTTCAATTGGTATGTTTTTAACTTCGCCGATGTGGCCATCGTTGCCGGGGTTATTGGGCTGTTGTATGAATCGCTGCGAGCGGACCGCGCCGCAAAAGCGCCCTGATCCACCGCAAGAGTCGCGACAGGTTCCATGTCCGGTTTTGGATTATCACGATGCGTCTGACGAACCTCTTCGGCGCGAGCGCCGTTTTTGGCCTGGCACTCGGCGTCGCCGCGCTGCTGGTCCCTGCTCCCGTGCGGGCGGCCGACGATGAGGATTCGATCGACAAGAAAGTCATGCGCGGCATCATGGAGGGGCTTGGCCTGAAGCGGGACGGCGAGGAAATGGTTAACTACAGGGAGCGTTCACCGCTGGTGATTCCGCCAAGCCGTGAACTGCCCCCGCCCGAGCGGAGCGATGCTGTCACCGCCAACAATCCGGCGTGGCCGAAAGATCCGGACATCGAGCGCCGCAAGGCCCAGGCGGCCCTGGACAAGAACCGCAATATCAGCGACGAACGCGAGCGCGAACAGAATCCACTGCGGCCTGATCAATTGACCCCGGGCGGGCGCCCGAAGAAAAAGCAGGCGCGCAAGGACGACGGCTACGAGCCGCCGCCGACCGGTTTCGGCAGCCAATTGCTTCCCTCCGAGCTGGGGTTCAAGGGTATTAGTTCGTTTTTTGGCGGCAAGAAGGAAGAGTCGGCTAGATTTACCGGCGAGCCAGCGCGGGAATTGTTGACCGATCCTCCCCCAGGCTATCAAACGCCGTCGCCGGATCAACCCTATGGGCTCGGCAAGGCGGCAGCTCCGAAGGCGACCGACTATTACACGACGCATGTCGAGCCGACTAAATAACCGTGTCGGCCGTTTTTCCAGCTTTCTCGTGCGGCGGGCGGCGTAACCCGATCTCGTGCTGCGGCACGAATCGCAAATGATTCAGGTCCACACTGTGCTTGCCAGAACAACGTTAACACTCATCGCGCTTGCCGGCTCCTTGGCAACCTCCTCGCTCGCTGCGCAGCAGCGCGGTCCGGAAATCGCAGACTTCACGCTCGCCAATGGATTGGAGCTAGTCGTCATCCCCGATCATCGCGCGCCCGTGGTCACGCACATGATCTGGTACAGGGTTGGTGCGGCGGATGAGACGCCAGGCAAGTCCGGACTGGCGCATTTCCTTGAACACCTCATGTTCAAGGGCACCGCCAAGAACCCCGCCGGAAAATTCTCGCAGGTGGTCGCGCGCATCGGCGGGCAGGAGAATGCCTTCACGTCGCAGGACTACACCGGCTACTTCCAGCGCGTGCCAAGCGACCAGCTGAAGACTGTCATGGAATTCGAAGCGGACCGGATGACCGGGTTGCAGCTTACCGATGAAGTCGTATTGCCCGAGCGGAATGTGATTCTTGAAGAGCAGAATCAGCGCGTTGGAAACAATCCTCGCGCTCGCCTGGCCGAGCAAATCGAGGCCGCGCTCTATCTTAATCATCCCTATGGAAAACCGGTGATCGGCTGGCGGCACGAAATGGAAGAGCTGTCGCGCGATGACGCGATCGGATTTTACCGCCGCTTTTATGCTCCCAACAATGCCGTTGTGGTTATCGCGGGCGACGTCAGCACCGCACAGGCGCGGGCGCTCGCGGAAGAGACGTACGGCAATATAGCCCGTCACGCCGCCATGCCGCCGCGGAAGCGTGCGCAAGAGCCGCCGCCCGCGGCTGCGCGCACAGTCACGCTAGCCGATGCACGTGTCGAGATACCCACCCTGCAGCGCGAATATCTCGTGCCGTCTTTCGCGACAGGAAAGCGCGGCGAATCTGTGGCCCTCGAAGTGCTTGCGCACGTTCTCGGCAGCGGTTCGAACAGCCGACTCTACCGGGCTCTCGTAGTCGAGAAGCAAGTCGCAGTCGCAGCCAGCGCGTGGTACGACGCCAGCATGCTGGATCTGTCGAGGTTCACCATCAGCGGATCGCCGCGCCCCGGGGTCGCGCTTACCCAGCTCGAAGCCGAAATCGATGCAGTCATCGCCCAGCTCATAGAGAAGGGCGTGTCGGAAGAAGAGCTGGAGCGCACCAAGACCCGGCTGATCGCCGACGCAATCTACGCGCAGGACAACCAGGCTACCATGGCTCGCTGGTACGGCACCGCATTGACCACGGGCGCATCCGTGAATGACGTACGCAACTGGCCGGATCGCGTCCGCGCGGTCACGGCCGATCAGGTGCGCGACGCCGCCCGGCAATGGCTGGACAAGCGGCGTTCGGTTACAGGCTACCTGATCAAGGATACAAGCCCGCAGGCGGAGAAGCGGTCATGATCCGGCTCATTGCATTCATCGGCTGCATCGCCGCGTCGCTGACCGCCGGCGTCGTGACTAGTTCTGCAATGACGATTGAAAAAATCGTCAGCCCCTCCGGCATCGAAGCCTGGCTCGTACAGGAAAAGGCGGTTCCCCTCGTCACGCTCAATTACGCCTTCCATGGTGGCGCCAGTCAGGACGACGCCGACAAGGCCGGAACCGCGAATCTCACCGCAGACCTTCTCGATGAGGGTGCGGGCGATCTCGACAGCGCGGCCTATCACGAGCGCCTGGAGAAGCAGGCTATCGAGCTCGGCTTCCAGGTTGGACGCGATTACATCCATGGGACGCTTCGTGCGCTGAATGAGCATCGCGACGAGGCATTCGGCTTGCTGGGTTTGGCGCTGACGAGTCCGCGTTTCGATGCCGATGCGATCGAGCGGGTGCGGGGACAGCTCCTGGCCACGTTGCGGCGCGACACAACCGATCCCAACGATCTTGCCAGCCGTCGGTGGTGGCAAACGGCGTTTCCCGATCATCCTTATGGGCGCGAAAGCAAGGGCACTCTCGAAACGGTGCCCCGTATTGCCGCGCAGGATCTGCGCGACTATGTGCGTCGCGTGTTCGGGCGCAACGAGCTCAAAGTCTCGATTGTCGGCGATATTGACGCCAAAACGGCCGGCATGCTGATCGATCGCGCATTCTCCCGGCTGCCCGCGAAGAATGATCTCAAGCCGATAGCGAATGCCACGCCAAGCGGGCTTGGCCGGCGCATCGTGATCAATCTCGACGTACCGCAAGCCGTGGTCACTTTCGGCGGACAGGGCATCGCGCGACAGGATCCCGAATTCATGGCCGCTTACGTTGTGAACCACATTTTGGGCGGCGGCAGCTTTTCATCGCGTCTCTACAGAGAAGTGCGTGAAAAACGGGGTCTGGCCTATGGCGTTTCGGACAGCCTGGTCTGGTTCAAGCGCGCTGCTGTGATGGTCGGCGGCACCGCCACCCAGGCCGATCGCACCGCCGATGCCCTCGCGGTGATCGAGCATGAAATCAAGCGCATGGCCGACGAAGGCCCGACACCCGATGAGCTTGCCGCTGCCAAGTCGTTCCTGAAAGGCTCCTATGCCCTGTCCCTGGACACCTCGGGCAAGATTGCGGCGCAGCTCACGCAGATCCAGATCGACGACCTTGGCATAGACTACGTCCAGCGCCGATCCGCCCTGATCGATGCGGTGACAATCGAGGATGCCAAGCAAGTGGCCAAGCGGTTGTACGGGAGGGGACTACTGGTGACGATTGCCGGCAGGCCGAAGGGTCTGACGTCGAGCGGAGCTACGGAATAACGGTCGCGTTTGGTTTCTGCCGTTGTGCCTCCCGCGCGACTCTAGGCAAATGCCAGTATGAAAGTCGTCCAATCGATCGAGAGTGCGCGTGAAGAGCACATCGGGTCGCACGGCATCGGTGCGCGGGCACTAGATGCTGCGCTGGCACGGCACGCGACCACCTGTTTCGTCGCAATTTCCAAATCGGGCGGCACGGCCGAGACCTTAATGCAAACCATCGCTGTCTTGTCGGCGCTCAGAGACGCGGGACTGCAGACGCGCATCCCCGACATCTTCCTCGGCATCACCGAGCCGGCCATCCCACGCAAGGCAAACGGCTTGCGCGATCTGCTCGGCAAATATCACGTTCCCATGCTCGATCACGATCCCGGCGTCGGCGGTCGCTACTCCGCTTTCACCAATGTCGAACTGCTGCCGGCGGCGATGATTGGCCTCGACGTCGCAGCAGTACGCGCGGGAGCCGGCCTCGCGCTCGGTCCGGTTCTGACCAAAAAATCTGCGCCGCAGGTTCCGGCGGCGGTCGGTGCGGCGCTGTCCGTTGCACTCGCCGCGGAGAAGGGCAAGTCGATCAGCGTAATGATGGCCTCGATAGCGCAAAGCACGGGCCGCGAATAGACAGCGAGCTAGCGAAGCTTGCAGGCGAGGCTGGCTTCGGCGGCAAGACCATTGGCGATTGGTCGCTGCGGAAGGGCGGGCCACGGCCGAAACGCTGGCCGGGAATGGCTGTCCGGTGCGGACGATTCACCTCGGCCGGCCCGATGAGGAAGCGCTCGGCGAATTGATGATGCATTTCATGCTGGAGACGATCATCGCCGCTCATCTGCTCGGCGTGGACCCGTTCGATCAGCCGGCGGTGGAAGAGGGCAAAGTGCTCGCGAAGAAGTATCTGATAGATTCTTAGACACGTGTTGTCATGGCCGGGTGTCATGATCCGCATCACCGATTCGATCTCCATCGATGAATCCGAGCTGTCGGAATCCTTTATCCGCGCTTCCGGGCCGGGTGGCCAAAACGTCAACAAGGTATCGTCGGCAGTCCAGCTTCGTTTCGATGCGCGCCATTCTTTCTCATTGCCGAACGATGTCGCCGTGCGGCTGATGCGCCTCGCAGGCAAGCGCCTGACGAAGGACGGCGTCATAGTGATTGTCGCGCAACAGCACCGGACGCAGGAACGCAACCGCGAGGATGCGCGCAACCGGCTTTTTGAGATGATCCGGCAGGCGGCAGTCAGACCGACGCCGCGCCGCCCTACGAAAGTGCCGAAGTCCGAGCGCCGCCAAAGGCTGGAGGCCAAAAAGCATCGCTCGACCATCAAAAGCCTACGGCGCTCCAAGCCGGGTTGGGACTAGCAGCAGGGATAGTGGGGGCAGTTCCGGCTGCAACCTCGCGGCTTTCGCTCCAAGCCGCTAGATTCCTGCCGATTCGATCAGGCTCGCCGACATGCCCGTTCGCCAACTGTCCGAAGCCGTCGTCAACCGCATCGCGGCCGGTGAGGTCGTCGAACGGCCGGCAAGCGTCGTGAAGGAGCTGGTCGAGAATGCGCTCGACGCTGGGGCGCGCCGGATCGATGCGCTCACGGACGGTGGTGGGCGGCGGCTTATTCGCGTCACCGACGATGGCGAGGGCATGACCCGTGCCGATCTCGAACTCGCCGTGGAGCGCCACGCAACTTCGAAGCTCGAGAGCGATGATCTCCTTTCGATCCGCACGTTCGGGTTTCGCGGCGAGGCGCTGCCTTCGATCGGCGCCGCAGCCCGGCTCACGATCACCACGCGCCATGCAAGCGAGCCGCACGCCTGGGCCATAACTGTCGATGCCGGTAAGAAATCGCCAGCACGGCCCGCGTCCCTTGTACAAGGGACCGCCGTGGAGGTCCGCGACCTGTTCTATGCCACGCCGGCACGGCTGAAGTTTCTCAAAGCCGATCGCAGCGAGGCTGAGGCGGTGCGTGAGGTGATGCGGCGGTTGGCCATGAGCCAGCCCGATGTCTCTTTTACGCTTGCGGGCGAAGATCGGGCGCCAGTGACCTGGCCCTCCGCCGACAAAGGCGACCGGCTCGAACGGCTCGCCGACATCCTCGGGCCAGATTTTCGCGCCAATGCAATCGCCATCGAGGCCGAGCGCGACGCCGTGCGCGTGACCGGTTTTGCCGGCTTGCCGACGCTCTCCCGCGCCAATTCGCTTGGGCAATACCTGCTCGTAAACGGACGGCCGGTGCGCGACAAGCTGCTGTTCGGAGCGGTACGGGCTGCCTATGCGGATTATTTGCCGCGCGACCGACATCCCTTGCTTGTGCTGTTCGTCAGTCTCGACCCGCGCGAAGTGGACGTTAACGTGCATCCCGCGAAGACCGACGTGCGGTTTCGTGATGCTGGTCTCGTGCGCGGGTTGATTGTGCGCGCACTTAAGGACGCGCTGATGCGAGAAGGCCAACGCGCGGCGACGACCGGGGGCACTGCAACCATCGCAACTTTTCGACCAGGCGCGACGCCTCGACGGGATGGTTACGACTGGCGACGATCTCCGGCTCGCCCCGCCACTTTTGCTCCCATGGCTTCCGCCGCCGTCAGTTTTGCCGAGAATCCGCAACCTGCTTTCGATGTCGGCGGGCCCACGGCGGACCCCGCTGTCGCGACTTTCGAACCGGCCGCCGATCAGATTGACCGGCCGTTGGGCGCTGCGCGCGCGCAGGTTCACGAAACTTACATCGTCGCACAGACCCGCGACGGCCTCGTCATCGTTGACCAGCACGCCGCGCATGAGCGCATCGTCTATGAGCGCATGAAGGCGGCAATCGAAAAGTACGGTGTCGCTCGGCAGATCCTGCTCATCCCCGAGATCGTCGAACTCGACGAGGCCGATGTTGCCCGGCTCGCCGCCCGGACCGAAGAACTGTCGCAGTTTGGTCTCCTCATTGAGTCATTCGGTCCCGGCGCGGTCGCCGTTCGCGAGACGCCATCCATGTTGGGAGAAGTGGATGTCAGGGGCCTGATCAGGGACTTGGCGGACCACATGGCAGAGTGGGATGACTCGTTGCCGCTGGAACGTCGGCTCATGCATGTGGCAGCGACCATGGCTTGTTACGGCTCAGTCCGCGCCGGCCGGCGGCTGAAACCGGAAGAAATGAACGCGCTCTTGCGCGAGATGGAATCAGTGCCCAATTCCGGCCAATGCAATCACGGCCGACCGACTTACGTGGAACTCAAACTTACCGATATCGAGCGGTTGTTCGGGCGACGGTAGTTTTGGCACCACCCGTCATGGCCGGGCTTGTCGCGGCCATGACGCTCAGGATGTTACAGCACTGCGTTCATAGTCGGGATGCGCGGGACAAGCGCGTACATGACGCCGGATGGCTGTGCGACTAGGTCAGGCGCAAAAACGCAAATTCGGTGTCGTCGTATTTGCGGCGTTCCAATTCCACGAAGCCCTCGGGCGTCATGAATCCAGCATCGACCGCCTCTTCAACGACAACAAGCGTGCCCAGTTTGAGCCATCCGCCCTCGCGTGCCGCGACAAGGGCCTTTTCCGCAAATCCGCTGCCGTAAGGCGGGTCTAGAAACGCGAGCGAGAACGGCTCGAGGGGATGAGCGGGACCCAATCGGGTTGCGTCGCGTCTGAAAATCCGCGTCACCCCGCCGAGACCGAGCGACTCGATGTTGTCGCGCAACAGCGCGCGAGCCTCGACGCCCTGATCAACAAAGAGCGCGTAAGCGGCGCCACGCGAAATGGCCTCGATTCCAAGCGCCCCGGTACCGGCAAACAGATCAAGCACGCGCGCGCCGGTGACTGGATCGCTGTAGGAATGCGTGAGAATGTTAAACAGCGCCTCACGTAGCCGGTCGCTGGTTGGCCGCACTGCTTCCGATTTCGGGCCCCTTAGCGGGCGCGAGCGAAGCTTGCCCCCGACGACACGCATTATTTTGGCCTCGATGGACGCGGTCCGCCGGAACGATCGCGCGGCCGGCCCTTTTTATTGAATCGTCCGCGTGCGGGCTTGGGTCCGTGGTTTTGATGGTTTTGCCGCGCCTGGACAGCAAATCGGGCCGGCCGCTCCATCATCGTTTGGCGCGACGGTCGCGCCTGATCGCGCGCGCCAGGATGGCGGCGCATGGCAGGCTCTTCGGCGTGCAAAGGCGCTTCAAAATCGGCACCGGAAGCCGCAACGATCTGCTCGCCAAGTTTTGCCTGCAACTCTGCGGTTTCGACTTCCTTCACCGCGCCGTCGTCAAGCTCGCCCAGATCGAACGGCCCAAATGCGACACGGATCAGCCGGTTCACCTTCAAGCCGAGATTTTCAAGAACCTTGCGTACCTCGCGGTTCTTGCCCTCGCGAATGCCGACAGTGAGCCAGATGTTTGCGCCTTGCTCACGATCGAGAATCGCTTCGATGGACCCGTATCGGATGCCATTGACGGACACTCCCTCGCGAAGCTTGTTGAGTGTTTCCTGCCGCACGCGCCCGAGCGCGCGCACGCGGTAACGGCGCAGCCAACCGGTAGCCGGCAATTCCAGCACGCGCGCCAGTCCGCCGTCGTTGGTGAGCAGCAGCAAGCCCTCGGTATTGATGTCGAGTCGACCGATGCTGATCAGGCGCGGCAGACCTTTGGGAAGCGCGCGGAAGATCGTGTCGCGGCCTTGTGGATCGGAATGGGTTGTCACCAGGCCGCGAGGCTTGTGGTGGAGGAAAAGCCGCGTGCGCTCATGCGCGCGCAAAGGCATGCCGTCGACCGAAATGCGATCGGACGGGCTGACATTCAAAGCCGGGGAAGTAATCACGGCGTCATTGACGGACACGCGGCCCGCCGCGATCCAGGCTTCTACCTCGCGACGTGAGGCGAGGCCCGCACGCGCAATCACCTTGGCAATGCGTTCGCCCGTTACCACATGTTTTTCTGTTTTATCCGCCATTGAAGCTCTTCGTTGCGGCCGGGCTTGTCCCTGCGATCGACGTCTTTTATGTCGCTTCGTGTATAAAGACGTGGATGCCCGGCACAAGGCCGGGCACGACAGCATCAGCAGCCATGCCTTCTTACATGCAGATCGCGCTTGAAGAAGCCCGTGCCGCAGGGGCGCGCGGCGAGGTGCCTGTTGGCTGTGCCATCGTGCTGGATGGCAGCGTGATTGCGCGGGCCGGCAACCGCGTCATTGCCGACCGCGACCCGACTGCGCACGCCGAGCTGATCGCCATTCGGGCCGCGGCGGCCGCGGTCGGAAGCGAGCGACTGACGGACTGCGATCTGTATGTCTCTCTGGAGCCGTGCGCCATGTGCGCGACGGCAATGTCCTTTGCGCGAATTCGCAGACTTTACTTTGCCGCCGCCGATCCCAAAGGCGGTGCCGTCGAGCACGGCGTTCGTTTCTTCGCCGCGCCGACGTGTCATCACCGCCCCGAGGTCTACGGCGGTATCAACGAAAGCGACAGCGCGGCGTTGTTGAAAAGTTTCTTTCAGGCCCGGCGATAGCCTCAAACCGGGCTAGGCCAACTTATCCACGAACTTGCCCATGCCGGGCGGCGGAGGAGCCTGCCTTGAGACCGGCGGGCTAGCGGCCTCGCTTTCGCTTGCTTGCTCGCGCGGCTTTGGCGAGCTTTCGGTCTTCGGCATGATGCCAAATTAGCCGCCCAATTCTCAATTATGTGCGTCGGCGCAGCTGCGAATCCGACTTTCCTCGGAAAGGATTTGTTGATGCTGCCTGGGCCTGTCAGGCCTGTTGCGCGAAGTCCCGGGCCTTGTCGGCGAGCGGGCGGATCATCTCGGCTTTTGCGGGAGCGAATTCGCTGGTCGCCGTACCGTCGCGAACGCGGCCGATGATGCCCTGCAGAATGGCTGCGATGCGGAAAAAATTATAGGCGAGGTACACGGACAGGTGAGGGCGAGGGTCGAGTCCGGTGCGCGCGACATAGCTGTCGACATAGTCGATCATCGAAGGAATACCGAGCGCGTTCAGGTCTTGGCCGACGAGCGTCGCTGTTCCCGCTGCGCTTTCGGAGTGGGGCATATGCCAGGCCATCAGGTGGTAACTGAAATCGGCTCGCGGATCGCCGAGCGTCGATAGTTCCCAATCGAGCACGGCGACGACTTTCGGCGCGTCTCGCGCAACGATCAGATTGTCGAGCCGGTAGTCGCCATGCACGAGGCGCACCGGACCGCCCTGCGGAATGTGCTTGGGGAGCCACTCGATCAAGCACTCCATGGCATCGATCTTTTCCGTTTCCGAGGCGCGATACTGTTTCGACCATCGTTCAACCTGCCTCGCGACATAGTTTTCGCCTTTGCCGAAATCGCCAAGACCGATCTTCGCTGGCTCGAGCGCATGGAGGCGAGCGATCGTGGCATTCATCGAATCGTAGACGGCGGCTCGCTCGGCTGGATTGGAGCCCGGCATTTGCGGTTCCCAGAACACCCGGCCGTCGACGTAATCCATCACGTAAAAGGGCGTGCCGGCGACGTTCTCGTCGGAGCAATAGGCGAGGGGCTTCGCAACGGGGAAGCCTTGCGCGTGGAGCGCCCGAATGACGCGATACTCGCGGTCGACCGCGTGAGCCGAGGGAAGAAGCTTGCCCGGCGGCTTGCGGCGCAGAACGTAGCGCCGCGTAGGCGTCTCGAGCAAATAGGTTGGGTTCGACTGCCCGCCCTTGAACTGCCTGATTGTGAGCGAGCCCGCGAAGCCAGCGACGTGTGTGGACAGATAGCGTTCAAGGCGCGCTGCATCCAGACGCAGCGCAGGCACAGCGTCCTTGGTCCCCGAAAAAGCTTCTTGTCGGTCGATCGACGTCATCGCCTTAGATCATTTGCGCGCTTCGAACGAGATGGGTGCGTCCGCGTAGATCTTATACTGCTGTGACTTCGGCTTCGCCTTGTCGTCATCGTTCACATACTGAATTGAGCTTTTTCCCTGCAGCTCGCGCGGCAGGATCATCACGCGAATAAAGCGGCTTGGCTTGTCGGGCGCGGCTTGGGCGAACACGGCGTCCGGACCGGATTCGTACCACGCGCCTCCAGGGCCGAACGACGTCGACCGGCCGTGCGTATCGATGCGTATGCAACCCTCTATCAGACATCGTATTCCGGGGCCCTGGTGCCGATGCAGATAGGCGAAGCCGCCAGGCGGGAAGGCAACACTATCGCCGCGCATTAAAAGATCGCCCTTCGGCATCGTCTCCAGAAAAGCGCTCAATTTTTCATGCGTGATCAAGCCGGGCCCGTTGGCGGTGGCGGCGCCCTGATCGCCGCGAGCGACTTCCCACCGCCAGCACGTCACGCCGACCGCACCTGGCTTGACCGTGATTGCACTCTCGCCCTGCCACGCTTCGCCTTCGCTCACCGGGTGATCGCCGATTGTAGCGGACCCATTCACCACGAAAATAAAGCGGGGCGTAGGCGGCAGTCGAAATTCGGATTTGTCGGCGCTCGAAAGGACATCTTCGTAAAGCCGCAGCACGGGATGCATTTTCGATCTCCTGTCATCCGATGGCGAAGCCGCTGAATGCGTGGCTGTAGGCGAAGTGTCTATTTCTCCCGCTCAATGGCGCGCCAACCAATGTCGTGGCGGCAAAAGCCGTCAGGCCAATTGATGCGATCGATGGCCGCATAGGCGCGGGCTTGCGCCTCGCGAACGGTCTTGCCGCGCGCAGAGACATTGAGCACGCGCCCGCCATTGGCGACAATTCGGCTGTCATCGGCCTTTGTACCGGCATGAAAAATTTCTACGCCCTCGATCTGCTCGGCCGCATCAAGACCCTCGATGGTTGAACCTTTGTTGTAATTGCCGGGATAGCCTTTCGATGCCATTACCACCGTCAGTGCGGCGTCGGGATACCAGCGCAAATCAAAATTCTTCAGCTGTCCGTCGCGCGCTGCAAGAAGCGCGGGCACCAGGTCGGACATCAGGCGCAGCATCAGCACCTGGCATTCTGGATCTCCGAAACGCACGTTGTATTCGATGAGCTTCGGGCCATCCCTGGTGATCATCAATCCGGCAAACAGAACGCCTTTGTACGCTGCGCCGGCGCGTTTAAGGGCCCGCACGGTGGGATGGATGATCTCGTCCATCACGCGCCGGCTCGTATCCTGGGTCATGACGGGTGCAGGCGAATATGCGCCCATGCCGCCCGTGTTCGGACCCTTGTCGCCGTCGCCGACACGCTTATGGTCCTGCGCCGACGCAAGCTGGATAGCGATCTCCCCGTCACAGAGCGCGAAAAACGAGGCTTCCTCGCCGACGAGGCACTCCTCGGTCACGATCTCCCAGGCGGGAGCACCGAGGCCGCCGCCGAACATCATGTCGATGGCAGCTTCGGCTTCTGAAAGTGTTTCCGCGACAACGACACCTTTGCCCGCAGCAAGTCCGTCCGCCTTCACGACGATTGGCGCGCCTTTTTTTCTCACGTAATCCTTCGCGGCGGCTGCGCCCTTGAAGCGCTCATAAGCCGCCGTCGGAATGTTGTTCGCCTTGCAGAGGTCCTTGGTGAAACCCTTCGAGCCTTCTAGTCGCGCCGCCCATTTGGTCGGACCGAACGCCTTGATGCCGGCGGCCTCCAGATCGTCGACAATGCCGGCACACAAGGGCACTTCCGGGCCGATCACGACGAGATCGATTTTTTTGTCCTTGGCGAATGTGATAACCGCCTTGTGGTCGGCAGGGTCGATTGCCACGCATTCAGCCTCGCGCGCGATGCCCGCGTTGCCCGGTGCGCAATAAAGTTTGTCGGTCAGCGGGCTGGCGGCGATTTTCCAGGCCAATGCATGCTCGCGTCCGCCGGAACCGATAATGAGGATGTTCATGAGCCTCGCGGCTGGTCTTTAGTGGATGGTTGCGGTTTGGTGTAGCATGGCATGTTGTCCCTGCAAGAGATTCGACCCATATGGCAGAGCCTGCGCTCGATAACGTTGTGGAATGGACCGTCTCGGAGCTTTCGGCTGCGCTCAGGCGCACCGTCGAGGATGCTTACGACTATGTGCGAGTTCGCGGGGAAATTTCCGGCTTTAAGGGTCCGCACTCGTCGGGCCATGCCTATTTCGCTCTCAAGGACGAGGACGCCTGCATCGAGGCCGTGATTTGGAGAACCACCTATGCCCGGATGCGCGTCAAGCCCGAGGAGGGACTCGAAGTTGTCGTCACGGGCCGGTTGACGACATTTCCGGCACGCTCGAAGTATCAAATCGTCATCGACACGCTGCAGCCCGCCGGTATCGGCGCGCTTATGAAGCTCCTGGAAGAACGCAAAAGAAAACTCGCAGCCGAAGGATTGTTCGACGACGCGCGCAAGCAGCTTTTGCCGTTCCTTCCCGAGGTGATCGGGGTCGTCACCTCGCCGACCGGCGCGGTCATTCGCGATATTCTGCATCGTCTTGAGGACCGGTTTCCCCGCCGCGTGCTGGTCTGGCCGGTACGGGTGCAAGGCGAAACCGCATCGGCCGAGATCACCAACGCCATTCGCCGGTTCAACGATTTCCCTCAGGAAGGGCCGTTGCCACGACCCGATCTGATCATCGTGGCACGCGGCGGCGGCTCGCTCGAAGATTTGTGGCCGTTCAACGAAGAGATCGTGGTGAGGGCGGCAGCCTCCAGCATGATCCCGCTTATCTCTGCTGTCGGTCACGAGACCGATATTACGCTGATCGATTTTGCCGCCGATCGTCGCGCGCCGACGCCTACCGCCGCCGCGGAAATTGCAGTTCCGGTGCGCGCCGAACTGATGATTTCACTGGCCGATCTTGGCGCACGCAAGCTTGCCTGCTGGCGGCGTAACATCGATCGGCATCGGAGGGAGCTTCGCCTGCTCACGCGGGCGTTGCCGGCGCTCGACGAATTGTTAGCGATTCCACGCCAGCGGTTGGATGCCTGCGTCGGGCGGCTGCCGCGGGCGCTGCGTGCCAATGCCCAAATACACCACACGCACTTGACGCGCGCAGCGTCGCGCCTGTCGCCGCGGCTGTTGTCGCATCGCATTGAACGCTGCAAGGAACAGACGGCTAGTCTAAACGGGCGCGCGCGACGCGCCTTGCGGATTATTCTGGATCGTCGCGTTCAGCGTTTGCGGAGCGCCGGGCAATTGCTGGCGGCTTACTCGTATCGTGGCGTGCTGGCCCGTGGGTTCGCGCTTGTCCGCGATGAAGAAGGTCATCCGCTACGCTCGTCGGCCGCCGTTAACGCCGGCATGCGACTCGACATCGAATTTTCCGATGGCCGTGTCGGCGCGACAGCGGGCGGGGAACGTGTCTTGCCATCTGCAATAAGCAAGGCGCGGGGCCGCGGCGGCGGTGAAGGCCCGGCCGGGCAGGGCAACCTGTTCGGCTCCTGATGAGAAATTCGAGGGTTTCGCCGACGCGGGCGAACGACTATGTTTGGTCCGACAACACCTCGCTTGGAATCGGAGGCTCTGTTGCTTAACCGCTATGACCGTCCGTCGCCGATGAATGGCGAGGCAGAGGTAAAATACCTCGATGGCGATTTCCGCGTGGTGCGGCCGGGTGCCTTCGTGCGCTGCGCTGTGACAGGGGTGCCGATCCCGCTTGAGGAGCTGAAATACTGGAGCGTCGATCTGCAGGAGGCCTATGCGACCCCCGAGGCGGTCCTGCAGCGCCATCGGATATGATTCGCAGCCAAACAGCTGACTAGTGCCTGAGGTTCGACATCATAAGCCGCTGCAATTCATCAGGCTGTTCGACCACCAGAGATACGCGCAGTGTATGCGCTCGTAAGGCGAGAGCCTCGAGCAAGGGGTCACCGGCCATCCTTGCGTGATCCTTCTCGGTGGTGAGAAGTGCAAGACCGCTGTGCTCGGCCTGCATGATGAGATCCGCCGCTTCTTCCGCAGTAAATCGATGATGATCGGCAAACGCGCGACGCTGGGCGATCTCGATGCCCGCCTCCACAGCAGTGGCAAAGAACTTTTCGGGATCACCGATGCCTGCAAAAGCCAGGACGCGACGTCCTTTCAGAGACTCGACGGCGGCTGGATCAGGGACGAGGCGCCCATGGAACACCGGAAGGCCGCGTGAGCGACATTGCTCCGACACATTCTCGGCATTGTTCCCGTCGCCAACCACCAGCAGCCCATCGATTTGCGCGAGCTGTGCCGCTAGCGGGGCTCGCAGCGGTCCGGCAGGGAATACAAGTCCATTGCCGATGCCGCGTCGTGCATCGACCACCGCAAGCGTGAAGTCCTTCACCAAGGAGGCATTCTGTAGTCCATCATCCATGACAATGAGCTCGGCGCCTTGCTCGCGCGCCAAGGCGGCACCCGCTACCCGGTCTCGCGCCACGATGACCGGCGCGACGTGGGCAATCAGCAACGCCTCATCGCCAACCTGAGCGGCCTCGTCCTGGTGAGCATCCACAAGCTTGGCACCCGCGACATTGCCGCCATAACCTCGGCTGAGACAAAATGTGCGCTTGCCGGCGCTCGCGAACAGTCCTGTTAGCATCAGCACCGTTGGCGTCTTCCCTGCGCCGCCGATCGTGAAATTCCCCACGCAAATGACAGGAACTCCTGCCCGGACTCCGGTTGCCGACATGCGCCTCTTCGCAATGGCGCCGTAGATGCGTCCCAGCGGATCAAGCATGCCTGCAGTGAAGCCGGCCTTGCGCCACCAGAATGCCGGCTCACGCATGATGGACCCGTTGACCCAATTGGAGTTGCATCAGATAAGGATCGAGCGATGCCAAGGTGCGGTCCAGCGCGCCACCCAAGTTCCGCACCACGATGCCGGCAGTTTCGGCCACGCGCGCACGAGCATCAGGGTCGGTCAGCCAGGCGGCGAGATTTGCCGTCAGGCGATCGACGCTTTCGACCGTTTCTGCGCCGCGCGCACTGTCGAGTGCGGCGTAGATCTCGCCGAAATTCCAGACATGCGGACCATGCAGGATTGCGGCGTTCAACTTCGCGGCCTCGACCGGGTTTTGACCCCCGTGCTTGACCAGCGAGCCGCCAATGAACACGGCAGATGCCAGCCTATAGACGAGACCGAGTTCTCCCATCGTGTCCACGATGTAAATCTTCGTCGTGGGGCTGGGCAGCTCGCCTTGCGAGCGCAGGCTTGGTGCCAGACCAGCGGCGGCCGCCATTTGGGCGATTCCCGGGCCGCGGTCGGCATGACGCGGGGCGATCAGGGTCAGCAAATCAGGAAAATTGGTGCGCAGGCGGAGATGAGCCTCGATGACCGCCTGTTCCTCCCCAGCATGGGTCGAAGCGGCTGCGATGACCGGACGGCCGCCTACCGCGTTCTGCAATTTTTCGAGTGCAGTGGAGTCGGCGGGCGGCGGCGGCACGTCGAGCTTGAGGTTGCCTGTGGTCACCACGTTCGCTGCGCCCAATTCGCTCAGTCGCGCTGCGTCCGAGGCCGTTCCAGCTAGACAAAGATCGAGGCGCCGAAGCAAGCAGGCGATGGAATTTGGCGCGCGCCTCCAGCGCTTGAACGAATGTTCGGAGAGCCGGCCATTAACCAGAATCATCGGGATTCCACGCGCTGATGCTTCCACCATCATGTTCGGCCAAAGCTCGGACTCCACGAACAACGCGAGATCCGGCTGCCAGTGGTTGAGAAAACGGCGCACGAACCGGGAAATATCAAGCGGAACGAATTGGTGGATCACCCCGCGGTGCAGACGCTGCTCAGCCAGGCCGCCCGATGTGACAGTGCCTGACGTGACCAGCATGCCTATCCCGCGGGCGCGGATTCTATCGATCAAAGGCAAAACACTCGCAAGCTCACCGACGCTGGCGCCATGCAGCCAGACAAGGGGGCCTTCCGGGCGCGCAATGCGGCTTTCACCACGGCGCTCAGGCAGACGCTGCCTGTGTTCCTTGCCGCGCTTGAGTCGTCGCGACAGGAGAATAGGAGTGAGCGGTCCTGCCGCCGTGGACAACAGCCGATAAATCCGCAAACCGGTCGGCAATTTGCCGCTCAAGGTTCGCTGCTCCCCGTCTTGTCAGCGATCTCGTAAGCGCGTCTTGTAGCTCGATTGAGCTCGCTTTCCACCCGTTGGCGCGCCGTCTCCAATGCGTCACGGTCAGCGTCCGGCGGCACAAAAATGGGGTCGCTTGCGACCACTCCCATTCGGCCGAATGGGAGATTAATCGTCGTGCGATCCCAATTGTCGAGCTCGACGCGCCAGCTCGAAGCCATCGCCACCGCATAGATCGGCCGCCCGGAATGCTGCGCCAGCTTCACCACACCAAGCCCCGCGCGGCGTGCGACCTTTGGTACATCGGCGGTCATTGCGATATTGTACCCATCTTTGAGAGCCTCAAGCATCTCCGTGAAGGCCACAGCGCCGCCCTTGTGGTGGAAACCGCCATCGTGGGCACCGGAGCCTCGAATAGTCCCGATATTCAGCCGCTCGGCAGCGCGTGCATTGATCTCGCCGTCGCGATGACGGGAAATCAGCACCTTGGCGCGATGGCGTGGGTCGTTCGTTTTTCTAATGAAGGGCGCCATGAAATGCTGGCCGTGCCACATTGCGAGGATGACCGGAATTTCCACCTGTTCGTAGACGCCCGTCGGTTCCACCGTGACCCGGCTCGTGCGCCAGACAAGCCGCAGGTACGAGGCCGCCACAATGCCGACGGCCTCGTGAAAGACAGGTGAGGTGACGATCTTACGCCTAAGTGATTCCATCATTGTTCAGCGCACGGGCTGGCTCGCGGCTTCCGGATCGAGCAGGCGGTGCAGATGGACGATGAAATAACGCATGTGGGCATTGTCGACGGTCTGCTGTGCCTTTGCCCTCCAGGCGGCATAGGCACTGGCATAGTTCGGGAACACACCGACAATATCGACTCTGTCGAGGTCCTTGAATTCGGTGCTGCCGAGTTCGGTGAGCTCGCCGCCGAGGACGAGATGCAGCAATTGTTTTTTTGGCAGGTCTGTAGACACGAATGAATCCCTGATCAATGCCCCGGCGGCGAGAAGATAATGTGCCTGTCGAGCCTAGGCGAATTCGATTTCGCGGTCGCGCACGAGCTCGATTATGGCGGCATGACGGGCACGGCCGGCAGCCACCAGCGCGCCATGCCCCGCTCGCGACTCATTGTACTTCGGCCCCTGACCGGCGAAGTCGGTGAGCGCGCCGCCGGCTTCGTGCACCAAAAGATCGGCCGCTGCAAGGTCCCAATCGTGACTGCCGCCCGAGGCCAAAGCCGCCTCGAATGACCCTTGCGCAACCCGCGCAATCCGCAGTGCAAGAGAATGCACCTTGGGCTGCGGCACTATCGCCGGTGAAATTCTCAACAGCCGATCGACGTAGCCTTTGGGCCCCGCCAGTCTGGCTCCCGCCAGGGTCTCGCCAGGGGACACATGGATCGGGATGCCGTTGAGCGTTGCGCCCGCGTCGCGCACGGCTAGAAACAATTCGTCGGTGACCGGCGCGTAGAGAGCCGCAATCTGCGGTCGGCCCTGTTCTGCAAGCGCGACCGAAATGGTCCAGTCAGGGCGGCCTGAAATATAGGCCCGGGTTCCGTCGATCGGATCGACGATCCAGACCAGTGGCAAGACACGGTCGGGCAGATGGTCGTGCGATTCCTCCGAGAGCCATGCGGCATCAGAAATGAGCTTCGAAAGCTGTCCGTGGAGGAAATCGTTTACCACGATATCTCCTTCCGTCACCGGTGAGCCTTCGGTGCCTTTGGTCCATCGCTTGGACGGCTGGCGAGCCGTTGCACGCGCGAGCTCCCCGGCTTCGCGCAATATCGCCTCGAGCGGCGCGCTTAAAACGAGGACATCATTGACCTGCAACGGTCAAACCCTCCACGCGCAATGTCGGGGCGTTGGTTGCGTAGCGAAATTCAAGGTCATTGGCCGGAGTGAGCGTGCGGAACATATCGAGCAGATTGCCCGCAATCGTGACCTCGCTCACAGGGAAGGTGCGCTTGCCATTTTCAATCCAGAATCCCGAAGCGCCGCGACTGTAGTCGCCGGTTACCATGTTCGCGCCCACCCCGATGAGGTCGGTGACATAAAATCCATCGGTGATGTCCGCGATCAGGGCATCCGGAGCCAAGTGGCCCGGCTGCAAATGCATATTGCTTGGTCCCGGCGTAGTCACAGAAGAACCGCCCCGCTGGGCATTTCCGGTCGTGACGAGTCCGAGTTCGCGAGCGGTCGCGCTGTCAAGCAGCCACGAGCGAAGCACGCCGTCCTCAACAACGGCCAGCCGCTTGCAGGCGACGCCTTCGCCGTCGAAGGGGTGAGAGCGGAGAGCACGCCTGCGCAACGGATCGTCGATAATATGGATGCCATCCGCGAACAACTTGGCACCCATCTTGTCGCGGAGAAAACTGGTCTTCCGCGCAACCGAAGCGCCGTTCGCCGCGCTCGCCAGATGCGAAACCAGCGAGCCGGCCGAACGTGCATCGAACACGACCGGAACCTTGCGGGTCGAAACCTTGCGTGGATTAAGCCGCGCGACTGCTCGGGTACCGGCGCTTCGGCCGATTTTTTCGGGGCTCTCAAGATCGGTGGCGTGACGTACTGAAGAATAATCGTAATCGCGCTCCATGCCGGTGCCCTCGCCGGCGATCGCGGTGACCGAAAGGCCGTGGTTCGATCCAATATAGGCGCCGCGGAAACCGTGACTGGTTACCAGCACCATCCCGCCGATGCCGGCCGAAGCAGAAGCCCCGCCCGATTTGCTTACGCCCGCGACGCCAAGAGCCGCTTCCTCGGCGGCTCGCGCTTGTGCTTCGAGGTCGGTCACGGTCGGCAGGTTGGGATCGATCAAATCGAGGTCCGGAAAATCGTGCGCCAGGAGATGACTGTCTGCGAGACCGGCGAAGTTGTCCTCCGGAATTGCATGGGCCATGGCAACGGCTCGTCCGGCCAAGGCCGCTGCGTTGCCATCGG
>Ga0114129_10003832_pt1 | contig 21196 bp, 16 predicted proteins | sample RhiMetdeltSRZDD1_FD_80071 | JGI IMG/M metagenome (GOLD analysis project Ga0114129, IMG submission 80071) | Populus rhizosphere microbial communities from Tennessee, USA - Rhizosphere MetaG P. deltoides SRZDD1 (version 2) (version 2) | ecosystem: Host-associated > Plants > Roots > Rhizosphere >... | reverse complement strand
CTGGGGGTTGCACTGCGCCCCTGTATTCTATAGAGTCTTTAGAGCATTCCAGTGCAACCCCCAGGCCATTAAGCTACCATTCCTGTACCATTATGATACCATTACACTACCCTTGATCCCTGTTAATCGCCGGAGCAACTTTTAAAACTTTTTGTATTTGCTGCATTCCGGCGCCTCTGTAATAAAAAAGATAGCCAGGATAAGCCACTCTTTACCGGAACTGCTTACCCTGGCTATTGGCATTCATAAGGATTATTTCTTCTCAGGCACGATTAACAATGGGATATTGGTCGCAAACGACATGGCACGGGTAGTGCTGGTAACAAACCAGCGTTCGAACAAATTATGCTGATGCGCGATCATCGCCAGCATGGTTATATGCTTTGTGGCTGCAAATTCATTCAATGTTTTCGGTACGTTGTTGCCATACGGATAAACATATTCGGGATGAAGTTGATCCACAGCCTGGTTCAGCTTAACCGGCCGATTATGCATTTCAATAATTTCGTCGAATACATCTTTAACGATCCGAACCATATATAATTTTGAATAGAACCGGTTCGCGATTTCACAAAGCGTATCTACCGCATGCGGATTTGTTTGCAGATTGATATCGGCATCTGTAGCCAGCGCAATGGCTTTGGGTGTCGTAAAGGGTACATCTTCGGGTATCACCAGCAACGGCACATTGATTTTACCAATGAGCGCTGTAATAGTACTGCCAAATAAACGGCGCACGCCTTTGTTGTTTTTCTTCATGCCGGCAATTACGATGTCTGGCTGCCATTTATTAACTGCTTCGGCAATCACCTGGTCCGCACGCCCCTGTACAGAGTAGGTTTCGATATCAATGATGCCGGTGGGATCGAGCATTTCCGCTTCTTCTTTTAATTCAATGGCCGATTGATCGGCGGGGTCATCGGGTGTTACGCTTACGATCAGATCAGAAAGCGGTACGGGTATAAGCTGAAAAACATTTATCAAAACAAGTTTTGCATTAAAAGTTTTAGCCAGTTCGGTAGCATATAAAGCTGCGTTGTGTGAAGCTGCAGTAAAATCAACCGCGGCAAGAATGGTTTTCATAATGTAAAGCTTTTCATCAAATCTCAGGAAGTATGAGGGGTTTTTGAATGATCATTATCAGCAGTACATATGATCTTCTCCCCCGCTCCCCTCTCCTCGCAGGAGAGGGGCCGGGGGTGAGGTGAGGCATATCATTCTCCAATCTGCTCAAGGTCATTTTGCAGCTTATTATAACAGGTACTTTTGATCTTTATAATCGATTTTTATGGATGCAAGGGATACCTATAAGATTCAACAGAAGTATTATTATGATTTTTCTTTTTTTCCTATACGAGGTTTAAAAAAGCGGAACTTTTTCATGTACAAAACATATTCCGCCAATAAACAAAAACTAACGGAAGTATTCGATAGCATACTCAACAGCGAAGTAGTTGATGTTAATTGTATCATTGCCATTCGTAAAAAGATACTCAAAAGCAGTTTTCCCCAAACCGAAACAGTGATCGATCAGTTGGAACTTACATTACAATCTGTTACCAGCCTGTCGCCCTCGTTTCATCGAACCGAGGTATTATTGATATTGGGAACCATCCGCACCCTGCAACGCACATTGTTTAATTATGCAGAAGCGCAGCAAAAATTAACCGATGAAATGAAAAAGCTCTTAAGTAATAGTCGATTTACCACCGAATACCGTACCAGTGCCGAAGACATCGGACATGTGATCGACGTGCTGCAGCAGCTGAACAAAACCATCACAGGCGCTATCGATAATTTTACCGGTTTCAGGCGACTGCAACCCGATAATCTGGCCAACGTGCCTGCATATTGCGAGGCCAGGCAAAACATCATCAATCTGCTCGAAGGGTTCAATAAATTGCTGCATCTGCAACAGCTTATTTTATTACAATTGCGTTCATGGAAGAAGATCAGGGCGCTGCACGAACAGCAGCAGGTTTTAAATTAAGGCAACGAGGCAAAAAGGCCGGAACCTGGGGAAACACAAACCCCGTCCGACCGGTTCATCCGGGCGGGCACAAACTCCAAACCACAAACCAATTACTCAGGGATAATTCTCCACATTCTTTAGTAGAAATACCTGCCCGGTTGTTTTAATGGAGCTGACCATTTACCGATTAATTTTTTTCTATTAACTTGTGCCCATTAACCGTTCTTTATCCTTCCCGGTTATGAACCTGTCCTGCATGTTGCGGCACTTCCTTTAAAAATGGGAAAGTAGCCCCCGGGGAATTGACAGCAACAGCATTATTCACCGTTATTTATTGTAAGGCTCTCCTCATGACGAATGAACATAAGGATCATATTGTTTTGCCCGGATTTAAGGAAGGCGATATCCGTGTATTTCAGCATGTTTTTGAGGAGTATTTTCCTGCCCTTTGTTATTTTGCCGAACGTTTAATTGAAGATCGCGAAGAAGCTGAAGATATCGTACTGGATATTTTCACCAAACTATGGCAGCGGAGAGAAGGTTTTGAAACGCAGGAAAATATAAAGGCATTTTTGTATATCAGCGTCCGCAATACCTGTTTAAATTTTTTAAAATACCGGCAACGTAAAACCGAACAGAAAAAAGAGTTGCAATACGTTACCGAAACCAATGGAACCATAGGATATGATTATGAGCTGATCAATACCATGGTGATGCAGGAGATAAAGAAACAGGTAGATGAATTACCACCGCAATGCCGACAGGTTTTTATGCTCATCTTTTTTGAAAATCTTTCTGCAGTAGAAGTTGCGGCCCGCATGGGCATCTCACCCAAAACGGTACATAATCAAAAACAAAAAGCCGTTCATCTCATCCGCTCCGAACTGCTCAAACGCAAGCTGTTTATGATAGCCCTGTTCTTTCAGTGGATTGTGGAGTCGAAGTGATCCCCTGTCACTTAAATAGCTGATGGACGGTAATATAACTCCCTCACTTTTTCTGGTGTAAAACCCAGTGAAAGACCAAGCGTTGCCAGTAAATTTTTTAATTTTTTAAGGTTGGCAGGTCCCATTCCATCAATTTCTTTAAGTGATGCTTCTTCAGTTAGCATGGTTTCCCCGATAGTATGTATATGAATCCTATATAGACAGTTTCTGATGGTTTCGCTAAATTTAAATTGTTGAAATTTCAGTCCCGTAAAGTAAGGATAGTAAAAGTGCAGCAACACATTTTCTGTGGGGATATCAAAGGTTAAGGCGTGTTCGTTTAAAAGCCGCTCCATATTGTTTATTTGCCCGGCAGAAAGCGAGTATTTTTCCTGTATGTGCTCTTTGGTGTTAGACAAACAATCACCAACTGTACAAATGGTAGTACCAATATCTATGATATTTCTTTGCAACAGCGTATGAATATAATGTTCATACCAACCAATTGCCCGGTCAAGGTAAAGATTATACTCCTCCCTGAGGGCAGTCCAGCCTATCCTGGTGTCATTTTGTATAAACCTGCCGGGTAAGATGCGCGGTTCCACGGATTCGGATGTTGGATGATGAATAGCGTTTAATTGTTTTTGTAAGGTATAATTTATAGCCCCCAGTTCATCGTTCCTTTGTAAAAGATAGAGTAGTGTTTGATGAAAGTCCTGTACAGAATTTATTCTATAAAAAAGTGTGTCCATGCTATCGCGACATAACTTTGCAGCAGCCTTTTGGGTCATTTTCCTTTCCAGGGCAATATCGCTTAGCGACTTGCCCTCCAGAATATCCTGCAGTAAATGGGATCCCCCCCGAACATAATTGAAAACATAATTTTTATCCCCGGTCAATTCATATAATCTGCTGCCGGTGAAATGAGCAATTAACCGTCCGAGCTTTACCATTTCCTCGTAGTCATCAAGTAACTGCTGCAGGTTCTCCTTAATGGCTTCAATATATTGTTTGCTCAGTGATAATTCCCGGCCATCCGAATCTATGATGCGGGGTTTATTAATGTCCATAGAATAAGGTTTATAATTTGTTTTTTAGGAATCAGGTTAACTAATGACTTGCCAAAATATACGAAAGAATACTGAAATATATACAAGCAAGCATTTTTCAATTATGCGGAAAGTCAATTTCGTTTAACTCAAATATTACACAAAGCAAACATCTTAACCCCTTAGGCATCCCGATCCCGCCGCGGCGACACGCGAAGCTTTGCCAGACATAAGCAAAAACCTTTAACTGACAAAAATTCCCATTTTCTGAAAAAAAAAATCCTCCAATCGCATGGGAATTAAAACATTTTTATTGTTTCTATAGATGTAGGATGTTATCTGAATATGACGAAATGGTTAAGTAATTATGAATTTGTTTACCTAACACACAGACTGTTATGGATCCTAACGACCGGATTGCGGAGTTGATTATCAAGCATCTAAACGGCACCATTTCGGAAACAGAGACCGAAGAGTTATCGACATGGAGAGAGTTATCTAATGAAAATCGCAGCTTCTTTGAAAAGTATAACCATGAAGAATTTATAAGCACTGAGCTTCGTAAACTAACCAGTTACGATGTTGCCGCGAGCTGGGAAAAACTGGTTGAAAGAGCCGGTATTCCCCGTTCCCGGCCCCGGGTGGTGCGGTTCAGGTGGATTTTAACAGCAGCCGCTGCCGCCATATTAATAGCAGCCTTGCTAACCTGGATCTTTATAACGCCGAAACCGGATGAAACCACAAAAGCAACACCTGCTGAGGTAGCTTATAAAAATGATGTGCAGCCCGGCGGAGATCATGCCCGGTTAACCCTTGCTGATGGACGGGTAATTGTGCTCGACAGTGTTTCGAACGGCGCATCGATACAACAGGGAAATGTAAAAGTGATAAAGCTGCAGGATGGAAATTTGAAGTATGAAGTCGGAAGTCGGAAGTCAGAAGCTGTAAGCCCGGCAATAACATTCAATACATTATCAACACCACGAGGCGGTCAGTATCAATTGGTGCTCCCTGATGGAAGCAAAGTATGGTTAAACGCTGCGTCGTCCATTCGATATCCGACCCTGTTTGCAGGAAAGGAAAGAAGTGTTGAAGTAACGGGTGAATTATATTTTGAAATAGAAAAGAACCCGAAGAAGCCGTTCAGAGTATATTTTCCCTCACAGGGAAGGGGAGGCGGCATGATAGAAGTCTTAGGCACGCACTTCAACATCAATGCTTACAGCGATGAAGATGCAGTAGAGGCTACGCTCCTCGAAGGCAAAATAAAAATTACATCGGGCAATGAAGCGCCGGTTAAAACACCAGCACAGCAAACTGCTAATAAATCACAAACCTTATTGCCGGGCCAACAGGTCAAGCTAACCGAAAACGGACAAATAAAAATAGCCAGCGATATTGATGTTGATGAAACGGTGGCCTGGAAAGAAGGGTATTTTCAGTTTCGCAATGCCAATATAGAAAGCATACTCCGGCAGGTATCGCGCTGGTACGATGTAAATGTTCAGTATGAAAGCAAACCAACCGAAGGATTAAGCGGACGAATACCCCGGTCGGTACCAGTATCGAAATTATTACAATTACTCGAAGCCACCGGCGGTGTGCGTTTTGGGATAGATGGAAAGACTATAATTGTTAAGAAATAGATAGTTATAAGGCAAGTGAAGTAAGACGTATGAAGCCAAAAAGTTGAGCCTTTACTCACCATTGACCACTGACCATTCACAATCAAAATACCAATCCAAAAATCCGACTATGAAAAACGGGAAGGGCATACTTCTCTCACGCTTATATCATTGCCGTTAAACTTATCCACCCAAAACGGTTTATGCCCTTGCTATATGAAGACGGCCATCCCTGCATTGGGAGCCGCAAACTATGATTCACGCCATTGTGCAACGCACAGCCTTTTCCTTATTAATGTTTTCAGTTTCACCTATTACGGACCGGTTTAGTAAATAAGCCGCTGAATGAATGATTGACTTTTGAGTAGCAGCAAAGTCAGTGTTCCCTATTGTTTCGTCCGCACCCTTCGTTTATACAGGTTAAGTTCTGATTGAAGAAAGAAGTGATCCGTGCCCTTGAAAATCATATAAAAAAAAGCATGCACACACACTCCACATTCATAACCAATGGCTGTATGCGCCAACAACCCGCGATGGGCGGGCAGGATAGCGTCAGCAAAAAACTGCCAATTATGAGAGAAATTCAACACCCCCAAAAGCACGGGACCAGTCCTGGCCGGTTCCGTTGCCTTGCGACTCTTTTGACCCTATGCTTACTAACCGTATTAAACACTCCTATAGCATATGCCGGTGGCGACACCCAAACCATAACGATCAATGTACAAAACGCCCCGCTCGACAAAGTTTTTTCAGAAATCGAAAAGCAAACCCACTACAGCTTTTTGTACATGCAAAGCCTGATACAAAAGGCCAAACACGTTACCGTTAAGATCAACAACGCCAGCCTCGAAAAAGTGCTGGAGATCTGCTTCAAAGACCAGCCACAGCTAACGTATAGTATTATGGATAAGGTGGTGGTGGTGAAGCCGAAGGAAAAGAGGGTGAGTGAGGTGGAGGGGGCGGCTCAGGCTGAGCAGGATCCAATTGATATATCTGGAAAGGTATTCGACGATCAGGGTAATCCGTTAGTAGGCGCCAATGTGAAGGTTAAAGGTAGTTCCCAAGGTGTTACTACTGATATAGATGGGAAGTTTACTTTAAAAAATGTTCCTGAAAATGCTATACTGGAAATTTCTTATGTAGGGCATGAGGTGCAGTTGGTTAGTGTGAAGGGGCAGAAGTCGCTGATGGTGAGTTTGCAACCTTCGAAGAGTTCTTTGTTAGATGAGACGGTGGTGATTGCTTATGGGACGACGACGAAGAGGTTGGCGACAGGGAATGTAGCGAGTGTGAAGGCGAGTGATATTGAGAAGCAGCCAGTGAATAATCCGTTGCTGGCGCTACAAGGAAGGGTGCCTGGGTTGATTGTTACCCAAGCGAATGGATTGCCAGGTAGTGGAATAACGGTGAGAGTTCAAGGAAGAACCAGCATTATCAAAGGTTCAGATCCCCTAATTGTGATTGATGGGGTGCCTTATTCACCTCAATTACTATCAACAACATTAGGTGGCCCGTTGGGTAGTTCTGGTGGGCCTATAATTGGTGGCATACCATCAGGAGATGGGAACTCATTGAGTTACATTAATCCTGCTGATATAGAGAGTATTGACATATTAAAAGATGCTGATGCTACTGCAATTTATGGTTCCCGAGCAGCAAATGGAGCTATATTGATTACAACCAAAAAAGGTAAACAAGGCAAAACAAAATTTGATATAAACTTACAAAAGGGGTGGGGACAGGTAAGTCGTAAACTTAATCTGTTGAATACGCAACAATATCTACAAATGAGGCGCGAGGGTTTTAAAAATGATGGTATTACAAATATTCCAGCAATAAATTATGATTTAAAATTTTGGGATACTACCAAGTATACTGATTGGCAAAAAGTTTTGATAGGAGGCACAGCTCACTATACAAATATCTATACAAGTATTTCCGGTGGAAATAATGGGACTCAGTATCTTTTAGGTGCTACTTATCATAAAGAAACAACAGTTTTTCCCGGTGATTTTGCTGATAAAAAAGGGGCGCTTCACTTTAGTATCAATAGCGTATCACCTAATCAAAAATTTCGTCTCCAGTTTTCGGGCAATTATCTGGTAGATAATAATCTGTTAATGTATACAGATAGGACCAACTATGCCGTTAGACTTGCTCCGAATTCGCCAAGTCTTTATAATGAAGACGGAAGTCTGAACTGGGCTCCTAATGCCTCTGGAACTTCGACTTTTATTAATCCGCTTGCAAGCTTGTTGTTTAAGACTTATAGAAACAAAGCAACTAATTTAGTTAGTAACGTAGTTCTTAGTTATCAAATTTTATCCAAATTGGAGATAAAAAGTAGTTTTGGTTATACTAATCTTGAAACAAATGAATTTGCCCCTAATCCATTAAATGCTGTTTCTCCTGAAAATCGTCCTTTTACCCAGAGAGATGCCTATTATACGGATAATGTAATAAGGTCTTGGATTATTGAACCTCAATTAAATTATACGGAACTTATTGGAAATGGGAAGCTGAATGCCTTGCTCGGAGCAACAATTCAACAAAATAATAATAGCGGGCAGCGGCAGTATGGGATAGGCTATAGTACAGATGAAGTAATGGAAAATATTATATCCGCATCTTCATCATACGTTCTTTCAGCTATTCAGTCTATGTATAAGTATAATGCAATTTTTGGTAGATTAAACTATAACTTGCAAGATCGGTACATTTTAAATCTAAACGCCAGAAGAGATGGTAGTAGTAGATTTGGGTCAAAAAATCGGTTTCACAACTTCGGATCAATAGGGATTAGCTGGATTTTTTCAAATGAAAACTTTATTGGAAAAACGCTGCCATTCATTAGTTTTGGTAAATTTCGAGCTAGTTATGGAACTTCTGGGAATGATCAAATTGGCGAATATCAATTTTTGAATTTATACTCCCCAATTACAGCCAGTATTCCCTATCAAAACTCTTCCTCATTAGATGTTAATGGCTTACCAAATCCTTATGTTCAATGGGAGGAAACCAAAAAATTGCAATTTGGCCTTGATCTTGGTCTTTTAAAAGACAGGGTATTATTTTCTATTAATTATGTTCATAATCGTTCTTCTAATCAGTTGTTGCCTTATGCATTACCTATTATTACGGGAGCCAACAGCTTAACTCAGAATTTTCCTGCTACTATTCAAAACACTGCATGGGAGCTTACTTTAAATACAATAAACATTAAAGGAAAAGAATTTGCTTGGAAAAGCAATGTAAATTTGACGATACCTAAAAATAAGTTGATAGATTTTCCAAACTTAGAAACTTCAACTTATTCTTCCGCGTTTATAATAGGGCAACCGATTAATATAATTAAGGCTTTCCATTTTTTGGGTGTGGATCAAGCATCGGGCGCTTATAAGTTTGAATCTAAAACGAATCCTAATGCTCCTGTTTTTTCAGATGATGCAACTGTCTTAATCAATACTAATCCTAAATTTTATGGCGGTTTCGAAAACAACATATCATTTAAAGGAATTCAATTAGATTTTTTATTCCAGTTTGTTAAACAAACCGGGTTTAATTATTTATACGATCTTAATTCCGGTGTGCCAGGACGATTTAACGGAGGATTCAGTAATCAGCGCGTTGATGTTTTAAATCGTTGGCAGAAAACTGGCGATATTGCATCTATTCAACGATTTACTTCCAGAAGTAGTTTAAATTCTTCTTTAAGTAATGCAGGTAGTAGTGATGCAGCTTATTCAGACGCATCTTATCTCAGATTGAAAAATTTGTCATTGTCTTGGCAATTGCCTGAAAAATGGATTCATAAATCCCACCTTCAAAATTGTAGATTCTATTTACAAGGTCAGAATTTATTGACTTTTACTAATTACAAGGGGCTAGATCCTGAAACTCAAAGTTTATCAAGTCTACCTCCTTTGAGATTAATAACAGTTGGTATCCAAGTTGGATTATAAGTATAAAGTATAAAAATAAATTATTATGAAATCTAGATATTTCATTTACAAAACTTGCCTCATGGTAAACGTGCTGCTTATTATGGTAAGTTTTAATAGCTGTGAAAAATTGGTAGAAGTAAATGCGCCAGTTACGAGTACAAATGCCTTAAATGTATTTGCTAACGATGCTACAGCAATTGCAGTATTAACAGGGATATATACAAATATGAGTGCAACAGGTAATGATCTTTCAGGGGGATTTACTAATATTTCAACAATGGCAGGTTTGTCTGCAGACGAATTCGAGCTATATGGGGGAGTTTCTAATGCTTCTCAAACTGCATACTATACAAATTCACTAAGTTCTAAATTAGGTGGATATGAGTACTGGAATATTATTTATCCTTACATTTTTAAAATTAACTCTGCTATAGAAGGTCTTAATTCATCCACGGGCTTAACTTTCGGTGTAAAACAGCAATTGATTGGTGAAGCAAAATTCATGCGAGCGTTATTTTATTTCTATTTAACAAATTTGTACAATGATGTGCCTTTGGTAACTACAACCGATTATAAAGAGAATAAGGGGCTGTCCCGTACTTCATCTACTACAATTTATCAACAAATAATTACAGATTTAAAAGATGCTCAAAATTTGCTAAGCAATAACTATCTTGATGCATCTGCAATTCAAGTAAGTTCTGAAAGAGTGAGACCTAATAAATCAGTTGCAACAGCCTTGTTGGCGAGAGTATATTTATATTCCGGTGATTGGGTAAATGCAGAGACCCAAGCTTCAGATGTAATTAATAATACAAAATTGTATGATACTGTTTCTCTGGATAATGTATTTTTAAAGAATAGCATAGAAGCTATATGGCAATTGCAACCTGTAAAAGCCGGCCAAAATACAGATGATGCAATTAGATTTATTATACCTAGTAACGGGCCAAGCAATGATTATCCTGTCTATTTAAGTAATAATATTTTGAATAGTTTTGAGCCAGGTGATCTAAGAAAATCAAAATGGATAGATAGCGTAGTTCCTGCAATCCCTGGAAATGTTGCCTATTATTTCCCTTATAAGTATAAAGCTACTTTTACTTCAGGTGCTTCAACCGAATATCTGATGATATTTCGACTGGCTGAGCAATATTTAATAAGGAGTGAAGCGAGAGCAAAACAAAATAATATATCCGGTGCTCAATCTGATTTGAACATTATTCGATTTCGAGCAGGACTTCCTACTACGGCAGCCAATGATAAAGAATCTTTAATTTCTGCAATACTTCATGAGAGGCAGGTCGAATTATTTTCCGAATGGGGGCATCGCTGGCTAGATCTGAAGAGAGCCAACAAGGTAGATGATGTAATGGCTGTTGTTGCCCCTCAAAAGGGAGGGACATGGAATACTAATTGGAAATATTATCCCATTCCTCTTACAGATATTCAAATGGATTTAAACTTAAAACAAAATCCAGGCTATTAGCGCGCAGTGCAAGCTTATAAAACAAGCTGGTGAAAATCCGGTGCTATCAATTTCCTATTCAGATAGTAAGATTGAAAGACAGTACTATTTTGTGTGGGATGTGCTGAAACTCTTTTAAATCAGTAAGTTATTAATGCGAATGCGCGAACCCGTTACAGCTTCGTTACGTAAGTTGTAATTGGTCAGCTATTTAATATATATGAATACTACAGCTGCTGTAAGATTAATATGAGAGTGAATGTAGCAGAACTATCGGACCTGTAGTTTGCATAGCTGTGATATATATACCCGGAATATAAATTTACAAATCTTCATACAATGAAAAAAGTGTTATGTTTTCTAATATTATTACCACTTCTTCTAAGAGCTCAACCTGATAAAGGTATTTTGTTTGAAGAAGGATTGACATGGCAACAAGTTAAAGAAAAGGCAAAAAAGGAAGATAAATATATTTTTGTGGATTGCTATGCAACTTGGTGTAAGCCTTGTAAATTAATGGATACATTAGTTTATGATGATCCAATTATAGGCCGTTATATTAATTCTCATTTTGTTTCTATAAAATTACAATTCGATACTACTAAAAAAGATAATAAAAGCATTAAAAAATTGTATCAAGATTCCAAGAGTCTTCTAAGGAAATATAATATAACTGTGTTTCCAACTTATCTTTTTTTTGACAATAACGGTGATATTGTTCATAGAGCTTTGGGCTTAGTGAGTGGTACAGAATTTATAAAATTCGCTTCTGATGCGTTAAATCCGCAAGCACAATATTATGCGCTTTTAGAAAATTATAGAGAAGGTAAAAAGAATTATACAGTTATGCCTTATTTGGCAAAAGCATCTAGAATATTTGGGAATGAAACTTTAGCAGATAGCATTTGTAGAGATTATATCAATAATTACCTCCTCATTCTAGACGAAGATAAATTATATACAAAAGAAAATATGGAGTTTATTGGCGCATCAATAAGAAGTTCAAAAGACAAGTCGTTTGCCCTATTTTATAATAATGGGAATCGAATAGATACGTTAGTGGATTGGACCAAAAAATATTCTCAAGGGATTATTGATAATATCATTCTAAAAGAAGAAGTTGCCTCTTTCATAAATTTAGATAAAAATCATAGCACTCCTAACTGGAATAAAATATCAAAAAAAATAAGGAGAAAATATAACATCGATTATGCAAATAGAAATGTATTAACTGCAAAAATAGATTGGTATCATAAAAATAAAAATTGGTCTAAATATCTTAAATGTGTAGTTTATCAAGTTGAAAGGTATGGTGTTGATACAACAAGTATTTTCGGTGATGTTACTCTCAATAATATAGCCTTTGATGGCATATTTTTTCATAGTACAAATAAAGCAATAATTAAGACTGGTATTAAGTGGATGGAAGGTGTATTGAGAAGGAACCCGAAAAACAACTCTCCATATTTAGATACATATGCTAATTTGTTATATAAAATTGGCCGAAGAAAAGATGCAATAGCTATTGAAGAAAAAGCCGTATTACAAGATCCCAAAAACTTGGTATTTGGAGTAACACTTGCAAAAATGAAACTTGGTCAATTGACTTGGATGACTGAATGATTAATTTATGCTCAAGGTTGCGGTATAATATTTACACTGTATTGTAGTTAAATGGGTCGATTAACGCAAAAATAAAATTCACTATAAGGTTTAAATAATTAAGCTCGTCATAAATCAAATCTTGTAAGGAGTAACTATATTTTTAGAGCCGTCTTACGCAGCCGAGGGAATACCTATTATTTATTTCTTCTTGGCACTCTCATGCTCTATACAGCAAATATTAAAATAGACTCAGGGTTGTATTATATTCCGATAATTGAAGAGGCATAAGGAATTGGTCCTATCTAGGAAGTAGTTCATGCAGCCTTTTATACCTTAACAAGCTTATTTGGGTTGGCCTCCAGTGGTGTTACTGTACAATCAATTTTTTCTCATCGTTTTGAGCAAGATGGTTCTGGCAAATATGTCCATTGCAAATACTTTTGCTTTCATTAAAGCCTTTTGATTTTGTGGTCTTGGAATAGTTCTCAATCGATAAATATAAGGTTTTTGAGCTAGCTGGTCTTGAATATACTTCTCGATAACAAGATATTAGAGGTTGGTACAGAGTTGCCTTACCGGCATATAACTGATAAGTTTTTAATAATATCATTAGTGTACGTTAGTTTAAAAAATATTTGTAACTTAAAAGGAATAGAAAGTATTATGATAATTGAATTATTGTAGCTGTTTAAGAGAGCATAAATTAAAAATACAATTATAATAAAACTTTAATTCTATTTGAATTTGTCAAGTGGACTAAAAAATAAGATATAAAATAATATAAAATGAAATATGTTCTTTTGTTATTGAGCATGCTTTTTCAGACAATAAACTCTTTATCCCAGGATTTTGAGAAACAAAAAATTGACTTTCTTGCTATTCAAAAGTGGCGATCAATAGGAAATTCTGCTTTAAGCTGTAATGGGAAATATGTTTTTTATACTATAAATAATCAGCCAACTGGTAGTAATACTTTGGGAATTCAATCGACTTCATTTAATTGGAAAAGGGAATTTGTCGGGGTTTCCTCGGCTTTCTTTATTGACGAGGACAAAAAAATTGTTTTTAAAAATGGTGATTCGCTCATTTTGTTGGAATTGGGAACAAATAATTTAAGAAAATACATAAATGTAAGTTCATTCTCTATACCCAAAAATAACAAAAGGGGCTGGCTGGCTTATCAATTTAAAAACCCCAATAATGAGTTGGTATTACAAAATGTAGCTACGGGGGAAGAGCAAGTATTTACTTCAGTAGCGGATTACTTATTTAATGATGATGGAAGTATTTTACTATTAAAAAGTAATAAGAAGGATGGTGATACAATATCAAATGCTTTACAATTGGTAAACTTGGAAAATGGAAAATCTATTACAATTTGGTCTTCGAAGGGTTTGTCAGATAGTGTTTCAACTGTTAGTAGTTTCATTTTTGATGCAGAAGGTAAGCAAGTAGCTTTTATTGTAAAAGAAAGGAGCCAAGAACAATATGCAAATGTTATTTGGTATTATAATGTTGCAAAGAGCAAGGCCATTGTTAAGTTAACTAATCCTTGTATAGAAGCTGATTTGTTAATAGATGATAGTAATCTTCAATTCAGTAATAATGGACAATGGGTATATATTAATTTGAAAGAATCAATTGCTCCCTCCTTACTTAACGATAATGCTGTTAAAGTAGATATTTGGAGTTATTCTGATAAAAAATTGCAATCAGTTCAACTTCAACATCAAGCTCCAAGGGTATTTCTTTCTGCCATCTCTACTACTGATAACAGTGTAGTTCGGCTTGAACGGGAGGATGAAGGAATCCAAATACGGTCAAAGTTAGGTAATCATGTAATTATTATAAACAATTCAACAGTTAGTGACCCATTTTGGGATTCGAAGTATCAAAGATCTTGTTATTTATTTTCTATAGGCGATAAGTCTAAAAAATTTATTGAAAAACAAAATAATGTTTTAGGTTCATTTTCTTTTTCTCCACAAGAAAAATATCTTGTTTATTATAATAAAGATAAAAAAAATTATTTTAGTTATAATATTAAGACAGGGGTTAAAAGAAACATTACACAGTCAATTCATGTTCGATTATATAATGAATATGTATATGGGGACCCTTATCCAGTTGGTATAGCTGGTTGGCTGGAAAGCGATACGGCTTTATTGATTTATGATGAATATGATATTTGGGAAGTAGATCCTGCAGGAAGAAGACCCTCTATAAATATTACTAATGGATTTGGGAGGTTAAACAAAATTAAATTAGCACTAATTAACGAAGCGGAATTAGAGAACAAAGCACTTATAAAAAGTGAAATTCAAATTTTGACGGGATTTAATGTCTATAATAAAAATAATAGTTTATATCTAAAATCATTACTAAAAAAAGCTAATCCAGATTTACTGACAGAAGGCCCCTTTATTATATATATAAATAAATTATTGCAAACACCAAATATTACAAATATCGGCCTGACAATGAAGCCTAAGAAAGCGAGGGACACAGATCTGTGGATTGTGCAGCGAATGACTGCAAGCTCAGCACCTAATTTGTTCATTACAAAAGACTTTAAGGTTTTCAAAGAAATAACCGATTTGCAACCCCAAAAGGAATATAATTGGTTGTCAACCGAATTAATTACTTGGAAACAATTAGATGGAACTCAATCGCAAGGTATTTTATATAAGCCAGAGAATTTTGATCCTCAAAAAAAATATCCTGTCATTTTTAACTATTATGAGCAAAGGTCTTTCGATTTAAATGCTTTTCCTGAACCTGGTCTTTCAAGAAATGAAATTAACGTTCCATGGTTTGTAAGTCGAGGTTATTTAGTTTTTAAACCTGATTTTCATTTTTCTGTAGCAAGATTAACGAACAGGACAAATGGAGAAAACGCTTATAACGCTGTAGTATCCGCTGTTCAATACCTATCTAAAATACCTTGGGTCGATGTTACTAGAATAGGTTTAAATGGACATAGTTTTGGTGGGGGGGTAACGAATTATTTAGTTACGCATACAAGTCATTTATTTGCTGCAGCTGTAGAAGGTGCAGGACCAAGTGATGCTATTAGCTCCAATTTAAGTTTGGGCGGGCCATTAGGTAAGCCGGATTATAACAGATTGTCAGGTACTCAAATCGACCAGGGTAGAATGGGTGCTACTATTTGGCAACGACCTGATTTATACATTAGGAACTCTTCTATTTTTAAATTGAACAAAGTAACTACTCCATTACTTATTATGCACAATATGGGAGATCCTGCTGTGCCTTGGGCGCAAGGAGTTGAATTATTTCTTGGATTAAGATATTTTGGGAAGAAGGTTTGGATGCTACAATATGATAATGGAGCTCATAGTGTTTATGGCAAGGATGCAATTGATTACACGATTCGAATTACTCAATTTTTTGATCATTATTTAAAGGGATTACCTGCACCAGAATGGATGACAAAAGGTGTTTGCGCGACCAAGAAAGGAATTGAAACTGGATATGAATTAACTCCTTTTAATAACTGTGGTGTTGACTGCAAAGTCTGCATGAAAATAAATGCTAATGCGTGCAAAGGTGTTTTAAATTTGTTTAATGCAGAATTTGGGGTTCCTGAGTCAATTCAGAAACAGAACCAATTGCTTAAGTCAACAAAAACTAGCGAATGAAGGTTTCCCCAATTGTTAATTGACCTAATGTAAGAGGGATCAAATCTGCTGTCTATAGCTACTGGTACTCCGATGAAACTGGGACTAAAGCCCTTTACAAAAGTGCTTTAGAACTGAAAAAATGGGCAATACTGTTGCAAAGTAACCATTCGGTCCTTGACGTTACCAGGGTAACCATTCGGTTCTCGACACTGCCCAATGAATAGAGATACCGGATAATTTTGTTGTCTAAATTTTTTATGCTTTCTCTGAACGGATTTAAACTTTGTATGTGTACCATAGATACCGACATGCGGCAGGGGGTAATGTATTGTCCGGGATTGTTATCGATCATATGAAATTCAATGCCCTGGATACTGAAACGATCTGTATATTTTGATACGCTTTTGCAAATATGACTCAAATACGAATGTGACTTCAGTGAGATTAAATTTATCCTTATGAATAACAAAAGGGCTGTCTAAAAGAACAGCCCTTTAGGTTTACGTCAAATAAACAATTCAATTGTAAAAGCGAGTGCTTGAACAATATTTAAAGCTAACCTACTATTTTTCAGCGGTAGTTGTATATCCGTCTATACAAACAACAGGAGTAGCAGTAGTTGTAGTATACTTAACGTGAACACCAGTTTGAGTATTTGTGGTAGTGTTAACATCATCAGTCTGGGTAGCACATGTTGAACCAGAAGCGATACCTGTGTAAAGCGTTACTGTAGTGAAAGGTTTGGCCTTAAAAGCTAATGCAACACCAACTACTGCCACAACTGAAAGGGCTGTCAACATAATTTTTGCTCTTTTCATAATAATTGTTGCTTTTTAATTTTAAAAAGCTAAATTTTAATTTACAAATTTGCCTACTCTATTCTAATGGTTTTCGGCTATCCCATTTTCGGTATTTCAAACAGAAACGTATACTTTCAATTATTCAAATTGACATCCTTTATAAATAAAAACTATAATTGAATAATCCTAAAGAATCCATTTGCCTTATTGAAACACTTGGAGTTGCCATAAGGCTTGATCATAGCCTTATAGCGAATGTTGCGCAACTTATTATCGTAGTGCGATTTTTTTTATTTGATTTACGTTTACTTTTCCAATAAGTACTTGACTAAATTGTTTTTCCTTGGTATATATGGCCATAAAGGGTACTTGGTTTGTTCTAAAATAACCTTCAAAAAAAAAGTTATAATCACGGCCTACTATAATATTGGGGAATTCTTTTAATTGAAAACGGCTATAATAGTTTTTAATTTCATCGAAAGGGTAAGTGCTGAAAATATAAAATTGGAGGTCTTTTAAAGAATTTATATTCGAAATAATTTCCTCCGTTTGTGCCCTGCAATATGGACATCTAGGGCTGAAGTAAAATAAAACAATTGGTTTTCCATTTTTTATGTTAGCTGTGTTTATGTATGAAGAACTGTCTAACAATAGAAGCTTAAATTCAGGCAACAAGCTTCCCTCAAAACCAGTTTTTACATTTGGTGGATTAATACAAGATGCAAAATTTGACAAAAATAAAATGAGGATAATATTTCTCATAAAATAAGAGTTGATTCATTAAAATTGTACTAATTCATAATCGCTGTATATAAGAATAAGATCTTAAAAAGTGTTGCTATTACTTCAACTATATTTGTGGTTTTTTTAAATGCGTTTTTAATTCTTAATTAATCATAAATCAAGTTGGTTATTTTTCATACATTATGAAGCCGGTGAAATTTGATATTTTGAATCATTGCTTTTAGTATTAGTAGCTGCTACTTGGGCAATATGGTTAAGCATCAATAAGTCAAAACAGAAAAAAATAATTAATGGAAACGCTTGAAATCTTAAAGCAGCTGAGGAAGCAAATATTGTAAATCCTGCATTTACAATCCATATTATTATTGCTAATCGTAAGCCCTTTCGAAAAAATGGATTGCCTTGGTTGTTTCTTAAGAATAGAATACATAAAAATGAAAAAATAAAAACTAGGTTTATGGCACCTGATAAAAACGGATAAAAGTTAAGTAAGGTAACATTGAAATCATTTAACCGAGTGTTTACTTTCTGAGTTTTATAGCCAAACCATACTTTCGCAATAAGTGCAACAGTGTCTCTTCCCATATTATAATTCTCTAAAAATTCTATCGGCAGTGCGTAGTATTTTGTTGAATTAGGCCATAGGAAATACTTGGCAAATAGTAGAGGATACTGTTTAATCAGATAAATACCATATTTCGAATACAGAGGTCCCATTGTAGCCCATCTTTTTCTATTATCTGCTGTAGAATCTTTATTAAACTGTCTATTCATGTATATATGTAGGGGCGATTTTTCGTACCACATATATACAGTACTTGCCAGCATAGCTTCCTGAGGATTTTTTATAATATCCCGAGTAGTATCAAAATATTTATTTACTGCATTATCTAGTTCTTTAAATTTTAACGGCACTGGCTTCTTTTCCTTTGGGTCTAGATATCGATAAGCGTATAGGGCATTGTTTGCTAACTGCCATCCGCTAAAGGGAGAATATTGAAACGTGCCCGTCAATGCTTGAAACTTATAACTAGTATAAACGATAAATGAACCAATTAAAACTAAACTCACAAATATTCCTGCTAACTTCATTTTTAGTTTTAGGGGCGATATAGAAAATGCGAATGCCGCTAACAGGGGATAAATTAAAGCATTGTTGCGTACGGTAAATGCAATATAAATTACTAGGGTGTGTAAAAGAATAACACGAAATGATGGTTCATGTATTATCCAAAGTAAGAGCGTAAACCAAATTAGACTTAGTGCGAGAAAATAGGCATCACTAGAAACATAATTTGCCATATATAAAAACAACGGATTAATTACAATAAAGCATATTAAAATGGTTTTAATAATTTTGCCTAGTTGGTAAAAATAAAAAAAAGTAAATAGTAATAACAAAGAGCTAAACTGGATTAAAAAATATTGAATTGCTACTAAAGCTGTGTCAGACTTTGTAAAGACACTAATTAATCGGAGAAATCTGGAGTAGCCAACCATGTAATTATTTATATCCAGGTTTCTAAAAGCTGTATCGAGATAAACATAAGAATCTCCGTTTATAAAACTAGCGAATGGATAAAAATACTTAAACACCGCAAACTGCACCACAATAGCCACCCCTGCCAATATTAAAATAGTCTTATTCCTCTTGTTCTTAAACAAAAAGTCTTTAAATGATACTTCGTTTGCCGGTGTGATAGTTTGTGCATTCATATGGTGAATGTTATGACGATTAAGGCCTGTGCTTTTATATTCGTATGTGTAGCTTTTATTTATTCTTTATCCATGTGAAACCTTAAATTCATTTTCTTCAGTCCACTCTTTCTTCAATTCTTTTTTTTCCTTCTTTAGTAACATAATTGCCCAAAGATTCAGCCCTATAAAGACAGCATTAAACGCTATATGTTGTTGCCAGGAAAGCAATTCAATAATACCGCCACAGCTGCAGGGCATTTCTTTGCTGATGCTGAAGAGTGCGATAATATATGCCGTAAATAAAGTCATCAGCGCAAAGCAGGCATACAAACCCTTCAATCTCCAGCGAGGTATAACAAGCAACACCACTATAACAAACTCCACCCAGGGTAATAATAGGGCTACAGGTTTGGCAACAAATCCTAAAATAGGGGATACCGCGAGTTGCTCTTTGAATACACTGTAATCCATTATTTTGGCAATGCCTGTATACAGGAACAGGATGATGTTTAGTACCGTAATGATCTCGATGATGGTTGTGCGCTTTGTCATTTGATAAGAGGTTTTATCGTCAATGATGTATCATGGATTACTTTCAGCTATCCTTCAGCATGTACTAACAGTTCTTTCTTCGGCTTTTTTGCGAGGACCTTGTTATTAAATAGTCCATATTTCAGTATGCAATAGATTGCTCTAACTCCATCCTTCCACCCAATCTTCTTCCCCTCGGCGAAAGTTCGGCCATAGTAGCTAATGCCTACTTCGTATATGCGAATGTTGGGCACCATGCTTATTTTTTGCGTTACTTCCGGTTCAAAACCAAAACGCTTTTCTTCGAGGTATATCTGTTGAATAATGCCTGTTCTAAATACCTTATAACCCGTTTCCATATCCGTGAGGTTCAGGTTGCTGAACATGTTGCTTAGGAAGGTGAGCACTGCATTTCCGATCGAATGCCAGAAGAAAAGGATCCGGTGCGGATTGCCGCCCATGAAACGCGATCCGTATACTACATCGGCATGTCCGTTGATGATGGGCTTTAGTAAGGTGTTGTACTCCATGGGATCGTATTCCAGGTCGGCATCCTGCACCAGCAGGTATTCACCGGTAGCACTGGCTATACCCGTATGTATAGCCGCCCCTTTGCCCTGGTTGGTTGCATGCTTAAGGTATTTGAGGTATTTGATAGTCAGGTTGGGATTGTTAGTGGTATATTCCTGCACCACCTGCTCTGTGCGGTCTTTTGAACAATCGTTTACAATGATCACTTCCTTTTCAATATTATTAAGGAGTATCACTTCATTGATCTTGTCGAGAATTGTGCCGATAGTTTTTTCTTCGTTGTAAGCAGGTATAATAATAGATAACCTTTTTATATCGGGTCGGCCGCTCTGGGTATTGGCGCCGTTGAGTTGCCCCGATTGATTATCGGCCTGTTGCGCCGGCGAGTTAACGAATATAGATTCCATACAATAAGGTTTAAATTGACTGGTAAAATTCGTTTATGCAAAGTGGTTCCTGCCCGCGCAGGGTGAGCACTTCCTTCAATTTTTTGTTCTCACGAGCGATGAAATACAATCAAAGGATGTGCATCACCGGCGGCGGTTTATAATCATTGAACCCTCTAAAAAAAATTAATCCTTTTACGCTTATCTCATAGGTTAGTAAGCCGCTCCCTGCCTGCCAATCCCGGGTTATTGCGGGATGGGCAAGGCCATAGG
>Ga0114129_10003831_pt1 | contig 21197 bp, 15 predicted proteins | sample RhiMetdeltSRZDD1_FD_80071 | JGI IMG/M metagenome (GOLD analysis project Ga0114129, IMG submission 80071) | Populus rhizosphere microbial communities from Tennessee, USA - Rhizosphere MetaG P. deltoides SRZDD1 (version 2) (version 2) | ecosystem: Host-associated > Plants > Roots > Rhizosphere >... | reverse complement strand
GTAATTTGAAGAAAACCCCGGCGCGAGGCCGGGGCCAGTTGGGCCGCCACTTCTTTGCCGTGCAGCGACCGTGTTTATATTCCTATCGATGGATAAAAAGGAAGGCCCGGCGCTAAAGGCCGGGGTTTGTCGGTTAGCCTGCTGCCGACTTCGCCGATAGTTCAAGGGCTTAGACCTCGCGCTTACCCGCCAAGCATGTCGCGCATGTTGCAATCTGTTCCCCTTTAATTCCAACGATTTCCAAAAACTCGCGGCGACTCCATGCGACAAAGATGCGACATGGCCGCGCAGCTACAACCGAATTGAGCGCATGTTGGGGGACACTAAAAGGGGCCGCCGCGAATGGCACCTAACCGCGACCCCAGCCACTGACCAGTCTTTTTTGGGGGGTTTTTCCGCGGGTCAGAGAATATTCTGGACCGCGCACAGAGCTTGCCGGGTTGTCGGTGACAATTTGGCCAGCCGAAAAGCAGGCTCCGGGGCACGGCACATAGTTCGATACGTATCCAGGAAGGGGAGCCAAATAAACCGGGTACTTCCTAGGGGCCGCAAAGCCCCTTAAACGTGAATAGGCGCGACATAGGCGCGGCGCCAACCGCAGGTCGTTAACCATGTAGAAACAGGCCGCCCACCCCCGTGAAAGAAATGGTTAAATTGTAATCCCAATAATACGCGGGGCGTGGGTAATGACGTTCATGGAACGAGTCGCGCCGGTGGTCGATGAAACCATCCTGGCGCTTGCGAAATGCAGGTTCGTCGAGAACCCAATCGCCGGCGTCCGGTACTCACGCAACACCAGCATTGTCAGTTCCGCATACAAGCGGCACGGCCGCATTCTTGAAATTGCCCTCCGTGAAATCCCACGCGACAGTAATCGGCACAAAGTCTGGCATGATGACGCATTCCGCGTGTCTCGCGACGCTGCTGACACAAAGGCCGGATGGGATTGTTGGGGCAATCAGGTCGCCCTGTTCGATCATGGCCCGGTACCTACACGGCGGCAATTTTCCCGAGTTGTTGAAGCCCCGCCGTTATCCCCTTAACTCTCATGCTTTCGCACTTTATTGAAACCTTCATTAAGCCGTATCACGAAGTAATCACCGCCGTCTCAACGGCTATACTCGCCATTTATACGATAATCCTCGCCTGTATTGTCCTACGTCAAAATCGGGACGCCAGAGTTGTTCAACGCGCATACGTTCGGGTTGGTGCTGGCGACATTAGAACTAATTCAGGTGGTGAATACGTCGGGCATGTAGTGATTGTAAACACAGGTCAGTTACCCGCAACTAAATTCACTTGGAAATTTGAAATAATTCACGTCGCCGATGGCGATTGGGAAACACCTTCACTTAAAAAGTTTAGAATTAGATTTGGCAACGTTTTGCCCATCCGAATGCCGATTGTGCGAGAGAGCAAGGGTATCACTCGCGAACCTATCGACGCTTGCCTTTCGAAGCCGAAATTTCTTTATGTCTGGGGTAGGGTTGAGTACAATGACGGTTTTGCGAACAGGTTCACAAATTTTTGCTATCGCTACAATTGGGACAACGAGAGAGCAATTCCCAATGGCGGTGGCAGCCGGTGCATCCCTGCCGTAGATGGCCGTTATCATACCTACGGTAACGACGCTAATTAACACCGCGCGGCGCGTGCGATTTACGCGAGAATTCAAAAGATCAACGCGGCGAAGATCCAACCGAGGGCCCGCGCAATCTGTCTTCCATGTCCGCTTTCACCCCCAAAAGCGGACATCAAGTGTCAAAACGCCGAGTTGTCTATTTCATGCCAAGCCCGCTGCCGGGCATCTTCATCTGCATTTCTGCGGGCGTAGCCGCGCCGCCATCTTCCTGGAAGGTGGGAAGGAGTTGAGGTGACGTAATCACCAGCGCACCATATAGCACAAGCGCGACAGCCGCAGCGTAAGGCGCGAGCCGGGGCCAAGGCAGCGTTTTCTCGGCGAATATAATAAGAGTGACAGCCGCCATCGCTCCAACATTCGTGATGCCGAGCGGAAGGAGCATGACAAATAGAAGCCAGCAGCAGCCCAGACAATAGGCTCCGTAAAGCAAGCCCATTTCAAGTGCGCTTGTTGCCCCGTCGCGCCATGATGTCTCAATAAAGTCGAGGGGCGTGCGACACTTTGAGAGGCATACATCCTTTAACGGGGTTAGCTCGTAGATACCCGCCACCATGATGATTGCACCGCCGATTTGGGCCGTTGTGGCCGGGGGTAGCGCGAGCCGCGCGGCAGCCGTTTCGGCGGCGAGCATCCCGGCATAGGCGAACATCCCGCGCAGACCCACACCAATAAATACGCCGCCACGAACACCCACGTAGTAACGAATGCGTCACCAGCTTGCGGTTGCCTGCTTGCACTTTATGGAAAGTGAGGATCATGGGCGCGGCGGTCGGCAACATCATTGCCACCATCATGACCACCCAGATCACAAGGAACAGCGGCACACGCGGGCCAAGGGTAACCGAGGCCGTCATATCCATGGTGACGTCGGCGTGCTGCCAGACAAGGACTGCCCAAGCCGCTGCCGCGAGCGCCAAAAGCAAACCCAGTATGACGTTGCGTTGAAGCAGAACTGGATTTCGGTGGTTTTCTATGCTCAAGGCGCAATCGTTCGCGACATCAGCTCGCTCAGTTCACATGGACGATTCAGGCATCGACTGGCCGGATCTGAACGAAAGCTTTGAGAAATTGTCTCGATCCGTGCATCCACCGCGGTATCGACCAATTGGCCTATGTAAGCAGCTATCCGCGTAAAGCCGCTTGAGTTGGTTAGATAATTGAACCTCATTGTCGCCTCCAAGCGGGCGTCCCGACAATGACACTATACGAACGTATAATCTGCGCTGTGATGGCAGTCACAAAAGGCGCAATACCTCTTGCGGCCGTATTCGGCTTACCGGCACCGTAGAAGCGGCGCGGTTTGCCACGCAAAGCGGCTCATCAACGTCCGCTTTGGGTCAGAGGTAGACGTTCGCGTCACAAAAAGCCACGTCCGCTCTACGCCCAATAGCGACCGCAAAAGCGGATTCTCGCAAAAGCTCATGTCTGCTTTAACCCCTAAAGCGGACAGATGCAGCGCAAAACGAAATGTCCGCTAATGGCAAATAGCGGACATGCATGGGCCACTTTATCCGCGCTTATGTTCTCGTCCGATCAACGGCAGGCCAGCGTGAGTAGGCCAAAATCCAGATACCGACGATGTTTACGAACGGGATGAAATAAACAATCGTCCACCACTTACTGTAGCCAATGCGGGTGAGAATTCTGGCTATCGGGATGCCCAAGACCACAATGAAAAAAATAACAATCAGCCAATGCCAAATGCTCAGCGACCCCACGTTTCACCTCCCACAAATACGCGCACCATTCAACGTACAACTGTGCCGCATGGCGAGCGGCTTCTCAGGGATCCTATGAACAGATAGATTGGCGACATCGATATAGAGGTCGCGTCTTATGGCTAAGTACGTTCCAAGCCCCCGAGACTGGGTACGAGAGCAGGTCGAGCTCTACGAGAGCAGCGGCGGCACCAGGGGCACCACCCTGCGCGACACCGGCCTGCCTGTAATCCTGGTAGCGCACACGGGCAACAAGACCAGCGCCGTGCGTTCCCAGGGCGGAGTGCTGAAGGACCCCGTCTGGGTGCTCAATCTGCGCGCCAATCCGCAGATCGAGCTTCGCGATGAGACCGTCGTGCGTCCGATGCAGGTGCGCGAGATCAAGGACAAGGCTGAGCGAGATCGTTTGTGGACCTTAGTCGTCGCGGCTACCCGCCATAAGGAATACCAGGCACGCACAGCCCGCCGAACTCCCGTCTTCGTCGCTGAGCCGTAAAGCCATTTGATCAGCTACCAGCGACGCAAACCGGCCGAAGCCTGCATATCGGAGGTGTGGTTTGAGAGGTTTGTGTTTCGCAGTTGCGGTGTTCATTGCTGGGTGGGGTAATTATAACTGGGCTTCGGCTCAGGATAATATTATTAATCGCACTGCCAAGGGCGAGGCCGGCAAAGACATTCGGATCGGCGTCTATACCAACATCCAGCCCGATTGCACGTCTGGTCCGCTGCCCTCAATACGCCTGAGTAAGGCCCCGACCCACGGCAAAGTTACGGTCAAACAAGGCAAAATCAATTTGACCAACTACAAGCGATGTCTCGCGCTCCAAGTCTCCGCCTATGTTGCATTCTACAAATCGCAACCTGACTTCAACGGTGATGATGTTTTCCTTCTGGAAGTGAAATCTGCTGACGGCAAGACGGTAATCCACCGGGTCACCGTGACGATTGCTGGCTCACCTAGTAGACCAATTTAGATCTGATACACCCCGCTGAGTGCGTGACTCTCCTGGGATTCCCCAATCGCTGGCGAAAGCAGGGTGGCAAACCGAGGACCGTTTGCCATGGGAAAGGCCACTCCTCATGGTGTTCTCCGATGCCGCCGACAGATTCTGTACATCACTCACAGGTTTCGATTGGCCGAGCGTGCGTCTGATCACCGCGGGCCGCAGCCGTCCGCCGTGGCGAGGAATGATGTTGGCGTCGGCGCGCCGCGGTCCGCGGCGATCGCTCAAAGCCGATGGTGCTCAGCGCGCGTAGGATTGACGACAATTCCTGCTCTCATGCCGAGAACTTGAACTGCTTCGGGCGATTTGGGAATCGTCTGAGTGACTCAGACCACTAGCTCGCCACCCGGGTGTCGTCCATGCCGTTCCCAGACCGCGCCGTCCCGCCGGCCAGTCGATCTCTCATCGTCGCGAAGTTTCGCATCGACACGAGGTGAGCATAGATCAGCTCGAGCTCGTCGGACTTCACCAACTCCGCGAGCACATTGGCCGACAGTATCTTGAGCCGCGCGCGGTCCACCACCGAGAATCCCCCCAGCGCCATACGTTCCCCGGAATCGAGATTGATCTGCGCCTGCATCGGTTCGAGCAAATTAAGGTCCTTCAGTCTCTTGCAGAATCGCTGAGCGCGTTGGAATTCGAACTGGTATTGCTGCAGGAATTTGAGCACGTTCTCCACGTAGCGCGTCGGCTTGCCGTCGTCGCCGAACAAGCGCTCGCCGCGGCCACTCTGATTGAATCCCGAGAAGGCCTCGTCAATGCAAAGGGTAAACGTCCTGCCCTCGTCGCGGCTGGAAAAAACAAATGGATAGCGGCGCACAAACGCCGGGATGTATCTGGCCTGCCAGTCGCCCTGCTTGGTGACATACAGGTTCTCGCCGGGACGAACGCCTAAAACGACGGCCGGCATCACCACCTCCCCGGCGCCGCCGAAGATGATGGCGTATTCCAATGCCGCACTGGAAAACTCCGCCGCCATGAGTGGCACCGAGTTCATGTTCCTGCAGAAGGCATAATCTGTTCCCACCTGTAGGGACCAGTTGCCGTGACGCGCGTGGGTCGCGGGGACGGCGGTTTCATAGATCATCAGTTGGGTCGCCAATGTCGAGCCTTTCGGTTGTCGAGTTGATGTCTACACAGGTCCAATTGGCCACGCCCGAGACGGACCAAGTACGATGTCCACCTTCCCGCAAGCGGGCCCGCGGCGAGGCTCTGCTCCGCACTGCGCCGTCGCCATGTCAAGAGGGGCTGGCTCGGCCCGCTGAAGGCTAATGAATAAGCGGTCACCGCCAGGAGGCGCGCACGATTTCGAGGCGTTTTCGCGCCGCCTGGGCATCGGATGATGATCGCAAATTGAGATACCGTCTCAGTTATTTCCTTATGACCACCTGTTCGATGTCGTCGTACTGCACCACGAAGCGTGCGGTACCGTAGTCGAGGTCGACAATGCCGGCGTCCGGATCCTGGGTCGCCGCGCTGTGAGTGATGCTGGGTCGCGGCGGCGTGTAGATGACATTGAGGTTGTCAGTGGACTTCTTCTTGCCCGAGGGCGCGCCGCCGTCCACTAACAGATTGCGGCCCGAGCTTGGGGTGGCCGCGGTGGTCACATTGAAGGTATCGGCGCCGTCAAGCCCGAGCACCCGCAGCGTGTTGATATTGGTGTAGTTTTCCAACGTGAGCAGCGTCGTCGGACCGTTCTGTAGCTTCAGAACCGGATCGATACTGGTGCCAGCGGCCGCCAAGTTGATATTGAACGTGTCGACAGCGTTGGTACCGCCAAAAGTCAGCGTGTCCGTTTCTGTCGGCGTGGGCGCGTTGCCATTGACTTTGATCAGCTCGACGTTGCTGAAGTTGATCAGAGTGACACCTGGCACGCTGATCTGACCACTTCCCGCGATCCCTGAAGCACTCACCGTGATGTTCTCGGCAACGCCGCTCACTCCATTATAAGTGATGCGGTCGCCGCCGTTCCCCAGAGCATTCAGGCCAATGGTTTCGATGCCACTAGTATTGATTGTTCTTCCGGCGAGTTTAATAGATGGCCCGTCGACAATGATGTCGTCATCGAGGGCAGTTCCGACCAGATTGACACGGTCACCAGCAGCGGAAGCCTGCGGCCCGCCGTTGAGGTTGATCGTAGAGAAGACGCTGGTCGAGATCGCCGGCACCAGCGTGAAGGTGTCATCGCCGCCCAAGCCCTCTAAAGTTAGTGCTTCCACGCTGGTCGTGTTGAGCCCCAGCCGGGCGACCAAGTTCACTTGCCCGGCATCGCCGACGTTCCCGGCGCCTGCGATAATGAAGGCGTCGTTGGTAGCGGTGCCGTTGTATACCAGCGTGTCCGTGCCGCCGGCGCCGTCAGCATTGAGGACAGCGCCACTCCCGAGATTCTGGTAATTGAGAGCGAGCAGGCTGTTGACCTGGAGACTGCCGCCGGCCGGATCGGTGCCCGACGGGTTGTGCACGATGGTGTCACCCAAGCCGGTGCCGACGATCGTTACGCTGTCATTGTCCCCCCGCCCGTCGTAGACCAACGCCTCTATGCCGCTCATGGTGATGGGCGACGAGAGCGAGACGAGATCGAGGGTCCCGCCGTCGAACTGGGTCGGGTCGGGGGTGTAGACGACGGTTTCGGCATCAACACCAGGAGCAAGAGGATCCTTCTTCGGAGTCTCCACGATCAGCCGGTCGGTGTCGGCGGGGGGTAGACCGCCGTCCACTGTCGCATGGACGTTCCAAACCGCATTGTTGGGCGCCGGCGTTCGCAGCGTCACCTGGTCGCTACCCCCCAGCGCGTTGATGGTCAGGCTGGGCTGGTCGAGGAACAGGACCTCCGGCAATGTGTTTAACGCCACCGTGAAGTCCTGTATGCCATCAGCGCCGGCGTGGGTGGAACTGTCGCGGGCAATAACCGTGAATGTGTCGGGTCCGTTGGTGCCGTTAATGACTGCGCCGCCGCCGCCACCGATGATCAAAAGCTCGATTTCGTCGAAGCTGACATTGGTGGGGGTAGTCGTGGCCGCGTCAACGGAACCGGCGTCGTTTTCGGGCCCGGGCGTCACGGTCATGGTGGCGCTCGAGTTCACCCGCAGGACATCTCCGGGGGCGCCGATCGGATTGCCGCCCAGGACAGTGTAGTTCAGACCTCCCGCCGCCAACAGGTTCAGCGTGATGGTGTCAGCGCCAGCGCCGGCCTCGACGCGCACGGCCTCGACGTCGACAATCGTGTTGTTCCCGGCGGAGAGGCCGCCGGCGATGTCGAAGGTGCTGGCGCCGTGGGTGGTCGTTATGGTGTCAGCCCCCGCAGTGCCGGAGACGAGGATTGTATCGATGTCGGCCCCGCCGTCGAGGGTGTTGCTTCCTCCGCGGCCGTCGATCAGGTCTTCGCCGCTGTCGCCGCTGATCGAATCGCTGTTGGATCCGCCAATGAGCGTGTCATTGGCGGTGCCGCCGCTTAGGGTGGCCGGGCCGGTGGCACCGGAGGCGTTAAGCAAGTCATTGCCATCCTCGCCGCGCAAAGTCAGCGCGGTGGACAGTCCAGCCAAGGTAGTAACTTTGTCCTCGCCATCGCCCGCGTTGACAATGATGCGCGTCAGAGAGGTCGGGGTGCCAGGGTTGTTCAGGTTGATCGTGTCATCGCCCACCCCGGCGTTGATCGTTAGACGCGTCTTGTTGCTAAACTCGATGGACTCGAAGTTGTCCACCGTCACCAGGCCGTTGCCGGCGGCGTCCGTGTAGTTGATGGTGTTGTCCGCCGGCGTGGCGTTGACGATCAGGTCGGAGGCCACCACCGTGTCGACCACCGGCGCCAGGTTCTGGAAGAAAACGGACTGGGTGGTGCCGGCGGTCGCGATCACGCTCTTGCCCTCGCCCGGGTTGGGTCCCACGCTGTAGGTGTCGCTGGTCTGTGCCGACGTGCCGTTCAGGGTGAGACTGTTGAACCCGGTGCCGCCGTCGAAGTGGATGCCATTGGCGAAGCTCAATAGTCCATTGGAGCTGTCAATCGTTAGGCTGTCGTTCCCGGCAAGGCCGTTGAACGTGACCTGCGACAAGGATTCGAAGAGGCCTACGTACTGACGTACGCCATCAACAGATATCTCGACGTAGTCGGGATTCGCAGCAAGGCGCTGCATGACGAAGGCATCGTTCGTCGGGCCATTGTCATCGCCACTGACGACCAGCGAGCCGCTGATCGCGAAGGCGTCAAAAAGTACCTGTTGGCTCGTATTGGTGGCGGGAGTATTCCCGATGAACGCCACATAGGCGGTGCCACCGAAAGCGTCGAGACCGAAGTACTCGCCGATGCGCGTTGTCGGGCCACCCTGGAACTGGGTGAGAGGCGCTTCATCGGGGTCAAAAGCCACGTCGTTGATCTGGAATGGCGCCGACCACGTGACTCCTCCATCGACACTGTACATACCCATCCAATCGAGCAAGAAGTTATCATCAGCATTGCCGGCCGTGTTGTCCGGGCCGTCGTTCACAAGGCCTCGGCGGTTGTCGTACCAGGTGACGACGATGGTACCGAACTGATCGATGACCGCAGTTGGGAATAGCTGGAAGCTGGTGCCGCCGCCGGTCGGCAGCAGAGTCCGCTGCCAAGTCGCACCGTTGTCGTTGGACCGGGCGATATAAAGGTCCGACTGATCGCCAGCAGTGTGATTGTTGTCCGTGTCGTCGGCGGCAATCACATAGACTTGGCCCGGCCGAACGGGGTCGGGCAGCACATACGGCATAGCGGAGCCCTGCGTCAGGAAATCCGTTCCTGCAATCGTGCCTGTATTACCCGCTTCCTGACGATTAAAGGTGATGTCGGCTTGACCAGCGGTGAACGGCTGGGTCGCCGTCTGAGTCCATGTGACGCCCCCATTCGTGGAACGGAAGACAACAATCTGCCCCGTCGTGCCGTCGGGCTGGGTGCCGGCCACGTTTGGCGCTCCGGCAAAGGTCGGTTGCAAGTGGTAGGCAGCCCACACGTCACCATTGCTGTCTACTGCAATATGCGTCTGCTGGTCGAAGCCAGCATTAGAGCCGATGTCGGTCGTCGTCCACGTCACGCCGTGGTCCGATGACGCGGCAACAAAGACTCGCTCGCCATCGGTGCCGACGCCAAACCGCGTCCAGATCACGTAGATGTTGTCGTGAAACGGACTGTCTGGGAAGCTATCCGCAGCTAGCGCCTGGCGGTCGTCAGACTGCCCAGCGGGCGGAGTGTTCACGATGACGCCGTTTCCAATAGGCGCCCCCGTCGTTGGGTTCACCTCCACAACGCGTATGCCAAGTGTGGCGTTGTCAATATTGGTCCACCAAAGTCGACCGGCGGAATCGAAGTCCGCCCAAGTGTCGCCCCTATTCGCGACAGGGAAGCCTCCCAGGCTGGCGTTAACGAACATGTCGGTTGAGGCAGAAGAGACGGCATGCGAAGTGATGACAATGTTCCCGGTGTCTTTGTTGTTGTTGATCGTCAAATTCGGCTCGTCGAAACGCCCGGTGGCCCCCGCATTAAGATCTTGGGCAACATCTACGTGGTTCACGACGGGCGCCACAGCAGGATCAGCGAAAAACGTCACGGAGAGCAGCAGCCGGCTCTCGAGTGGTTCCATGAGGAAAGATTGACGGTTCGGAAAATCCTTTGTCTCCAATGACCGATCGTGCCGGAACAGATTGCTGATAGAGCTATTCATCGGTGCCTCCTGTACTAACCGGGAAATACCAGTTGCAACTTGAGATAGCCGCCAACGTGCACGCTCACTCACCTCGAGCAAGCGCAGAGCCTTCCAAGGAAGCTACGCAGGAAAGAGTTCCGTCGTCCCGGCCGAGCTGTGTGCTTTTTCGTGCCGGAAAATACGGGATGCAAAAGAGCTCAGTGCCCATCTCAACCGCCTGTCGCCAACGACGTTGAGCCAGCTCGCCTTCAAATCGTACCACTAACTCAGGAACCGGCAAGCCAGTATTTGAATACCGACATTGGGGTAAAGCGACCTACTACTAACGGCTGTCGGCAAAGGCCAAATGCAAGGGCAGGTTTAGCGTGATGATACCGCCCGGTGTTACTGCGGTTCGAAATCCTTCGCCCTATAAGCTGGCGGCCCAGCGGAAAAACAATCCGCTCGAGCGCATCCTGCGAGAGATCAGACGGCGCGCGCGCGTGGTAGGCGCTTTCCCCGACGGCCAGTCTGCGTTGGACCTCGCGGCGGCCAGGCCGCGGCACATCGCGCGGCGTGGTCGAGCAAGAGATCCCTCAAACGGGCTGCTGAAGGACTAGCAGGTGAGAGGAGCCATCAACGCTGAGCCATTGACGGGCGCCGCTCGGCCAAACCAAAACCCGCTCTCCGCCCCGCACGATTGTAGCTATTCGCACACGACCCGCAATTCGTAAGCGGCACGCAGCTATCTGCAGTCTCGATCCCGGCTCTTATCATGAAGCAAACTACCGACTGAATTTTTCAACGCACCTGTTACTTTCGCACCGGACGGATACGCTAATATCGTCCATACAGGCATAACTGGGACAGCCTTGTTCGCAGCCATTATTTCGAAATTGCAGTGACAATGACTTTATCTTACCCAAATCCACATTTTTGCTATAAGGAATTTCACAAATGCTTATTGCGCAAGGAAGGTTGGGGACGAAGCCCCTGACACAGTCGGAATTCAAAGCGCAACGTCTAATTTCTCCCAATTCCGTTATTATCTGGCGGCGAAGTTCGCTGCAATGACCGCTTCGAATAGATATCAACAATGGAGGGGCACCGGGCACTGGAGTTGTCAAGGCTGTTGGCATCGGTGTTGGCGTGGGAGTTGGTGACGCCATGGGGTTAGAGTTTGGAGCAGGTCCAGGGCAGGCTGAGAATGAATAAGTTCTCGCTTCAGCGGTAGCGGCAACAATTACAATTAGCATGATGGATGCAGCCATCCTTGCAGTCCTCCTCGATGTGCGAAGTCTCAGCACTGACGGCCCGATAGGCGCGCCGTTTCGACATGCCAAGTCGTCCCGAATTCCCGGGGCGAGAGTGGCTGTACGGTCATGCGCATCATCACGCTATCCGAATTACCCGATCATTCCGTCCCCGCGAAACCGAGGGTTCGGTTCAAACGATCGTCCTCCGCCAAGGTGTTTCGCCGCGCGAGTGCGTGAACGCGTTCGGCAGCAGACTGACCGTAACGTCTCAAAGCACGCCCAATGACGACGGGAACTTCCCTTCGCCGCACTCCCCTGGCCACCACCCGCAGCAACGGCCTGCCGGCGAAGCGCTGGAACAGCTCATCGTCGAGCGCAACGATCGACTCGTAGCTGCCTGGATCGCCCTGGCGTCCTGCTCTTCCGTACAGTTGCCGATCAATGCGATAAGATTCGTGATACTCCGTAAGTATGACATGCAGGCCACCAGCCTCCCTGACGGCGGGGTGCAGTTGAATGTCGGTGCCGCGGCCGGCCATGTTGGTGGCGACGGTCACGCGGCCCGGCTGCCCAGCGCCAGCGATAATCTCGGCCTCTTGGCGGTCCTGTCGCGCATTCAGTATAACGGGCTGCAAGCCTGCCTTGCGCAGTAATTCTCCAACATGTTCGGAAGCACCGACCGAGCGCGTCCCGATCAGCACGGCACGGCCCTTTCGCGTCGCTGCGTTCACTGATGCAACCACGGCGTTCCACTTGAGCTCTGCGGTCGGAAAGAGTCGAGCACCGAGATTGGTTCTCCGCAATGGACGGTTAGTGGCGATGCGCATGACCCGCAATCCATAGACGGCGCGCAACTCACCTGCCGTTTCGATCGCCGTCCCGGTCATGCCGCAGAGATGGAGGTAACGACGAAAGAACCGCTGATACGTGATGCGGGTGAGGGTGTGGTGGCGCTGTGTGATCGTGCAGTTTTCCTTGGCCTCGATGAGCTGGTGCAGCCCGCGTTCCCATGAACGGTCGGGCATGACCCGCCCGGTATATTCGTCCACGATCTGCACTTTCCCCTGCGCGACGATGTATTGCACGTCCGGCCGAAACAGATGGAGCGCGGAAAGCGCCTGCTGAACCAGCTCGTCCCGCGCGCGACGAATGGCCCACAGTCCCGGCAGTCCCGAGGCAAGCTCGGCCACTCGGCGTTCGCCCTGCTCGGTGAGCCGTATCGCCTTCTCGCTCGGCCGTAGACGGTAGTCCTCGTCAGCCACTAGCCGACGCGCGAAATCCAGCGCCGTCTCGTAAATTCCAGCGTTGTCTTCATCCTCTCCCTGCATTCCCGATAGGATCAGTGGCGTGCGCGCTTCATCGATGAGGACGCTGTCCGCCTCGTCCACGATCGCGAAATGCAGACCTCGCAACAGCAGAGATTGCGGCTGCCCGGCTGCCCTGGTCTTGAAAAGCTCGTCGACGAGGAGGCGCGCGCGGGCGCGGCGGGCGCCGAGAGCGAGGCGATCCCGCAGGTAGTCGAACACGAGCTCCTTGTTGGTGCAATAGGTTACGTCGCAGGCGTAGGCCTGTCGCCGCTCGTCATGCTGCTGCCCATGCTCGACCAGTCCGACGGTGAGACCAAGCGCATTGAAGGCGCAACGAAACAGCTCGGCATCGCGCCGTGCCAGATAATCGTTGACGGTTACGATATGGACCGGACGTCCCGTGAGCGCAGCGGCGACCGCAGGCAGCAGCGCCGTCAAGGACTTGCCTTCGCCGGTTTGCATTTCGGCGACCGCGCCGACCATCATTGCAGCGCCTCCGAGCAACTGGACCCGGAAATGGCGCATTCCTGTGTGCCGGCGCGCAGCCTCTCGTGCGAGCGCAAAAGCCAGGGCTATTTCGTCCCAGCTCGAGGTTTCCGGCAACAAACGACCGCGCAACTCGTCCGCGGTCTGGCGCAATCCTTCTTCGGAAAAGTTGGTCAGCCGCGTTTCCTGATCCTCAGCACGCTGCACGAGTCGGTCGAATTGCCGGTGCTGCAGCCCGGAAAACAGATAGGCCGAGACGCGACCCCATGCATTGAGCATCGCGCCGTCCAGGCGATTCTCCCGGCGGTCGGGCTGTTCGGCGTAGGGAGTTCCAGTCGACAGCAGGCTCGGATAGGCAAAGGGCTGGCGTCGAGGCGCGAATATCATGGGAGCGACCTCAGGCGTGAAGCCGGGACAAGACGAGCTGCCTCGCCCGCCTCCAAATCTGCTGTCCGATGGGCTCCCAGTGATGATCGAAGCGCACATGTGCGCGGCTGCCGAATGCGGCCGCTGATGCGACTTCGGGTGGCAGCTCTATGTCGATCTGGAAGACACGTTGGATGGTCTTGGTGCCTTTGGGGTCGCGGGGATCAACGGCGAGCGCGCCCCCACCGGCGCCGCCCAGGGCCTTGCTCGGCAGGTCGTCGCGTCCAGCCGGCACCTCGCGAATGATGCGTGCCGGCAAGGTTTCGTCGAGCCGCTCCGCCAGCCTGACGCTGATGTGGCGCAGCCGATTGCGGACGAGATCGATGTCGTCTTGGGCTATCGTCGCGCGCACGATGCGCGAGCCCGACGGCAGCACATAGCCGATGAGATGGCCTTCCTTCAAGAAGCGGCCTGGGAGATCCTGGGGCCTGTCAACCGCGAAAATGCCCTCGCCCCGACTTCGCGCGATGAGACGCTCGGCGCGATCGGCCGCGTTGGCCAGCTCTGCGCGCGCGTGTTCCAGTTCTGTGGCCGTGATCTCGGCCTTAACGCGGTCGGTGAACCGCTCCGCGGCCAGCCTGGTCTCGAGCTCGGCGACCCGCGCGTGCAAAACCTCGAGTCCCACTTTCAAGATTGGCTCTTCACTCTCGACCAGCGGCGCGCCAAACGGAACAACGTGTCCTGGTTCGACCAGCAAGCGGCGGACGAATCCACTCCCCGCGGCGCGCACATTGGCGGTTTCGGGGAGCCAGACCACACCCTCCGTGGTTGTGTAAAGCGGTGCCGGGATCCAAAACAGCACGATCGATGCGAGCAGGATGAAACCGCATGTCGTGCTCACGGCGCGAACACGTTGGCGCTGCAGGCGAGGGCCTGCGAATACCTGCCACAGCGCCTTGCCCATCGGCATCGCGACGCCCGTGAGAAGTCCCCAAATCGCGACCACGACACCAGCGGCCAGATACTCCGAAGCGATGAAGATCGCGATCGCGACTATCACGAAGATCCGGTACAAAAACGATGCCGGCGCGTAGAGCAGGAGCCAGACCCGTTCGCCGGGGGTGGCAACGAACTCCGGTAATCCTTCCGCCCGGAACGCGTAGCTGTCGACCAGATGGCCCCAATATCGCGTTGCCCGCTGCGCCAGGTTCGGGATCTCGAGGAGATCTGAAAGGATATAGTAGCCGTCGTACCGCAAAAGCGGATTGCCGTTGAACATTACTGTCGAAATGCCGGCAACCACCATGATGTTGTAGGCGACCGCGCGGACAAGTCCCTGCTCGACGGCAAGCCACACGTACAGCGCCAGGGCGGCCATAAAAAGCTCAACGATCATCCCGGCGGCCCCGACGAGCGCACGCCGCCACTTGCTTCGAAATTCAGATGCTGCGGACGCGTCGACATAGGGCATCGGCGCGAACACGAGGAACATGACCCCAATCTCGTGAACCGCCCCCCCGAACGCCTTCACAGCGTATCCGTGTCCGAGCTCGTGCAAGGCCTTGAGGACGAGGAAGGTCAAACCAATCAGCACGATGTTGTCGGCCGAAAGGATCCGGTCGGCGGCATTCTCGCTAAGCTCCTGCCAGTGCTGTGCCGCCAGCAGGACCGCCGGCAGGACGACGATCATCCACAGCGTGGCGCCTTGCCAGCTGAAGAGCCAATTCACCAAGGGCAACGTCCGTTCGAAAAACTTGTCGGGATGCCAGAACCGCACTCGTAGCGCCAGCGGGTTGAGGACGTTCCCCAAAAAGCGACTTCGATCGACTTTTCCGGCGCGCTCCAGCAGCTCGGCCGAGTCCGGCGATACCTCGGTCTGAAGTAAATCGGCTGAATGGAGTTGCGCCAGCAATCGGATGAGCTCGTCCTGGCTCGGCGCCTCCTCGCCGAGACGGCTCGCCGCCTCGCGCCACAATTGATCGACGGTACGCTTTCCGTCCATGCCGCCCACGATCATGTAGCTTGCCGTCGATAGACGGTGCGCGCGACCGCTCGCGTGATCGTGCACGATGTACCAGCTGTTGCCGCGATATCGATGGCGGCTGACCGACACGTGATCGCGAAGCTTCGGCCGAAGGCCGCAGACGCGATACCAAGAGGAACTCAAGAACGGTTCAACGCTCATTTGCAGAGCTCAAGGCAAATACTTCCACGCCACCAGGCGGAACCATTCGACCACGCGGCGCGTCCAGATCCACACCAGTGAGCTTTGCCCGGTATCGATCTTGGCCACCCCTTCCATTCCCGGCCGCAAGTGCGGGCTCGGTCCCGTGAGTCGACCTTCGACCCGGAAGGAATTCCGTCCTTCTTCGGCGACGGTGACCGGCGTGATCTTGCTCAGGATCATCGGCAGCGGGTCCCCGGGCATTCCCGTAAGCGCGATGCTGCCGCGCTGCTCGACCGCTATGTAGCGCACGTCGCGCTCGTCGACGTGGATGATCAGTCGATAATCATCGAGCGGGGTAAGCTCGAACAGGGTTTTTCCTTTTTCCACTGGCGAGCCAAGCATTTGGCTCAGATCGCCGGAAACGACGTGGGCGTCGAACGGCGCCACAATACGAGCCCGCGCTAGTTTTTCTTCCGCGAGACCAAGTTGCGCTTCGGCCTGGCGAATTTGAGAATACAACAGAACGAGATTGGAACGATCGTGCTTGGCAAGCGCTTCCTGGTGCTTCTGCAGGAGCTTGTCGCGCTCCGCGCGCCATTTCAACCGGTCGAGAACAAGGTCGCGGTCATCGAGCGCAACCAATAATTCGCCGCCCTTCACCGTGTCTCCGGCACGAACGGGCGCGGACCGTACAAACCCGTCGAACGGAGCAACAGCCGCCCGCTGCAGTTCGCCTTCGAGAACCGCCTTTGCGGTCACGCGATGTTCGCCTTTTGCAAAAGTCAGAAATAGAGCGAGAGCGATGACGCCGATGACGCCCAGTTTCAAGGCCGGCCGCCGAGGCCCCAGCGCCGCCGCAAATCCGCCGCCCGCGCTGTCGATCATGCGCCCCGCGAGTAGCCGATTCGCCCGAAGCTGTAGCTCGACAACGGGTCCAAGAAGAGCCGCAACGGCCTCGGCCAGCTTCAATACATTCATGTCGAATGATTCAGCGCGGTGGCGTTCAAAGACGATCGCGCCGACCGGGCCGCCCTTGCTGCCGGCCATCACGACGGAGAGCAGCGACGCGCCAGATACCCTGATGATGTCCGTCAGGGCTCGATGCGCCATCGCCACCGCGCGTTCGGTCGAAGGCAACGGGGGATATGCGACTGACGAGCGTTGGTCGACAGCCTCTTCCATCGCATTCTCGATCGCATCGACCAGACGGCCTTGATTCTTGAAGCTTGCGGAATGGGAAATCGCACGCAGGCGGATGCTGCCGTTTCGCCGCATGACGCCCACCGACACACGGTCGCAGCCAAATCGCGCAGCAAGGTCATTGGCGACGACCATCGCCATCCCCTGCAGACGGGGCTGTTCTCCAATTGCGGCGAGGAGGTCCAAGCAGGACGTCGCTCGATCGACGCCGGATGAAATCTCCTTCGACGTTTGCGCCCAGGGCAGTGCTTCAAGCCATCCCGCACCCCATCGCAGCTGTTCGGCGACAGTCTCCGGAGCCAGGGCGGCGGAACTGCCTGACGCCAAGGCAACGGCAGCGACGGCGATGGGCTGGCTCACGGGCCCGAGCGGCAGCGCCACGAGAACACCAAACGCCTGGGCAGAAACGGCGTCGGAGCCCGGCGAAATGACGATGGACCGTTCCACCGAGGCGCGCTCGGCAAGCCGCATTAGCTCTCTGAGAGAAGGGTTCTGCGCGGGCCAACTGGTCGAAACGACCCTCTGTCCCTTAGCCGGCGGCGGCATCATGAGCAGCCCGCCAGTTGCCCCCGAAATACGACTGCACTGCATCGAGAGCCAAGCCGAACAGAAGGATGCCTCGTTTCCGGCGTCCGCCAGCCCGTTCCAATGCTGCAGTACGGTTGACTCGGCAACAGTCGTACGGAGCTGTGGTGTCTGCTCGGCGCTTCGCGTTGAGCTTCGGTCCGGCTCGAACATTCAACGCCCCACAAGCCGATAGATAGATCAGCGCTATGAGCGTCGGCAGGGTGTTGTCGCTCTGCGACCTGTGATATAGAAGCCCAATTATGTCGTCAAAGGAGAAAACTAACCGGCTCCGTCAGCAATGGCTAGCGAAAAGGCGCCAAGCTGTCTGAGGGCTGGATGTACTGAGGGGGGTGGCATAAATGCTTGCAGCTTTCCATAGTAGGCCCCCGATGCGCTGGACGGTGTGGTGCTTGCGCCCCGCTCTTGGCTTGCTGCTGATAGGTTCTGTTGCGAGGTCTGAAACAGCAGCGACCTTAAGTGCAGGCGCAACAGAGTTCGAATGCGTGGTCGAGCCGCAGCAGGTTGTCAAGCTTGCCAGCCCCATTGTTGGAGTTATCGCGCGGCTTGATGTGGATCGGGGAGATATCGTCCGTCAAGGTCAGATCGTCGGCAAATTGGAGGATGGCGTCGAGGTGGCGAGACTGGCGCTTGCTCGCGTTCGAGCTACCAACGAGAACACAATAAAGTCGGCCGAGGCCCGTTTGCTGTTTCTCAAAAGCAAGCACCGGCGGCTAATCGAACTTCATGGCAAGGCTGTCAGCTCTCTCGCCGCGCTGGAGGAAGCTGAGGCAGAGAGCAAGATCGCAGAACAGCAAGTCAAAGAGGCAGAATTAAACAAGGAGCTTGCACGACTCGAGGTTCTGCATGCGGAAGAAGTTGTGAAACAACGGACGTTACGAAGCCCCATAGACGGCGTGGTGGTTGAGCGACTTCTTGTTCCCGGCGAGTATCGCAACGAACAAACCCCAATACTAACTCTGGCCCAGATCGACCCCCTTCGGGTCGAAGCATTTGTGCCCACCGCCCACTACGGACAAATCCGCACTGGCAGTACGGCCGTCGTGCGGCCGGATCAACCCATCGGCGGAGTCTACACCGCTATCATCATTGTGGTTGACCAGGTTCTCGACGCCGCCAGTGGCACATTCGGAGTGCGTTTGGCGCTCCCTAATCCTGAATTGCAGATCCCTGCCGGCATTCGTTGCAAGGTCTCGTTTGAGATACTTGCAAATGAGCGGATGCCGACGTTTTCGGTCGGTAGCGCACGGCCGAAATAACGAGTTCAACCTACTTCGCATCGCTTCCTAATTGCTCACAATTGCTGATGGCACCCGGCAGTCCGAGCGGGTTCCGAGCGGACTCCATCCATCCCTGGCTCGCCCCTTGCCCTGTTATATCAGGGACTACAGCCTAGGCCCTCTGATGGGGACATAGCAGGTATAGCGAGCTAAGTCATTGTAATCCCGAGACCTGTCTCGCCAGTCCACTCAGTTGGGAAGTGATTGGGAAGCATTATGTTGGGGCCCCCCTATAAATAGACCCCACCGGGTGGGTTTCTGGCTGTGATGCGCCGTTTCCTTTTTATGATGGTCAGTTTCCTTTTTATCGTGGTCACGGGAAATCCCCTGGTAACAGGGACGTAACAGGCAAAACACGAAACGCATCGACGGGGAACTGCGGGTTGACAATCAGGGGAGTGATCGGCGCGACCCGGGACGGCGGAAAGAAGCTGGGCGGCTGAGCTGGGATGTTGATTCAGACACCGGGAGGGGCCTGGGCAACCGCAGTGCGTTCACCTGGGGTCCGGGATTGATTTTCCCGTCGTAGTGGCACGCCGATGGCACTCATCGAGCGTTCGCTGCTACGCCTGCGGTGACGGCTCAAAAAATGGCCGCCGATAACAACAAGCCCCAAGGAAGTGTGGGTAGACAAGGGGGAGCGAGGGGAGAGTCTGCCTGCCCGGTAAACCCCTTCGGGTCGTACCTCCCCTAGATATAGAAAGGTGCCCCCATATCGATACCAAGCTAGTTGCCCCCATTTCGATACTGGGAACTACCCTAACTTAGCCCCCACTTTGGCGGCTGGATTAGCCCCCATTTCGGAGGCTGGCGTTTTGTATTTTTTCCTGCGTTGCCGATCTCGCGGCGAGCCCTTGGCAGCATCAAGCCAATCGCTGTGCGCTCTTTGCGCCCTCTCCACCGCTGCTCTAGCTTCCTCGATTGAGGAAAACTTTTTCCAATCGTTCGTCGCAGGGCCGTCCGCCGTCGGCAGATACGTCAGCAGGAACGTTGAGGCCTTGCCGGGGACATTGCCAAAGGCGCGGGTGCCAAATGTCACTGTTTTGGCCAAACCGAGGGCTTCAACTTCGATTAGTGCCGCGCTGAGCCCATTTCTCCGACAGCCGTAATTGATGAAGTCGTGATAGCGGCAAGGCAGTTTACCATTGTCCTGTCCGCCGTGGGCCATGTGTTCAAGCTCAAGACGGCGCAAAACCTTTCGGCCTTGAAGCGAAAGTGCTCTGTATGCCGGGCTGCTAATCATTTCGTGGGTGTAATAGACGAACTGCTCGTTGATTTTATTTTTGCGCTTACTGCCCGCAATTCCGCCGCGCCGCCATTTGCTGCTCATGCCACGGACTCCCGCTCGCTGGCAGCGAGGATGGCGCGATCAAAGGATGCTATCTCACGTCCGGTACGCTCTGCGTCCACACCGCGCCGCATAAGCGCGTCACGCTGTACTTTGAGCTGATAGGCCAGGTGGCACTCGGCACTCTTTGGCGACATCACGCTGATGATGTCGGCATGACGTTCGACGAAGGCGATACGCCTGGCTAGCGGGAACGGTACGACAACGTGCGCCGTCATGTTGTACTCCTGATCATGCTTTTTGTTGCTGTAGCGGCCCCGGCGTACTTCCTGGGGCGGTCATGAGCGCGGACAAAGCGACATCCGCGATCAACCTCCAATCCAGCCGCCTGCCCAATCGAAGGGACCTTGAGGCAAAGCGTTGCACCGCGATAACCCTCAAGCGGGGTCCTCGGATCGTATCCAGCATCGACTAGCATCCCGCACAGCTTTAAGACTGGTGAAGAACCACGCGCGACAATCCCGCAGGCCGTCGCGTGGTCAGACCATGCCAACTCGGCATGAATTGCCTTTCGGGCTTTGCCTCGACTATCGAGGATCCGCCCGCCACCATTTCGGTAAGCCACGAATCACTCGCCGTTCCGCGTGCTTGCGACGAATCGGTCAAGCTCGTCGTCGAAAATTCTGACGACACGGGCACCAAGCCTGTCGGCTTTCAATTTCCCGCTGCGAACTAGTCGGATGATGTGGCGTTCTGAGCAATTAAGAACTTGCGCCGCTTCCCTGTAGCGGTGCGCACGTCCACGGTCGCGGACGCGTAAGCCTTGAGTGGTCATTGGGATAACCCCAAATAAAATATGCCGCGCGCAGAGACTTCCTCACGGAATGCGAGGAAATGTCTGCTCGGCTCCCACCTTCGGGCCGTTTAGCTGTAGTTAGCTGGTCAGCAAGAGATCGAACGGGTTCTAAGTAGCCCAGCCTTCATTCTCTTTTGCCCACACTGCTCTTTGCACGTCTAGGGCATCCGGTGGCAACCAGCCAGTCGGTTGATTCCGTCTCCGTATGATGCGACCCGTTCTATCCTGCGGTTTTTCTTCCACCGCGAACGACGTTCATACAAGCGGAGAGATTCAACCGAGCACGAACATAGTGAGCTTCGATTCTGTGTCAAGACATTCGCGGACGCATCCCCGAATTCGCTGACCAATACACACATGGCATTGCTGTCGCTTCCCAGACGCTTCCCAAGGCTTTTTT
>Ga0114129_10003830_pt1 | contig 21199 bp, 17 predicted proteins | sample RhiMetdeltSRZDD1_FD_80071 | JGI IMG/M metagenome (GOLD analysis project Ga0114129, IMG submission 80071) | Populus rhizosphere microbial communities from Tennessee, USA - Rhizosphere MetaG P. deltoides SRZDD1 (version 2) (version 2) | ecosystem: Host-associated > Plants > Roots > Rhizosphere >... | reverse complement strand
GCCCATCATGTGCCTATAGCGACTACCTATTGCCCAGCCTGTGAACCCGATGGTCACTGCGCCGCATCTGTTCTTCATCTCTTTTAAAAAGGCGGACTTGGAAGACATAAGAGGGGCAACCATCACCCAAGGTCGGTTCTTTGTGAGAAGACCCTGCTCCTCTGCTTGTGAGTGAGTCATAACGCTTTCCAGTTTTACTCCAAGTTCAGAGTAAATTGAGTTTATCTTGGCAACGGAGTCATAGATAATAGGGTCCCAATGGCCGAACAGCTTTGTCAAAAGTTGGGCCTTACCAAGTGTATATCCCATCAATATAACAGGTATACCAAGATCGTACATTTCAGAAATTATTTTATTTGTCTTATGTGTTATTTCAGATATCGGTGGAAAGACATACTGAGGCCGACCAAAGGTCGATTCAATTATTAACGTCTTGGCATGGGGCACCTTCGCTGGCTTCATGAACGCGCGCTCTCGTATTGATAAATCTCCAGTATAGTAGATATCCTCGCCTATCAGGAGACCACGAGATCCCAAGATATGCCCAGTATTTATAAGCCTAAAGCCATCATACTTTTCGGCGGGATTACCAATTTTGTAGCCCCTCGCCTCTGCAATTAGAGTGGTCTCTTTTGATGCTAGCATCTGAGTCTTATTCTTCTTTTTTTCTACACCACGCTTGTGAAGGTGGTCGACGTGAGCGTGAGATACAAAAGTAAAATGGCAATCGGCAGGGCGTGAAGGGTCAAGCGCGATTGCAGTATCTGTGTGGTGCACCATTATGCCTGACTGGCCAAGACTAACTTTCGCATTCATTAGAGCCTTCATGCTTAGAGGACATGAGTATTTTAAGATATAGATATAACAACTATGAGAAAAGCTAAAAGTAGCTTGTAGCCCGGACTAATCTATTATGCTTAGCACAGCAAGTCAGGGTGCGGTCATCGATATCGTATTTGAACTCGAAATATTACAATCTCTTTGAGATCTATCTTCATGATGTCCACTATGTGATGTTAAAAAATTCCGCTACATAGTGAGAGAGTGAGAGAATGAGAGGACCTGACTAGCGATGTTTATGAACAGGCTGGCGACAAGTTATAAGACACTTGATCAACCTGGGAATGCTAATCTCTGGCAGGGGAAGTAACATGGATGCAATTTTGGCTGCGATAAAGTCAGGGAGGATAAGAAATGCCAAGCCATGCATTGTGATTTCAAATAAGCCAGGGACCGCAGGGCTTAAGATAGCTTCAGAAAAATACAAAGTACCGACCAAGGTAATACCTTCTGATGGCTTGAAGGGTTGGCACTATGACCAAAATGTAGTTACCATTCTGCATGAGCATGGCGTCACCGCCCAATCAGGGCTTGTGTGCCTTGCTGGCTTTATGAGGATAATGAGCCCTGAGTTTATAAGACAGTATAGAATGCGGATCATGAATATCCACCCTGCTCTCCTGCCCGCATTCCGCGGACTCCATGCGCAGAAGCAGGCGCTTGACTATGGAGTAAAAGTCAGTGGCTGTACGGTCCACTTTGTCGATGAAGGAATAGACTCAGGACCTGTGATACTTCAGAAGGCAGTGCCAGTAATAGAGAGGGATGATGAAGAGAGCCTGTCAGCAAGAATACTTGAGCAAGAACATGAACTCTATCCCGAAGCTGTAAGGTTGTTTTGCGAAGGAAGGATAAAGATAGACGGCCGCAGGGTTTCAATAGTCTAGACTATATGCTCGTCTGATCGCCGCTTGAATATAGAAAAGCGTTCGCTTGCCTCCTTGAGTGCTGCAATCAACGTCTTGTTGTCATTAATTATGCTCACAAGTGCCTCAATGCCGTACTCCGGCACTTGATCTTCAAGGTCGCTCTTTTGTTTACGCATTACATACAAACTAGCACCTTATGCCTAAAAATGTTTGCGGCCTTTTCTAAATATTGTAATTGCTGCTGCAAACGTGCTCCCTATTACAAAGAAGGCAAGGTAGGGGCTGCCTGGGCCAAACGCATCTGAGGCAAATCCGGCCATTATTGGGCCGGCCGTCCACCCTGCGCCAAAAAGGGTGTTGTAGACTCCCAGTTTTGAACCCACATGTCCGGAAGGTGTGTCCATTGTCACAAGGCCGAAGGTGACAGGGTAAAATATGCTAGTCGAAAGCCCGAATAATGCAATTGACACTGCAAAGGATAAAACTGAAGTCGACGAAAAAGAAATGATCATGCCTACTGCCGTGGTCGAAACAGCCAGCGCAAGTGCAAGCTCACCGTACCTCGATATCCTTGTCACAAGCAGCAGAAGAGTAGCAAAACGCGATACACCAAAAAAGAAGAACATTATCTCAATGTCTTCGGTTGTAAGTGACGCGTCGCTCATATATGCCGGGTATACTGCAAGCACCACTCCAAACGTGATTGCATAGTAAAGTATGACTCCAGCAAGCTTCGGGTGAGTGGCAATTTCCTTCGCTACTTCAACAGAGCTTGCTCGAACCTCTAGATCTTTTTGGACAGCCGGCCAGCCGTAGGAACGCAAAAGTACTGATGGTACAATTCCTACTGCCATAGTGGCAGCAGCAAGCTGGAACAGAATGTAATAGTCAAATGCGTTTAGAATCAGTTTCCCAATTAGGGGTCCAACCATAAAGCCTAAAATCCAGGCTGCGATGAATACAGAAATATTCCTGACTCGCCTCTCTGGAGCTGAATTGATAGATATCAGAACCTCACAAGAAGGCCAAAACAGAGCATGAGCTACTCCGGTAAGAGCCCTATAAAACGTCACTTCTAGTGTTGATTGCACTGTAGAAAGAATGAAAATTGAAAATACATTAAGTAGGATGCCAGAGAGAAGGACATAGGATTTGTTGAGCCTGTCCAATAAGATGCCAATGAAGAAAGGAGCGAACATAAAAGGAAGAAAGTTTGCCGTACCGATCAGACCCACTTGCGAATAATCGGCTGCAAGCTGTTCTCTAGCGAATACCGGTACCACGGGCGAGTGCATGCCGTACGAGACTCCCACAATGGCTGAGCAGATTGCAACGAGTACGACAGCGGGATTCATTGCAACCCTACTATTACTTGTATGCGGCTATGATGACTGCGCCACCTATCATACCTCTATCAAACTGTACATGAGAAAATTTTTCATTTAGCATGGACTCAAGCTCGGAATTCTTGGGCCAGCGTAGATAGGTACCGTAAAGAGTTTTGAATTTTAGTCCTGACTTGCCGGCAGCCAAGTAGGCGAATATTCCAAGAAAATATTTTAGATATACAGAAACCATTGCTCTTAATATAGGGTTGTCTGGCTTGCCAAGATCGATTATTACAAGTCGGCCGCCAATCTTTAGCACCCTGTGCATCTCTGCTATGGCCTGCTGAAGGTGTATTGAATCTCGAAGAGAATAGCCACATAGCACAGCATCAAATATGCCCTCACGGAAGGGCATATACTCGAAAACACCGGAATAGAGTGCGGCCTGCGAACCAAGCAAGTAATCCTTGACATTGGCAAGCATTTCGAGCAGCGGGTCGTACATCACAACCTTTGCGTCGCCGCGAGCTTCTACAAGGGCTAAACGTGACATGTTGCCGTAGCCAGAGCCAGCGTCAAGTATGATATTGCCTGGCATCACACGGCCCCTAATGCCTTGTAGCCTGTACTCTTCGTCTTTACCAAGCGAGATGACCCTGTTGACCTTATCATAAACTGGGATGATTGCCCGCAATACCTCTATCACCTCAGTCCAGTAGCGACTTCCAAGACCGGACAACTAGCTGGCAGCTTCTATCACGCCATTATTATAGCTAGTTTTGCAGCCTCTATAGCGCTTCTTTCTGTCGCTCAATTTCATAATCAAAGCACACATACAGGCTGTCTTTCACACTACTGCTTTTGCCGTTTAAGGCAGAGGCCTCATAAATGTGCGTAGATAACCTGGAGTCAATTTGGTTTCCGAACTATCCTGCATAAAACCTCCGTGTAAGCTGGGCACCAATAGATGTTGGATGCAGAACTCATAACTCGCTAATCAGCGCCGGAACTATAGATATATTTTCTATGACATGATGCTGATCATATTGCTGGGGCGGAAAAATATTGATGACGTCTTGATATCGGGTAACGGAACGCAGAACGCCTCAAGCACTACTTTGACAGCGTCCCGCAAGTTCCAAAATACAGAAAGGCAATTATCTTGCTTCTGCTTATGCGCCTGCAGCTTGATAAACTACCGCTGCCCAAAATGCAGCTCTCTACATTCAGTTGGAGTTGACAAGATATTTGATGGGCGGCTGATATTTCAATGTTCCAAATGCAATATTTGCGCAATAGTACCTATGACGGGCAGTACAGACGAGGCTTACCTTGAGTTTCTCGACCGCTGTGAAAGTGGCGCAGGCATTGCACACGCCGACGACTTGAAACTCCTAATGCAGCAAGAAAAGATAATCCGGCCTTCGGCAGAAATAGATAACCTCATGGCTGCTTCTAAAGCCACTGGTGATCCGCTTCTTGAGCAGATGCTGCGCTCTCAACAGGACTATATTGTTGACTTTCAGGCAATAGACGAGCCGCCGCCGGATCTTGGGTCTCAGCTCGACGATATGCCAGTGAATGAAGCCATAAAAAATGTCTTGAAAGCAAAAGGGATCGACCATCTCTACAAATTTCAAGAGGAAGCGATCAAGAAAATCCTTCAGGGAAATGATGTGGTAATCACCGCACCCACCGCGTCAGGTAAAACTGAGGCTTTTTGCATCCCACTTCTGCAAGAAGTTGCAGCAGAACAACAACCATGGCGCTTTAGATCACTTCGCAGTGGCGGTGGTAAAGTATCTGCAATTTTTGTTTATCCAACAAAGGCATTATCACGCGACCAATTGCCCAAGATACAAGAGCTGGCAGAACCACTTGGTGTAAGGGTAGCAATACTCGATGGTGACACATTGGAGAAGGAGCGCAGAGCCGTAATAGAGTCTCCGCCCGATGTCATTATCACCAATTTTGACGTGTTGCACTACCACATGATGCATAAGACGAAATTCTCACGCATAGTCACGACTGCCAAATTTCTGGTAGTCGATGAGGCACACGTATACACAGGCATCTTTGGTGCTAATGTGCACCACATCATTGCAAGGCTCGAGAGGCTTACAGGAAGCAGACTCCAAATCGTTGCTGCATCGGCTACATTACCAAATGCTGCTGAATTTTGCCAGACGCTTTTTGGTAGGCAGATGCATGTGATTAACGGTAGGGGCAGGCGGGGGAGGATAAACCTTGCGATAATATTTCCTTCGCTCAGATCTTACAGGTCATTGATGCTTGACATACTTAGGCAGACCACAAAGAGAAAGCATAAGACTATTGTGTTTGCTAGCTCACATCTTAGCTCCGAGTTAATGGCCTTCTATGGAGCGCGGCAGGGAATAAACATCAGAGTGCATCGTGCGGGCTTAACATCTGCTCTCAGGAAAGAAATAGAACAAGAGTTTAAGGCAGGGCAGCTCATGGCAATATCCGCCACGCCTACACTCGAATTGGGAATCGACATTGGAAGTGTTGACGCGATAATTTCCAATATCGTGCCTATTAACCGGCTTTTTCAGCGAGTCGGACGTGCAGCAAGGCGCGGCCAGCAGGGGTACGCATTTCTTGCACTTGGTAATGATCCAATAAGCCAGTATTACAAGATGCACCCGGCAGATTATATGGACGATCATGAATTGGCATATACTGATCCGTCGAATCCATTCGTACTAGAGTACCAAGTATTAGCAATGACCTGTGACAAGCCGCTGTTGATAGCAGAATCTAAGCAGATGTGGGGCGTACTTCAAAAACTTGTCTCAAAGGGTATCGTCAAAGTAGTTAGAGATAGATTCATGCCTGACTTGAAGGAGGCATTCAAGGTGCTTGATGAGTATAGCATTCGCGGCATAGGAAGCAGAGTCGACATCAAATTTAACAATAAGATTATAGGCGATCGAGCATTGCCTCAAGCACTTGAAGAGCTCCACCAACACGCGGTATACTTTCTTGGAGGTCGACGGTATAAAGTGCAAGAGCTCCATTTTGAGCTAAATACGCCGCCCTATGCGGAGCTGGCACCTATTCCATCAGACTATCCTTATTACACTAAGGCTTTGACGGACGATTGGCCTTCTATCTTAGAAATATACGAGAAAAAAGTAGTTTTCGGAGTCGAAGTAGTATACTGTGCACTCAAAATCCAAAAAAGAGTTCTCGGCTACGTCAACATTGAAATTGGTCAAGAGGTAGCACAAGGAAAAAAAGTGATGCTTGACAAGCCGCTCGAATACGAATTCCTTACAAAAGGGTTTGTGTTTAGAGCACCTAGACCATCAAACATCTCACAAGAAACGAAAGACGAGCAATACGTGGAAATGAGTGGCTTTCACGCTTCAGAGCACGTCATAATAGAGGGCAGCGCAATGATAACAGGTGGTGCTTCACAGGACCTAGGTGGTATTTCACTTGGCTCTTCGGGATTAATATTTGTCTATGATAGTAGCATCGGTGGTAATGGAGCCAGTAGAATATTGTATGAAAGGCTGGACATTGCTTTTGGACGTTCACTGCGCATATTATCTGAATGCTCATGCAAAAGCGAAACTGGCTGTCCTCGTTGCACCTATTCCTATAGGTGTGGAAATAACAACGAGTTTTTACACAAGCCCGCCGCAATTGAAGTAATGAATAGGATAGTAGAAGGTGAAAAAACCAAAATAGGCGAGAAGGTCTGGGGCGAGAGAGCTCTTGTCTAATGGGATAAAGTTTAAGAGTAGTTGTAGAGGGCTTTAAATAAACTTGGAAGAAGCCGTCAGTACTTCTGCTTCTGCACGTGCAAAGTGGCAGACACTTGAGCATAAGGGCGTTGCCTTTCCTCCTGAATATCAGCCAAGAGGCATCACAATCACTATCAGGGGAGAAAAACTGGCCCTCAACCGGGATCAGGAAGAGATTGTTTATGCGTGGGCAAAGAAAAAGGACACTCATTACGTCCAAGATCCTATCTTTCAGGAAAATTTCCTGAGCGACCTCCAAAAGCTCCTGCCTGAGAGTCATAATAGCATCACAATAAAGGACATAGACTTTTCGATGGCTTACAGACTTGCAGACGAAGAAAGAGAGATGAAAGAACAGGAAAAGGAGAGATACAAGACCCTACCAAAGGAGCAAAAGAAAAGTATCTCTCAAGCCAAAAAGACAGAGCGTGAAAGGCTCAAGGCCATTTACAGTAAAGCAGTAGTCGATGGTATCGAAGTCGACATTGCAAACTGGCTTGTCGAGCCGCCAGGATTGTTCATGGGCCGCGGTCAGCACCCGATGAGAGGCCGGTGGAAGCCACGGATAAGGCCTCAGGATGTTATGCTAAACTTGGGCGAAAACGCACCAGTGCCAGAGGGTAACTGGAAGGCGATCATCCACGATCATTCATCGACATGGCTTGCTACTTGGATAGAAAGCCTGACGGGTAAGCGCAAGTATGTCTGGCTGCACGACTCGGCTGCGCTCCGCCAAGAAAACGATAAGGTCAAGTATGACAAGGCAAAAAAGCTGGCCGAGCGTGAGGATAAAGTGCATAGGGAAGTGATGCGGAGGATGATGAAAGGAGACGGTAAGGTAGCAACTGTTGCATACCTGATACTAAAGCTTGCTATGAGAGTAGGCGATGAAAAGGATCCTGAGGAGGCTGACACCGTTGGCGCAAGTACGCTTAGAGTCGAGCATATTTATTTCCCGCAGCTAAACGGCAGGCAGAGCATCGAATTCAATTTTTTGGGCAAGGACAGCGTCCCATGGCAAAAGAGGCTGGGAGTTGATTCAGAAGACACAAGGGCACTTTACAACAACCTGAAAAAATTCATGCAAGGCAAAAAACCAAGCGACCCGATATTTGACGGTATCAATTCACGTAAGGTAAATGGGTTCTTACAGCAGATAATGCCAGAGCTTACCGCCAAGGTGTTCAGAACCTGTATTGCGACAAGGGTGGTGCAGCTGCAGCTGTCAAAGGCAAAGGTCTACAAGAACTCTCTAGAAGCTCAGAAAATCTATGCAGCCAAGAAAGCGAACCTTGAAGCTGCAATCACGTGCAACCACAAAAAGGGAATCGATCCGAAGAACCCTGCGGCTAGAAAAGCACTTGAAAAATTCGAAGAATCGATCACCAAAAAGAAGGAGGCTATAGCCAAGCTTAAGGTAGATATTGCAGCCAAGAATTGGAAGACAGAACTGCAGGAGAAGCGACTAGAAGAGAGGCTAGAAAAGTTACAGGTGCAATTAATACTTCAGCAGGAGACCCGAGACTACAATCTTGGTACATCTCTCCGCAACTACATCGACCCGCGGATTATGAAGGCTTGGCTCAACTACGTCGAGCTTGACTGGACTAAAATATATACTTCAACTCTACAGCGTAAGTTTAAGTGGGTTGAGGGCTACAAAGACAAGAACTTTAGAACATTTTATCCTGAGATAAGGAATTAGATACGTCAGAAGACTTATATCGTTTACGACTGTCCTTTTATTCTTGGTAAACTCGTTTTAATGATATCTGCATATCATTGGAAAGATGGAGCCAGGATTTTCATTCCAGAGATGCTCCTTCTTTTTGTCATTCTTGCCATAGTCCCGGCATCTGCTCAGGAGGTAGGGGAGGAAGAAGGCGGCAGTTCAACCTCGTCACTCTTTATCGCACTCTTTGCAAACGGCGACGCGCTAGTTGAATACAACGTCGGCATAGAGGACCCTCTTGCTGAAGAAATAAGGTTCAAGCTTTTTGGAGACGACATCACTGACCTTATCGTCGTTGACTATGAGGACAATGCGGTAGAATATAACAGAACTCAAATTCCAAATGAAATTGTCCTCAATAGACCAAATGCTTCAAATCTCAAGATAAGTTATACCACTTCAGATTTTTTATCCAAAGACCGAAGGGAATGGATATTCAGCCTTAATTCCACGATCGGTCTCTCAGTAAAGCTGCCCCCAGATAGCATATTGACAGATCCAGGAGAAAATCCATCGATAGTCCTTGCAGGTGATCAGCAACTCCTTACATACAGACCTGGCAACATACGATTCGTTTATGTAATAGGAACCTTGGGCACCGAAGAGCAGGCAAACATTGTCATCAAAGCAGCCGAAACTACTATTGTTCAAATAAACAACAACCATCCCGGCGTTGTGCTGACAAGCGCAAGGGATCTGCTTCAAAGAGCGATCGTTGCACGTGATGACAGCAGGTTCACAGAAGCTGAAAGATTGGCAGATCAAGCAAATGACGCTGCTATTGCCACAGGTAGGGAGTATGCCGCAGCCCAAGGAGCACTTGCCGATGCAGAGGAGCAGATAAATAGCGCTGCAGGAGGCACAGGCTTAGATAATGCTGTCATTGGACAGATGCTCGAACAAGCAAACAATGAATTTGCAATGGGCAATTATACAGAAGCTAGAAGCTCTGCTCAAGATGCTATTGCAGCACTAGATGACAACCCCACACAGCCAGAAATACCAATACCGGTGGTGATTGCAGCAATAGCTGTGGCAGCAGTGGCAGGAGGGATCGGCACCATAGTATTCTTCAGGAAGAGGAAGCACTCAAAACCATTGCCACAACTTCACAAGGCAAATGATCTGCCAAAGACCAATACTAGCAATAGCAACATCAGTAGCGGGGCAGCAGCTGCTGTCTTCAGACCTACTAATTCAGTCGCACCAGTGAGGCCCAAACAAGATGTTGTAGAAGTAGAAGAGCAGCAAGAGATGACAGGATCCCTAGAAGAGACCACCACCAGTATACCTCCAATGCAAACTACTACGTCTGATTCTCAGATAGATAGCTCTATCCTTTCGCGTATAGTTGGCAATATACTTGTAGAGAAGCCGCACTTACGCCCAGAAGACCAGGAGGTGCTGAAGTTCTTAGCGGAAAAAGAGGGAGCAGCTTTTGAGAGTGAAATCAGAAGCAAGTTTGAGCTACCCAAGACTACGATATGGAGGTTGGTCAAAAGACTCGAGCGCGAAGAGCTTGTCGAAATACGTAAGGCAGGCGGTCAGAACCTTATAAAACTCAGGTTTGAAGATAAACAAGCGTAAACATCCTTAAATAAAACAAACTGGACAAAAATATTGTATATGAGCAGTTCCTTCATGCCAAACGACATTTCTGCACTGTTATCTTCACCTATTGAGCATTTCATAAACACTAACGTGGCCATACTAGAGGGTGACAAATTCACTGACCAAGCATTAAACCTCATGAAAGAGAGAGATGTGAGAAGCGTCCTTGTGTCACACGTGGGAGAAGTGGTGGGCATCGTGAGCAAGACTGACATTCTCTTCAAGGTGATGTCACAGGGAAGAAACCCCGGCAAAGTTAGGCTTAGGGAAATAATGACAAGCCCGGTACTTGCCGTGGGGCCGCAAAATACAGTTCAGGAAACCCTGTCAATCATGGACAGGCATGTAGTAAGGCAGATAATCATCAGCTCCCATTCGTCGGTTCTTGGAATGGTTTCCCGGGATGATATCTTTGAAAAGATCCATATGGCTACAGTCTCCACGGCGCACACTGCCATCAAGGGTACTCCTGTCTGCATTATCAATCCCAAGGCCATAGTCTATATGAAAGATGTTAGCTCTACCAAGCTTATGTGCCCGTATTGCGAATCTCCATTTGATACAAAAGAAGGGCTATCAAACCACATCGACAGGTTTCACTCAGGATCGGGTGTGCTTGAAGGTGATGTCCGTCGAATGTTTGAATAACTGTATCTTATTATTTTGTGCCGATTCATGCTTGCCAAGATGTGATGGCAGCAGCAACATCGACAGTACCTATGCTATGCTCTAGATTGTATCCTATGAAGTTCTGGTAGGAGCAATAGACTTGCAACGACTGAAGGAATATTCTATCTTTCATGTTAATCTAAGACAATAGGAAAGATGATACCAAGCCTCTCTGTGTGCTCTCAATAGACAAGAGAGGGATATTCTATTGGATTTTTTACCTTTCTGGCAAACTAGCATCCTTCGTTAGATTGGCGCGCAGTGTAACCTCTGCGGAGAGTACGCCTCTGGCTCTTTTTTCCCTTCGTCCATAATATCTCTGAAAATGTATCACACCGCAAACCTGTAAGGAAATTGTCCTATTAGTCATTGTTGATGTAGTCAGTCGACCTATTCTCTGTCAAAGGCGAGCAACTTTAGTCATAATCAACATACCACTAATAATGCGTTCAAGATAATTGTTTTATTGTCCTAAGACGAGAGCATATTTTGCTATTTTCAATCAATCATCTTCTACTAACGGATTCAAAAGGAATTTCGAGGGTTGATTGATGGATATCCACTGTCAAGGCAACCAACGGGAAAGATTCTGCTTACTGGGGCGAAATTACCGCTACCTAGGCTGCATTGCCGCATTCCTTCTTGCCATCCATATCCATCAAGTTATTCTTGCATAACTTATATTATGTACTGCTAAAAACCAGTGGCGTTACACTTCGTGCCGGGGTAGCTCAGCTTGGTTAGAGCGTACGACTCATAATCTCATATGGTAAGAAATCGTAAGGTCGCGGGCTCAAATCCCGCCTCCGGCACCTTTCTTTATAATCAGTATGAATGCACTTCTGATTTATGCTCACGAAGATATTTTTTCTTCTTGAATCGTTCATTACACTTTTCGCACTTGAAAGGCTTTTCAAATTCTTCAAGAAACCGTCGCCTTCGTTCTTCTGCTGAATCCATTACCGGATTTTGATTATCAGCGTGGATCATAATATAATCGAACCATACCTTTTTTGTTTATTTACTTTAAGTAAGATAATTCTGTAATAGCAGCATCCAAAAATGAAAATTGCATCGATTGGGCTGGACTTCGCTTAATAGCACAGCTATAAAAGGAACATAGATGTCAAAAAGATACTGATGATCAAAGATGAACAAGCTTGAAGTCTTCCTCTATAGGACACAGGGATGATAGGGGAGCTCAGGTGCAGCAGAGTTACCACAAATTGGGACTAAATGCGTCTGTGTATTTTAAGACACGATTATATATGATCCGTAAAACTAGTCTTCTAAGTGCCGTCGTAGCTCAGCCTGGGAGAGCACTCGACCTTTTAAGGGGTGAAGCTGAAGACCGAGCTGTCGTGAGCTCAAATCTCACCGACGGCATTTTACATCTGTTTTGTGGCATTTATGACTATTCTAGCGGAGTTCTCAATTATCCTTCCAGATGCAGCCAGATGGTTCTTGGCATCGAATATAGCCGCTAATTCCTGCTTTGACAAGCGTGTCGAAATATTCCTATCTCTGCATGCAGCATCAAAAAAGTGCTCACCACTTTCAAGTGCTGAAAACGCTACTCTTTGTATATCTCGATAGGCATCGAAGCGAGCAACTCCTTTCTTTATTAGTGCATCTAGCATAAATTCGGCATAAATCTGACCCTTTGTCATTTCAATGTTGTATGCGATCCTTTCTTTTTTTACTTTTAGCTCTCGGATTACCGTGGTCATTGCATTGAGCATTTCGTCAAGTAGTATGGAGGCCATTGGAAACACAAAGCGTTCATTAGCTGAGTTCGAAAGGTCGCGCTCGTGCCATGATGCAATATTTTCCATCGACACGTTCACAAGTGATCGCAGGATTCTCGCAAGCGAAGATACTCGCTCGCTTTTTATGGGGTTGCGCTTGACTGGCACAGCGCTGCTTCCCATTTGGCCCTTCCGGAAAGGTTCGGCGACTTCACCTATCTCTGTGCGTTGCAGGTTCCTGATCTCGATGGCGATCTTGTCGAGGGTGGAGCCAATAAGCGCAATACAAAACTGCATCTCCGCAAACCTCTCTCGGGGCACTATCTGTGTTGCAGCATCTACAGGGTGAAGACCAAGGTTATGAGCAACAATTTTTTGTACTTCAAGCGCCTCATCGCCCATTAGAGAGCCAGTGCCAACTACTCCAAGCGTCTTGCAAACTAGAAAGCGCTTTTTACCGTCCTTGATGCGCTCGATGTGCTTGGCCATTTCTACTCCCCATACTGCAAATTTTAATCCAAATGAAATAATGCTTGCGTGCTGTCCATGTGTCCTGCCTACCGCTGGCAAGTCCCTGAACTCAAGTGCTCTATCTATCAAAAGGTGTCCAAGCTTGGCTACCTTCGGTAGAATTATTGAAAATGCATCACTCATCTGCATGCAAATGGATGTGTCTATAACGTCATTACTTGTCAGCCCATAGTGTATCCATAGCTTGGATTTGGCTGAAACTTGCTCGCTTAACGCCTCTACCATTGCAGCGGTGTCATGCTCGCTCACCGACTCAAGTTCGCTAACTCGAGCAGGAGTGACCCTGCCCGCCCGGGCTCCTTTTGTAATTTCATCCGCTGCATCTGCTGGAATCATACCTAGCTGGGCCTGCGCCTGCGCAACGGTTGCCTCAAATTCAAGCTGATACTGCAGCCTTCTTTCGTCCTCAAAGATATCACGCATCTCTTTGCTACCATAGCGTCCAGAGTCTATTGGCAGTATTGGCATCAGTCTCAAGGATACAGCGACGAGGCGGCGAAAATAAATCTTCTTGCCAGATGCACAATTTGCACTCTCATCATCTTATTTTGGGTATATGTCATTCTACATGGTGAATGTATATTTGCTCTATAGAGTTATCTACACTTAAGAAGTTAAAAAAATAGGTAAATGTTTTTGCCCCCACCCGGGCAAGGCTTATAATTGCTTCACAAGAAATAGCAGCAACAGAATTGAGCGAACTTATCACTAGGAGCGGCAGCCATCGAGTGAGAAAGGTAAATGACCTTGAGTATAGAATAGACCCTGAGCCGGCCAAAGGTATGAAAGTCCCAGTTACCATCTATGCCAATGAATCGTTGATATCTAAAATGTTGACTGACAGGACGATCGACCAGGCCACAAATGTCGCCACGCTACCAGGCATCAAAAAGCATGTGATTGTGATCCCTGATGGCCATGAAGGATATGGCTTTCCTGTCGGCGGTGTTGCGGCAACTGATCTTGAAGAAGGAGTGATCAGCCCAGGTGGGGTCGGCTACGACATCAACTGTGGTGTGCGCTTGATAAGGACGAATCTGACAGAGCGAGATGTCAGGCCGCGGTTAAAGGATCTGGTAAACGAGCTTTTTAGATCAGTTCCCTCAGGCGTTGGAAGCGAGGGAGCAGTCAAGCTGACAAAGACGGAGCTTGACGAATTACTAGTGGAAGGCGTCAGATGGGCCGTCAGCCATGGATATGGTACTGAAGATGATGCGGAAGCATGTGAAGAGAGTGGTAAGATGCAAGGAGCAGACCCTGCGAGTGTCTCAGACACTGCAAGAAAAAGGGGTGCAGCTCAGCTTGGGAGTCTGGGTTCTGGCAACCATTTCCTTGAAGTGCAAAAAGTAGACAAGATCCTTGATGAGAGGGCGGCCAAGGCGATGGGCATCAATCAAGTCGGCCAGCTGACGGTGCTAATTCATTGCGGCTCCCGGGGCTTTGGCCACCAAATATGCACGGATTACTTGCGTGTTTCTGAATCAGTGATACGAAAATACGGATTGACGCTTGCAGACAGGGAGCTTGCATGCGTGCCCAACAATTCCAAAGAGGGAGAGGACTACCGCAAAGCAATGTATTCTGCTCTCAATTTCGCATGGGCCAACCGCCAAATGATAACACATTGGACACGGAAAACGTTTGAGCAATTCTTCAAGTCAAAGGGAAGTGACCTTGGCATGGATCTCGTTTACGATGTTGCGCACAACATCGCCAAGGTGGAGCGCCACAAGGTTAATGGCAAGGGCACATCGGATGTGGTAGTCCACAGAAAGGGTGCTACAAGAGCTTTCCCTGCAGGCATGGAACAAGTGCCAAGCAAGTACCGGAGCATCGGCCAGCCAGTAATAATACCCGGTTCAATGGGCACTGCAAGCTGGATACTGCTTGGCAACCAAAATTCACTTGATCTCAGCTTTGGATCTACTGCACATGGAGCAGGACGGATGATGTCGAGGTCTGCTGCAAAGCGGACCTATACGGCCGACAGCGTGAAAAGTGGACTAGAGTCAAAGGGAATCTATGTCAAAGCGCTCACAAAGGAAGGGGTGGTCGAAGAGACACCGGAGGCCTACAAGGATGTTGATGCCGTAGTCAATGTATCGCACTCCCTTGGCATTGCTACCAAGGTGGCTAGGCTCGTGCCAATAGGAGTGATAAAGGGCTAATGCCATCCGATGACCCTGACATTGACATAATCAATGCGCGCAAACTAAAGGAACTTCGAGAAAAGGCTGCTGCGATGGAAAAGGCAAAGGCCAGCCAGCGGCAGCAGGAGCAGCAGCCAAAGTCCTCAAGAGAAATAGTATCGGCCTACCTATATGACAGGGCTGACAAAGTACTAGACCTTGCTTACGAGCAGTATCCTGCCCAGACTGAAGCGATTATCACAAGAATTGCCAGACTTATTTTAGATGGCGAAATAACAAGCAGGATATCGGGAGGCGAACTCTTGACGCTTTTCAGGTCTGTGGGCCTTAACATAAGAGTCAACACCACAATCAAGGTTGAAGAGGATGGCAAGTTGATCTCGTTCTCTGAGAAAATCAAGCAGCAGAATGATTTGCCTTGATAATGGGAACATTTATTCTGGACTTTCAGACAATTGATTTTGAACCTGATGCCAAGATTGCAGTAGATATGCTCTCTGACTACCAGAGGCTCTACCAGCTGGAAAACTCGTTTGCTCTTGACCCACCGGTACAGAGTCTCGGCTGGTCTTTTGCGAAGATGTTTATGGCAGGCCGATTCGTGGAGAAGATATATGCACATCAGGCTTACAAAATAGAGGCTTCAAAAGGCAAAAAACTTGAAGACAAGTTCGTTGGGTGGCTTCAAAAGGAATTGAAAAATAGAGGCTGCAGCGCGCAGATAAAAATAGCGCCAGAAATGAAATCGATCTAGACTCTGCGTCCTCTTCTGCCGCCTGGCTTTCTTGTAGTGTCGTGCGGTACAGGAGTCACGTCGTCGATCCTACCAATGCGAAAGCCTGCTCTCGCAAGTGCCCTGATAGCAGCCTGAGCGCCGGGACCTGGAATTCTTGGACCTACTCCACCGACAGCACGTACGCGAATATGCAAGGCATTGATGCCCTTTGCCTTGGCCGTTTCAGCCGCCGCTACAGCAGACTTCATGGCTGCGTAGGGAGATGATTCATAACGGTCAGCGGTAACGTGGCGTCCGCCAGAGCTAAATGAGATTGTCTCGCTTCCACTTAAATCGGTAATATGGACAAGCGTGTTATTGTAACTGCTAAAAATGTGAGCTACTCCCCACTTTGTTTGGGTAATGTCGCCTGTTGTTTCAGACATCAATTTGAACTTGCTTCTGTAGAGAGTTAAAAACGTTATCGCTTAGGGAAATGCATATAGCCCCTGTTCTCAAGCAGCTTATTCCTTACAAAGACGTTGCCAGAGCCCCTTTGCACTCTGCCTATGACATGCAGACTAACACCTGCTTTCCTTGCTGCAGCCTCTGCCTGCCTTATTTTTGTATGTGGAATCGTTGCCACAATCTCATATTCTTCACCACCGTGGAAGACCAACTCGTGTTTGTCAAGGCTGTTTTCCTCTGCGAACTTGTCCAAACCTTCTACTGCTGGAATGCCATAAATTATGAATTCGACTCCCTCACTTTGGCTTGCCAGTTCGTATAGAGATACTGCAAGTCCATCGCTTGAATCAATAGAGGATGAAAAATATCTTGCAAGCGCCAACCCGAAGCTCTGCCTTGGGTGGGGCTCAAGCACAGACTTCACTGCATGCTTTCGGAAGCTGCTGCTTACAGTAATCGCATTTGCATCTTGCAGCAGAATCGCTAGGCCTGCAGGAGCAAATCCAAATGCCCCAGATACGATGACAAAATCTCCTGGCTTCGCTCCATTTCTTGTTGGAACTTTGAATCTGGGAAAGCCAATCATGGTGCAGTCAATAACAAGCTCGCCAGCTTCGTTTGTGTCCCCTCCCACTATTTTGACTCCAAATTCATTTGATGCAATAGCGAAGCCCTCAGCAAGCCCTTCAATATCTGGCCGCCGCGTGGAGCAGCTTTTTGGTATGCCAAGTGAAATTACCGCTGCATGTGGTCTGACACCCTTGGCAGCGAGATCGCTTATGCATGAGACGATACTTTTTCGTGCAGCCTGCCAGGGTTTCATACCACTAGGGACATCGGTACTTGCAATCAGCATATCGCTTTTGATAACAATTCCCTTGTCTATTAGCGCTACGTCGTCAAGATTGCTTATACCCAGCTTATTCGCAAAGATCTGGATAATCTGTTTTTCATCTAACTTGGTCATACACTTTCTGGACCTTTTCGGTTGCCATCTTGTAAATGGCCTGTGCTTTGTCGCCTCTGGATTCGACAGATATCCTGATCGCGTGTTCGGTGTTTGATGGCCTGATCAGTACCCACGAGTCTTCGTCTATTATTGCCTTGACTCCGTCTTCTGTCAAAATCGAGTATGAATCGCTCTTGAAGACATCAGGCAGCTTTTCGATCACTGCTTTATGCAGCGAAGAATTAGCCACTATCTTCGATCGTATTTGTGCAAATTGCGATGCAAACTTTAGGCATTCGTCTACAGTCTTCTTGTCAAGTGTTGATATCGTTGCCGCTGCCAAGAGACCATCGCGGCACATGTTAATCTTAGGCATGATAAACCCGGCACTGCTGCCCTCGCCACCTGCCTCTGCATTCACATCAAGCATCTTGCTGACGACATTTGCCTCACCTACTTTGGAGTATGCAAGAACCTTGCCATTGCTCTTATGGATGTATTTCTCTATTGCAACACTGGTATCGATGCTTGTAACAAACTTTTTCAGACCTATCTCCAATACTCTTGCGACACACAGCAGCAGCGTTGCGTCTGGGCTCAATTTTTCACCTTTGCTGTTGACAACTACAAGCCTGTCAGCATCTAGATCAAGTCCAAAACCATGGTCTAGTTTGTTTGCAGTTACGAGCGCGCGCAGGTCTGCTAGGTCATCTGCAGTGGGATCCGGACCTCTTGATGATATGCCTGCAATGCCATTGATGCTGTAATACTTGTATCCTAGCTTTTTGAACATATGTTCTGCATAGCCGCATGCTGCGCCTCCAGCTGCATCGATTCCCACTTTGACGGCTGCAGTATTACTCTTTGCCACCTCTGCAATTACATCAGAATAGTTTGAGGAGATCTGAAATTCATTTCCAAATTTGCCCGGATGATCGCTTGTCATCTTGAGCATTTCCTCCAACTCATGCTCAAACAAGCCTCTACCATCTATTATGAACTTGAGCCCGTTCCACTCTAGAGGGTTATGCGACGCAGTGACTATAATACCAGCGCCATACTTTCGCGCTTCTCTAAATGCCGCGGGGGTGGGGGCAATGCCAAGGTTGTAAACATCGATACCCGCAGCCATCAGACTTGCAGTCACAATTTGAGCAATAATGGTGCTGGATGGACGGGTATCTCGCGCTACTACACACTTGCTGGACTTGATTAAGCCTGCAAACTGGCCTGCGAACCTGTCTACCTCATGAAGGTTGAGGTCTTGTCCGTAGATGCCTCGGACTCCTGAGATCGATATTTTCACATCAAAAACACTGTTCTCAGTGTTATTTATTTTAGCGTGAAGCATTAAATAACGAGGTGCGGAAGTTTCATTTGTTTTGCCCTAGTAGCTCAGCAGGCAGAGCGAAGGTTTCGTAAGGCATTTTCTTCAGAAGATTATATCTTCTTATTTCGTAAGTGGCTTATCGCTCAAGGCAAACGGTATTGGACTGTCAGAGAGATAGTCATATTTGCAAAGAAGTATGGGCAGGTCCTAGACAATGGCGATGCTTCAGAGCTAATGACATTATCATCCTCAAATAGAAAACATGCATTATCCGCATTGGCAGCATTATCAAAGTACCAGAGAAGATACGACCAGTACCTGCAGCTCAAGCAGCGCTATTCGTTAAGGTGGACTAGTACCAGTTCTGTGCAGTCGCTACAGAGATTCTTCAATTCTGACCTTACTTTTGACGTCATGCTTTCCAAAGTAAAGGAGATGATTCGGGCGTTACCTGAGCCGATGGCTTTAGTTATCAAGCATGCGGTCTTGACGGGATTAAGTCCTGCTGAAGCTGTGGAATCTGTCAGGCTGCAAGATGACATATCATCCATCCGCAGCGGACGACAACAACAGATGTATTACAATCCAGAACGCCAGACACTGGAGCGGTGCGATTTGAGCAGTCATAATTCTCTTTCCTTAGTTGCTCTCCAGATAGGTAAAAATGCAAACCCGAAAAAAGGCTACTCACTCTGCCATACCCAAAGTTCGCCTTAGATCAAATGTGGATTCTTCTAGGTCTGTACGTTGTTCCTTGCTTGCTTTCTGTTTCCATTTCTCATTCATATTTTGGGTAAGTGGAATCTTTTCCATAAATTCACTAGACCAATCCAATTCGCAAAAATCTACAATTTTTCTTAGCTCATTATGTGGCTCTCTGACAAGGTTTTCATAACGCACCTCATAGTACCTGCTTTGCGCAAATGCACTTGCTTCTCGAGCCTTTGTGACATATTCTGCCCAAGCTAGACCATGATTGTAAAGTTCAGAACGTTCTGATTGATACTTGTCACCAAGAATATCTTTAAAGCCAACAAGCAAGATAGGACTGGTCGCGCCCAATTCTTTTTTATTTAATAGTGAAAATGCTACTGCTCTGCCATCCCGTATTATGTGTATGAATTTAGCATCAGGAAATATTGAATTGAGCAACCTAACTCGGAAACTATTTTGTAGGTTCTTGTTCACAAACCGTGAACGACCCCAAAGATTCTGCACTTGCAGTACTTTTTTTCTAAAATAGGCAGCCATTTCTTCAGTGTAGTCATTCTCTGTCCTGTAGTCATAATATCCAAAATACGTCATCCAGAAGGCATCGGCTTCGTGTGGGAGAATAGAAGCAGGGTCTCGATGAATAAGATTTTGTAATATGAACAAAGCTTTTCTTCGGTCACCCACTAATCTGCCTTGCTTGCGTATTCCTGCACGGAGCATATTGTGAGTAATGTACGCAAGATCTCGATGACAACAGAGGCTTTGATAAAGTAAAGTAGTACCAGAACCAGGCGCTCCAATAATTAGGATGGGTTTTATTGGACTATGGGTGGTGCCTAACTGAGAGACCATTAAGATATTGCTCCTCTATGCAAATGACAAAATTAGAAAAAGAAGAGAGGGAAGCACACGGCTAAATGAGAGGTTCATATCAGTAACCAAAGAGGATTTTATTCTCTTTAAACATTCGCACACGAATGAGCTCATTCTCATACGGTTCTTTTTAGAGTATTTGGAATGGCTATCAAAAATTCAAGAACAATATCCAAAAAATCAATTTTCTGTACCACCCCTTGTCAAAGTAAAAGAACAAGTAGGATGAAAAGGGACACGCAACAGAAGAAATTGTAGACAGACACTCAAAGGTTGACTACAGAAGAGATTGAAATGCTAAAGGTTGCATTTTGTATTTTGTAAGCAGAGGTGAGGAATTGGAGAAAGGGAAAAGAAAGAAAGAAAGATGAAGAAGCTAATTTGTTAGTACTACTGCTATTCTAAATATTTTCACAATCAGGTGTCGCTATATCTCCTTCGCCGGGATTAAAGTCTTCGACTGTATCTTCTCCTTCACCACAGACAAATATATCTGATCCTTCACTTCCGCTATTGGTATCATCATCTTCTCCGCTAACTATGATGTCATTTCCGAACCCTGATCCATCAGCAGTATCTCCAGTATTAGAGTCACCTCCTTCTCCACTAACTATAATGTCATTTCCAAAACCTTCACCCTGTTCGCCTGCATCTCCATAAATGTTATCATCTCCTTCTCCACTGAATATTATATCATTTCCATGAGCGTCATTATCCAGCGTATCTCCATAACTGAAATCATCTCCTTCTCCACTGAATATTATATCATTTCCAAAACCATCATCATTCTCAGAATCTCCGATATTTTCGTCTTCGCCACCTTTGCTATTTATCAGATCATCTCCAGGAGTTCCAACTAAGGAATCATTCAAATCCGTCCCTTCAATCAGATCTGC